>Ga0210377_10001756_pt1 | contig 19421 bp, 19 predicted proteins | sample PLM4_65_b1redo_FD_155480 | JGI IMG/M metagenome (GOLD analysis project Ga0210377, IMG submission 155480) | Groundwater sediment microbial communities from an aquifer in East River, Colorado, USA - PLM4_65_b1 redo | ecosystem: Environmental > Terrestrial > Soil > Riparian zone | place: USA: East...
CCCGTCAATAGCATCAACGGCTTCGCGTTGGCGGGTATTGAGCTGACCGTACAGTTCCTTAAATTTCTCCGTCGTCGGCATGACTACACTATAGCATCTTGCGAGTATTCAGCGATAACCGAACGGACCTGTTCCGCGCTTTTTTGTTCCATGAGGTGTGCGCGAAAATGAGCCGCACCCGGCCAACCGGACACATAGACTTTATAGAACTTTTTCATCAGATCAAATGATTTTACACCATCCCATTGCCGCATCCACGCATCGATGTGCACGAGTAAGAGATTCAGCCGTTCCTGTGGTGTGTGAATATCCTGAGCCCGCTCACTGAAGAGCCACGGATTGGCGAAAATGCCGCGACCAACCATGTACCCGTCGGTCCCCCATTGCTCACACAGCGCCGAACCCTGTGGTGCACTCATCACATCGCCATTCCCAACACAGAGTACGCCTGCCGCATGAGCCATGACCGCTGCGCGTCCAATGAGGTCCCAATGAGCGGGAGACTTGCTCATTTCCTTTACGGTCCGACCATGAACGATTAAGACATCCGGCTGAGCACTCAGGAGCTTTGCGAGCCATGTATCCATCTCTTGGGTGCGAGAGAGACCAATCCGTGTCTTAACGGATATGGGCAGATGAACAGCACTTTCACGCAACGCAGCAATGAGATCAACGGCCAGCTCCGGCGTTTTCATTGTTGCCGCACCCGCTCCCTGCTTCATAATGGCGCGGTCGGGACATCCCATATTGATATCAATGCCGTCAAAGCCGAGCTCACGGGCAAGTTTCCCCGCTTCATAGAGATGTTCGGGCTTCGTGCCGAAGAATTGCGCCACGATGGGATGGTCTGTGTCCGCAAGTGCTACATCCAGCATCAGCCGTTGACGGCCTTCCGATGCGAGTCCGTGCGCCGATACAAACTCCGTGTAGAACACATCGGGACGGCCGCAGAGCGCGACAACGGACCGGAACGGCATATCCGTGACATCCGCCATCGGTGCCAATACCGAAAACGGTTTCTTCAATTTTCCCCAGAAACCATGATTCATGCCGGACTCTATCACGAGACGAGATCGTAGTGCGAATAGCCCTGATGCCGGAGGAGTTTATACAACTCAATGAGATGCGGGTGCATTTCGGAGTACGGCGCATTGTCCTTGTCCAGCACCTCGAGCTTCTCCCGCAGTTCCGGAATCGTATCAACGGCGTCGCTGATTTCGTGCGCAAATTGCCGCAGTGTTTGAGATGCCCATTTTACAGAATGAAGACCGCGTGCGTCTTGCGTCCTCGGTGTATCGAACACGCCCGGATATTTCTCCATTTCCCGTAACTGCTTCGAATACGGTAGGAACATGCCGAACGTATCCAGATACCGCGGCTCAATATCATCAATCCGCTCATCGAACCAACGAGATTGAACGTCAATGGGATCGCTTGGTGACGGACGCTCGTGAGGTGTGACAGGCGGGTGCTCCATGTTATGCAAGATTCACTTTCTTTCCCGTGGAGGCGAGCAGCGGCTTCACCTCAATGGTACGACTGCCCAGCGGTTGTCCGTCAAGTGACACGACAAAGGAATACGCGCCCGGTGCCACAAATTGCATCTGCTCAAAATTCGCAATGACCTGCCAGTTACCGGCATGGGTCGTGACCGGCAAATCGGTACGCGCGACAGAGGTACCGGCCGGACTCATCACCTCGGTGTGAAGCGTATGGTTTCCGGCCATATCAATATCGAAGTTCACCACGAGCGCAAAGCGTGGATACATAAACGGAAACTTATCAGCATTGATTTGCGTAAAGACATTGATGAGATTGAGGTTATGCGTCCCCTCAGCCAGGAACGCCTCGCGACACACAATGATGAAGTGAGGTTTGATATTCATACTATTGAATGACGGCTTTAATACGGCGGATGCCGGCGGAAATCGCCTCTTCCTTGATGATTTTGAATGTGCCGCCGATTGTGCCCGTGTGCGTGACATGGGGACCGCCGCAGAACTCGCGGCTGATGATTTCGTCGGAGGCGGGGTCGGTGATGGTGTAGACTGAGACGGTGTCGCCGTATTTTTCTCCGAATGCTCCCAGCGCTCCCAACCCGAGTGCTTTTTCTTTGGGCATCATTTCCTGAGTCATCGGCAAATCGCGTCGAATCCAGTCGTTCACCAACGCTTCGACTTTCGCAATTTCTTCGGGTGTCATCTTGGCGGGATGTGAGAAATCAAACCGTGTGCGTTCGGCGTTGATGTTGCTGCCCTTCTGTATCACATGTCCGCCCAGCACATCACGAAGCGCTTTGTGCATCAGATGCGAGACGGTGTGGTAACGGACGACGATTTCAGAGTGATCCGCCAGCCCGCCCTTGAAGGTGCCGGCCGAAGCCGTGCGGGAGAGGTCTTTGTGTTTGGTGAATTCCGCTTCGAACTGCGCCCTCTCAACCTGCATGCCGCGCGCAAGCGTGAGCTCGTGGGTGAGCTCCCACGGGAAACCGTATGTCTGGTAGAGGTTGAATGCGGCGGCGCCGTCGACTGATTCCAGCTTTTCGAATTCTTTGAGTCCTTTGTCGAGTGTTTTGCCGAACTTCTCTGCCTCGGTGGCAATGACGCGATTTATATTATCTTCGTTGGCTAACAGCTCGGGATAGGCTTCACCCATGACCGACAGAAGCGCTTCGATGAACGGCGTATGCCAGTGTGCGTGCATACCAAACGAGCGAGCAAAAACCATACTCCTCCGCAAAAGGCGTCGAAGCACATACCCACGGTCTTTGTTGGACGGCTCCACGCCGTCGGTGATGATGAATGCGGATGCGCGCATGTGATCGGCGATAATGCGCAAGAGACGGAGCGCGTCGGGATGTTCAATAGTCTGTTGTAATTTCAGCGCATCAATAAGCGGGATGAACAGTTCGGTGTCGTAGACTGAAGTTTTTCCGTTGAGCACCGTCAGCGTGCGCTCCAGTCCCATGCCGGTGTCCACATTCGGCTTTGCAAGCAGTTCGAAGGTTCCCGCTTCCGTTTTACGGTACTGCATGAACACATCGTTCCAGATTTCCACCCAGCGGACATCGAACGAATCGAATCGCTCCGGTGGTGGCGTGTCGTTGTCTATCCAGTAAAACATCTCGGTGTCCGGCCCGCACGGACCGGTTTGACCGGCAGGACCCCACCAGTTCGCGTCGCGCCCCAGAAACACGATGCGTGCATCCAGGATTCCCAATGACTTCCATATTCCGGCTGCTTCTTCGTCTTTCGGCGCGCCATCATCGCCCACAAAACAACTGAACGCGAGGCGGTTGGCAGGGATATTGAGCCATTCCTTTGCGGTCAGAAATTCGTAACTCCAACCGATCGCATCCTTCTTAAAATAGTCGCCCAGCGACCAGTTACCGAGCATCTCAAAGAAGGTAAGGTGCGTGTCGTCGCCAACCTCGTCGATGTCGCCTGTACGGATGCATTTTTGCACATTGGCGATGCGTGTCCCTGCCGGATGCGGCTCGCCCAACAGATACGGCACGAGCGGATGCATGCCGGCGGTCGTGAATAGGACAGTCGGGTCATTGACCGGCACAAGCGGCGCCGACGGCACGATGGCGTGCTGTTTTGAGCGGAAAAAATCGAGAAATAGTGTACGCAGTTGTTGATGCGTCATAGGCAAAAAATAGCACATTTTTACGCCACTTGCCAAGCTATTGTCAATTCACATCATTCGTGGTATGCTGTCACCGGCTAGTTTCACCCCACAACAAGGAGGGCAGGTGAGTCAAACGAGAGCCGGAAAATGGGATTCGATCAGGCTGAGACTCGAAGCGCTACGCGACGAGCTCATCGATAGAATCGGATGCCTAAGGCCACAGCTGAAGCAAATGAAGCAGGGGGGTGATGTCATCGACAGACGGAAGGCCGTCGTGGACGCCGGCACGGCCGCGGAACTCCTCCGGCTCAACGCGCGGGAACTCAACGAGGTTACTGAAGCCCTGTTGAAGCTCGACGCCGGAGAGTTTGGACTCTGCGAACGGTGCGGTGAACCAATCGAAGCGGTCCGGCTCGACGCGCGGCCGCAGGCCCGTTGTTGCCGGAGTTGTCAGGAGCAGATCGAGACGCCTCGTCACAGCCGCGCTACCGGCTTCGCCGCGTTGGAGAGCTAGCGTAGGCAAACCGTCCCCGCCCGAGAACGCTCGGGCGGGGCGCTTCTCTCATATGCCTACGCGAAGTAGTTCACAATCTGGCGTACGACGAAAACCCAGAACGCTATGCCTGAGCCGAACACGAACATCCAGAAGAGCACAAATTTCTTTTCATCATCAGAAAGATTCTTGAACATCGTTCAATGATACCAATCGTGAGGCAGAATATTCGGAGTATCGGCACCTGCGCTCACGTGGACAACAATACGCGTCGTGTCTTTACACTCGTATTTCAATCCGCATCGTACATATTCGTCGTAATATGCCTTGAAGGTCGTGGGAATGTCTGAGCCAATCGCGCCCGGATCCTTCAGCTGTGCATACACGAAGTAACCGCCCGGCGGAAGTCTTTTGATACTAAAATCAGCGGGTGTAGGCGATTCATCGTTGGTATCAACACAGAATGCTTCAGCATCAACTCCATTCACCGGAACGGCGCACACGCGCTGTGCGGGAAGACCCTCGCTGGGAAATGTTACGGTGCCTGAAATGCTGCCGGGCATCACCGGCGACTCTTTCGGAGCCGCGAGGAAATACCATGCGCCGGCACCTACTGCCACGAGCACGATTGCGGCTATCAGTGAGTATGTGAATACGCGTACCGTCATTGCAGATATGCTCGAATTCTGTTATAATTCCATTGTTTTTACAAGTGGACATGGGACCTATGGTGAAATGGTATCACAGCGCTCTGTGGCAGCGCGGTCACGGGTTCGATCCCCGTTAGGTCCCCAAACAAATCAAAATCCCCCACTGCGGGGGATTTTGATTTGCTATGGTTGGTGTCAGGCGATCTGAATCCTGTTGTCCGCACCCACCGCCTCGGAGATGTTCCGGTAGCCGTCCCTCTTGAGTAACTCAACCAGCCCGCGGTTGATGCCGCCAATCACCTGCGGGCCACGGAATATCATGCCCGTAATAAGCTGAACGAGTGACGCACCGAGTTTGATTTTTCGATACGCGTCTTCTGCGGTGAAAATACCACCGACACCGATGATTGCATAACGCCCCGCGGTACGACGGTAGATGTAGCGGATTTGTTCGTCGGATAGTTGCCTGACTGGCCGACCGGAGATGCCGCCTTTTTGCGGTACATTCGCATCGGTGATGCGCATATTCGCACGGTTCTTGGTGAGATTACTGCAGACAAAGCCGTCAATACGATGGCGTGAGCAAACCTCAATAATTTCGTCGAGCTGTTGTGTCGGCAAATCGACGGCGAGCTTCAGGAATACCGGCTTATCGGCCAGCGCGTCTACCTTCGCGAGCAAATGGTCAAGCAGTTTCGGGTCGGTGAACGGTTCACCGCCGAACGCGTTCGGACAGCTGATGTTGATAGTGAAATAGTCTCCGATGCCACGGAACCTACTCACCACATGAGCGTAGTCGGCGATTGCCTTGTCAGGGTCTACGGTGTCCTTGTCGTTTGTTTTTGCCGCGCTGATACCGACCGGAAAACGGAACTGCCGGTTGTGCACACGGTCGCTGATGACATCGGCTCCGTCGTTTTTCAGACCGTAGTACACCGCAAGCGCCTTCGAGTCGGGCAGGCGCCACAGTCTCGGCCGAGGATTTCCCGCGCATGGCCTGCCGGTGATGGAACCGATTTCTTCAAATCCGAAACCGACTTCGGGGAGGATGTCGTACAGCCAGGCGTTCTTATCGAAACCGGCAGCAAGGCCGACGGGATTTGCGAAATCAATGCCGCATACGGTTGTGTGTAGAAACGGATGTTCGTAGTTGAACATCGCCCGTGTCAGCACGCGCCCCGGTGCAGTCGCTCCCAGAAGCCTGCCCAGATTCGTAGCGCGGTCGTGAACATCTTCGGGGTCAAACCGGAATAGTACCGGCTTCAGAAGGCGGCCGTAGAGCCCCGCGATAACACGGGTGTGAAAACCATGTGCCATATGCTAGAGCTGGCCCGCTGCCCCGTGCAACAAGAAGAACCAAATCGCCAGTGCGATGGCGATACCGACGAGAATATAGAGAACCTGTTTCATAAAAATATCGTACTCCCCTATCACCGTAAAGAAAAGGCCCTCCCCCCAGTACCCGTAATCTGGAGGGAGGAGCGCCGCTATCCGATTCTTCTCATGGCTGCTACGCCCTCAGACGTGATCGTGAAGACGTCACGGCCTTCTGTGCTCTTGCCGTGAGTCACATACTTGCAGCCAAGCAGTAATAAACCGGCAACCTGACGCGGCGAAAGCGGATCGTTAACGGGCACCACCTTTTCCGCACACGCATCCCTGAGAAAAACGAGTGCCTCCTGCCCCAACTCGCTGACACGCTGCTCCCCGATAATTCGACGCAGCGTCGGATCATCCCATTCACTCCTCATGTCCCCACCTCCACACACGGCGCACGTCTTTCTGCCGGCTCCTTTGAATTGCGATACTGTTATACTGCAAAATTATTTCGCTGTCCAGCGCGCAAAGACGCCCGTTGAAAGCTGACGTCCGGAGCGTTGCCGCAGGCACAGCTGTCCCGCCTCAATGTGTCCGCTCCTGCCATTCATTACATCTTCAAGTAAGTTACTGATGGCAAGCTCTGAGGTATTTGTTGCATACGCGTTAATCAGCAGAAAGCGCGCGTCGTGAGAAAGCAATTTAGCGCAGTTATCGAGCAGCTTCGGCATCTGTTCATTGAACTTCCAGATCTTGCCGGTCGGACCGTGACCAAATGCAGGCGGATCCATCACGATGCCGTCGTACTGTACGCCGCGCTTAACCTCCTTCTGCACGAACACGGCGGCATCTTCTAACATCCAGCGAATCGTATCAGCAGCGAGCCCGTTGATTTTCTGATTTTCCTTCGCCCAGCCGATCGCCGGCCGCGATGCGTCGACATGGGTCACGAATGCTCCCCGCTTCGTAAGCCAGACTGATGATGCGCCCGTGTAGGCAAAAAGATTAAGCACTTTCGGCTGTGCAATGCCCGTGAGAGCCTCACTCATCAGCGACCAGTTGGCCGCCTGCTCGGGGAAAATGCCCGTGTGCTTAAAGTTCATCGGACGCGCCCGTAATATGATGTCGTTGAATTTCAGATCCCAGTGCTCGGGCAGCGGCGTGCGCATGTGCCACGTGTCGTCCTTATACATCGCATCGGCTTTTTCCCAGAGTTCTGCCGGCTCACTGCAGTTCCAAATCACCTGCGGGTCAGGACGGGATAGCACATAGGAACCCCAGCGCTCCAAGCGAAAATCATCTCCGGAATCGATAAGCTCAAAATCATCAAAATGTTCAGCTCCGTTGAGATACATGGTATCAGTGTAGCCGATTATTCATGAAATGCCGAGCTGTTCAAGAAACGGCGCGTCCGAGGGTTCGCGTCCGAGGAACGCGGTAACCGAGTCAATTTCGGGCCGGCTTGCGCCGGGCTCCAACACCATTTCGCGATAGCGACGTCCTGTCGCGGCATCAAGCGGATGCGCCTTGAATAATGAGTACAGATCATACGCATACACCTTACTCCAGAGATAACTGTAGTATCCCGCATCATAATCCGCCATGTGTGACCATCCCGCAGCCATGATGGCGTCATCCGGAAGATCGATGGCCTCGTACTGTAACATCATATCGCGATGCATCTGTGCAATATGCGCGGGCTCGACGACCTGTCCCGCCGAAAGCGTGTGCATGCGCTGATCGTAGAGCGATTTGACCGCCAGTTGTAAATGATAATTTGCATCCATGTGGTGACGAGCTGCCTGCATCTTTACGATGAGCTCGTCCGGTATCGGTTCTCCGGTCTGGTAGTGTTTTGTAATACGCTTGAGCACCGTTGCTTCCCATGCCCATTCTTCAAACAGCTGACTGGGAGTTTCAACGAAATCCAACGCCACGCCAAATCCGTTCTGCCGCAGCCAACGGCCACCGGAGAGGAGTGCGTGACATATATGCCCGAACTCATGAAACAGCGTCTCCACTTCGTCATGCGATAACAGCGAAGGGTCGCGTGTCGTCGGCTTCGGGAAATTGCACACCAATGCCATCAAACCGGTCGTTTGTGTACCATCGGGTTCCCGCCGCCCCAGCACCGCAGGACAGCTTGCGGCATGGCCATATTTTCCTTTGCGCGGGAACATGTCCAGCACAAAATGCCCGAGTAACCGGTCACCGTCACGGACCTCATACAGCTGTGCGTCCTTGTGCCAGAGTCGGGCATCGTCATTCTTGCTGAATTGGATACCCAATACTTCCTGATAGATTCCGAGCATACCCGACACCACCACCTCGAACGGGAAATATTCTTTCACACGTTCACTGTCGATGTCATAGCGTTCTTTGAGAAGTCGGTGCGACCAATAGGTCACCTCATGAAAATGGATGGGGACGCGTTTCTCGAGGCCGAGTGTGCGCTTCTTAATGTCGATGAGATCAAGAAGCTCATGGCGCGAGGCGGGCATCAGTTTTGTGATAATCCCGTTGAGAAATGCCTGCACTGACGCAGAATCCTTCGCCATGCGCACCTCACAAGCAAAATCAGCGTGTGAGGCATACCCGAGTAATTTCGCGATGTGCTGACGCACCCCGATCAACTGCGCGAGGCGGGTTAAATTCTCGGAACCACCCTTTCGAAGGTCCTTCGTAGCCAATTGGCGGCGTGCTTCCGAATCCTCCGCAAGACGCATGAACGGGAGCAGATCGGGATATTGAAGTGTGACCAGATACAAGTCCCCAGATTTTTTCAGGCCCTCGATATAGCGGTCCGGTAAACCCGCAAGTTGCTCACGACTGACTTCGATGTGGTCTTCCCAGTCGTTGATGGCTTTCTCGAATGCGGCCTCCAGTAGTTTGAGTTCCGTGGTGAGGCGCTTCAATTCCGCAAACCGCTCGTCGGACAGTGCAAAGCCCATGCGGCGCATATCGCGCAAAACATCGTCGGCAAGCTTACGGTCAATGGCATCGAGGGATTCGTCAGTTGCCGCCCAGGCCTGCACGGCGTCCCATAAGCGACGATCATATTCCATTTCTATATTGGCCGCGCTGATGCGCTCCACTGCGGTCATAGCCGCGCTTCGCATTGCCGCATCGGGATGCACATCCAGTAGTACTTCAAGTTGTTGCTGAACATCGGCCAGCTGGTAGTCGGCATATTCCAGCGCCGCAATCGTATTGACAAAGGTCCGCCGGTCAGCAGGCACAGCAATCACCGCATCAAGCCCGGCGCGCTTTGAAGCAAGCGCGTTTTCAGCATGCGCGCTGATATCATCTGCTGTCCACGCGGGCCACGAAAGGTCGGGCATCATACCGTTAGAGAAGCTTCTTGCGCCAGAAGAACAGCGACAGCGCGCAAATGAGTAGTGCGGTGGAGGCGACCATAAACCAGAACATGTACGGGTTTGCTTGCAAGGGCAGATGAATGTTCATACTCCAGAAGTTCACCACGAGATTGGGCACCGTCATGATGAGTGACAACGAGGTGAACAGTTTTACGAATTTGTTCAGTTCGTTTGCGGTGACCAACGAGTAGGCTTCACGGAAATTGGCCGTCGTGCGCAATTGTGATTTCGTGCCTTCCATCACCTGCCCGTTGCCCAGTATGACATCTTCCATAAGGTCTTTGTCCGACTCATACAGTTTGATGAGCCTACCGGACATGATATTGGTCAGCATGGTATTCATCGGCGCCAGTGAGCCCAGCAGGTCATTGAGCACGCCTTCATAACGCACCAGCCGCACCAAGTCCTCGTTGCCAATATTTTGTACGGCGGCGAGGTCGGCGCGGACATGTTTTGAGGTATCGGTGAGCGCCGCTTGATAGCGCGCATTGAGCTCCATCATGATGCGCCACACGAGTTGGCTGCGCCACGCGGTATTGAACGGTGCGGCGCCATCACGGAACCGTTCAAGCCACGAAAACGATTTCGGCGATACGGTAATGAGAAAGGTGGGCGCTAATGCGATCAAGAGTGGAATGGTGACGGTCTGGTCGCCCCGGCCGCTGGGTGCGCGCACGAAAAAATAGGTGACCTCGCCTTCCTGTTGGACGCGCGGAACCTCGTTTGGATCAATGGCATCCTGCAACAAATCGCGTTCAAGATGATGCACAGCAGCAAGTTCATCGAGTTCTATATCGGTCGGCTCCGTCACGAACGCCCATGTATCCGGTTCCAGAGTGTCCATTGGAATGGCGGACGTGCCATTATCGCGTTTCCAGTAGGTCATCATCGTAAATTTAGTATGAGGGTGACGGCACGCTTTGACAACGGTGCATAACGCGCCGGAGGCGTTTTTCGTTATCTCGAGTTGTGCCCCCGGTAGGAATTGAACCCACATCAACGCCTTAGAAGAGCGCCGCTCTATCCGTTGAGCTACAGGGGCGGATATATTCTACCACGATTTCTAACGTTAGCCAATCTTCGCGGAATATGCTATATTCCATCAGAACGCGGGCTGTCGTATACCGGTAGTACATGTGTTTTGGGTACACATAGACCCAGTTCGATTCTGGGCAGCCCGACTGACAACTGAAATAATGCGGGGTTGGTCTAACGGTATGACGCGACCCTTCCAAGGTCGACGCACGGGTTCGACTCCCGTACCCCGCTCAAACATCAGAAAACCGCCAATTGGCGGTTTTCTGCTTGTGTCTAGACACAACACTGCTATTGCATCACGGCTTCCTTTAACACCTTGGAGGCGGTAAAGCGAAGCTTCTTGGAGGCCTTGATTTGAATGGGCTCTCCGGTGCGGGGATTTCGTCCCATACGCGCCTTGCGGTCGGCTACTTTAAAAATACCGAGGCCAGTGATGTTGATTTTCTCACCTTTGCGTAGCAAACCAGTGAGGGTTTCCACGAAAGCGTCTAACTGGGCTGACTGGTCTTTCTTCGAAAGGCCTGATTTGTCAGCCAACATCTGGATTAACTGCGTTTTCTTGATGGTCATGCGGGCACCCCCTCTCTAGGTTCGCCCGCATGAAACGGCGGTTTCTGTGCGGTCATGCATAAAGTATCAGCGTAATATGCGGGTTTTGCAATACCCCTGTGGATAACCCTATATTTTCCGCGGTTTTTGAGGGTCTTGACAATTCATACCAGTTTGCTATACTTAACCTAAGCTAACAAAGGAGATACCTATGTAGCTGCTCGTCACCAAGCCCTCTAACAGGGGCTTTCTTCATGCACAAAGCTGCCAGAACTTCTCGCATTCGCTCGAGATTAAGAAACTATAAGATTATCTTGCGACCCCGCCCCAGCGCGCAGCGACTATCCTGAACGAGCACTGCGGCGGGCCTTGGGGAGGCAGGAACGAACAGAAAGACCGCCATGATGGCGGTCTTTCGTTGTGAGTGACGCTGGAAGGGCGCGAGCGTAGTCGCGAGGCCCCTCCAGAGGCTACCGAGCGTATTCGACGGAGCGGGTTTCTCGGATGACGTTGACCTTGATTTCCCCGGGATACTTCATTTCCGTCTCAATCCGCTGTGCGATATCACGGGCCAGCTGGAGAGCGGCCAAATCGTCGATTTTGCTGGGGGTTACAAACACACGCACCTCGCGGCCGGCTTGAATTGCATACGACTTCTCTACCCCGTCAAACGAATTACAGATGCGCTCGAGGTCTTCCAGGCGCTTGAGGTAGATTTCAACAGAGTCGCGACGGGCTCCCGGACGGGCACCGGAGATGGCGTCTGCGGCCTGCACGATGCGGCTTTCCAGCGAGCTGTACGGATATTCCTCGTGGTGGGCCTCCATGGCCTTGATGACCTTGTCATCTACGTCGAACTTGGCCAGGATTTTGCGGCCGATTTCCACATGCGTTCCCTGCACCTCGTGGTCTACCGCCTTGCCGATGTCGTGGAAAAGAGCTCCTTTTTTCGCAACCATGACATCTGCGCCCAGTTCGGAAGCAAGCATACCCGAGACATGAGCCATCTCGACGGAGTGAATCAGCACATTTTGACCGAAGCTGGTGCGAAATGCCAAACGGCCGAGCAGGTACACCAGTTTGGGGTCCACCATGCCGACGCCGCATTCGATGAGGGCGGCTTCTCCCGCCTGGCGGATTTTTTCGTTGATTTCAACGCGGGCCTTTTCCACATTCTCTTCGATTTTCGTGGGATGGATGCGGCCGTCGGCGATGAGCTTCTCCAGCGCTATCTTCGCGATTTGGCGACGAACGGGGTCAAAACCGGAAATCACCATTGTACCGGGGGTATCATCGATGATGATGTCGACACCGGTCAGTCGTTCGAGGGTCTTGATGTTACGGCCTTCCTTTCCGATAATTTTCCCCTTGAGGTCATCAGACGGCAGAGAAACGACGGTCGTAGTTGCGTCGGCAATATGCGAGCCGGCGTACCGTTGAATGGACATCGTCATTATTTCGCGGGCTTTTGCTTCCAACTGCTCGCGGTTTTCCGAATCCAACTTCCGCAGCTGGTGGTACAAGTCTTCACGGTATTCCTCGGTTACCTTTGCCATGATTTGGTCTCGGGCCTGTTCTTTATTGAGACCGCTGACGCGTTCGAGTTCAGTAATTTGCTTCGCATGCGCCTGCTCTGTATCCGCTTTCAGGGCAACAAGCTCTTCGGCTTTGTGCTTCAGCGAACTGCGCTCGCCGGCAACTTCTTTTGAGCGCTCTTCCAGATCGGTCTCCTTTTTCGTCAGGAGGTTTTCGATGCGGTCAAGCTGCTTTCTGCGGTCGACTTCCTCACGCTTCGAGTCTTCAAGCACTTTGAGCGCCTTGCTGTTGGCATCCAAAAGCACATCCTGGGCTTTTGCCTTAGAATCGTTGAGGATTGCCTCTGCGCGTGTTTCAGCCTGTGCCGCTTTACGCCCTGCGAGAAACTTCCTTAGAAAATACCCGATGAGAAGCCCCACGGCGACCGCGGGAATCGAAAGTGTTAATGACATCTGTGGTACGCGCCAAAACGGCCGCAGTGGTGGTCACGGTATCATCCATTGGGATGACGATGTTGGTCGTGAGGATCATGAGCCGATAAGCGTGAAAACGATATGCCCGCATTGTACCCTAGATGGGCCAAAAATGCAAGAAAACTCCGGCGAACGAATCCCTCGGAGTTCAGTCTGCGAAACCGCGCTCGTTTCCTATGCTATTTCCCCGCCACCCAGCAGGCGGGCGCCTTTGTAAACCACTGCCGATTGACCAGGTGTCACCGCGCGCACCGGTCTCGCGAATGTGATACGGCCGCGAGCATTGATGACGGCGGCATACGCCGGAGTGCGGTAGCGGATTTTGACCATGACTTTTTCGCCGTCCTTCGGACGAGACCCGAACCAGTTGGTTGCCGTCAGTCTCACAACCGAGCTGTAGAGCTCCGTTTCGGCACCGACCGTAATGGTATTGCGCCGCACGTCTTTCCTGACAACAAAATACGGGCCACTGCCGTCTTTGATATCCAGCCCGTGCCGTTGACCGATAGTATAGTATGCGGCACCGTCATGCGAACCCAGCACACGGCCGTCGGTATGTAAAATCTTTCCGTTCTTCGGCGTGATACGCGTTGCGAGAAAATCCTTTACATTCAAATCCCCCACAAAACAAACTCCCTGACTGTCCTTCTTTGAAGCAGTAGCCAGTCCGGCTTCGGCCGCGAGTGCCCGCACCTGCGGTTTGGTCAGGTGACCGACGGGAAACATTGTCTTTGTGAGACAATCCGGCTTGATTGCCCACAGAAAATAGGTCTGGTCTTTGTTGCCATCTTTCGCTTTTGCAAGCATGCCGTTACGTATGCGCGCATAGTGACCGGTCGCGATGAAATCCGCGCCCTCTTTCATCGCACGCTCATAGAATAAGCCGAATTTAATGTGCCGGTTGCACTCGACATCGGGATTGGGGGTGATGCCGCGTCGGTATCCACGAATCATTGCGTCAGCTACCGTACGCCCGTACGCAGACAAAAAATCCCAGGTCTTCAATGGGATATCAAGCGCAGCAGCTACGCGCAATGCATCGGCCCGTTCTGCGTGCCACATACAAGCTGCTTGTCCCGCCGAAGCTTTAGCGAAGGGGGACCACGGCTTCATGAACACACCAATCACGCGCCATCCGGCGCGTTTGAGTAGTAGGGCGGCAACGGATGAATCGACGCCTCCCGACATGGCGATGTACACCGTTCCTCTTTCGTTACGGGTCATGAAAGTATTATGCAATAATTACAGCGTTCGCGCAAGCGTTGCATTCACATACCGCCGCCGTACTATATGCCCATGGCTTCCAATACCAGGCTCGCAATATTTGATATTGACGGCACAATTTTTCGTTCAAGCCTTGTTATTGAATTATTCAGTGAGCTTGTTCGGCGCGGCATTTTCCCCCTGCGCGCCAAGCTCGAAGTAGAGCGTAATTATGTGCAATGGCTCAACCGCAGGGGACACTACAATGACTACCTGATGAAGTTGGTGCGCATCTTTTATAAGAACCTCGTGGGATGTTCCGTCCGTCAAATCGAACCTGCCATCAAGACGGTCATCGCGTGGCAGAAGGACCGCGTGCATCGCTACCCGCGTCAACTGCTCAAAGAGCTGAGAACCAAGGGCTACTTCATTTTGGTCATTTCTAATTCTCCGGAGCCGGTAGTCAAGCGCTTCGCCGCGGCCACCGGATTCGATGCCGCACTCGGCCATACCCTAGAAATTGTCGACGGTGTCTACACGGGTCGCAGCGTCTTTCGCGGTTCGGCACAGCCCGGCGTGTCGTGGATGGATAAGGTCGCGATCTTAAACCAGTATATCGCTGACCACCGCCTTCACGTCGATCTCCGGCATTCGGTCATGATTGGTGATAGTGAGGGCGACCTTCCCCTCCTCACCCATGTCGGCATTCCAATCGCGTTCAACCCGTCACTACCGCTGGCACGCATTGCAAAGCGGCGCGGCTGGCGGATTATCGTGGAGCGTAAAGATGTGGTGTACGACATCAAGGACGCAGTGTTTGTTCCTATTGCCGGCACGCAGGCGAAGATTCCCTACGGCAACAAAAAGCGGTAGTATGAGCGCATGTTCGATCTGGTCTCACTTATCAAAGGTGCCGGTTACTTCGGCATCGCGGCAATTGTCTTTACGGAGTCCGGTCTACTGGTGGGCCTATTTTTGCCCGGCGACAGCATGCTTTTTACCGCCGGTTTTTTGGCATCACAAGGACATCTTTCCATCATACCGCTCGTACTTGTTGCGTTTGCAGCGGCTGTGTTGGGTGATAATACGGGTTACTGGCTCGGTAAACGGTTCGGACCTTCGGTATTCCAAAAACAAGACTCTCTTCTGCTTGATCCGAAACATATTTTACGCGCGGAAACTTTCTTTTTAAAGTATGGCGCGAAGACTATCATTCTTGCACGGTTCATTCCCGTTGTCCGTTCCATTGCACCGGTGCTTGCCGGCGTCGGTAGTATGCGGTGGCGTACCTTTCTCTTTTTTAATGTGATTGGGGGCCTCATCTGGGGTGTCGGCGTCACCTTGGCGGGATATTTCATCGGTAACGTGATACCCGGCGTCGATGCATACATTATTCCCATCGTGCTCTTCATTATCTTTGTATCCGCAGTTCCGGGATTATGGCATCTACTGCGTGACCGCGACAGCCGTGTACAACTCAGCGCTCAAATACGGAGGTTTTTTCACCGATAACACTCATGCGCATTACGATTGTCGCCAAACCCGGCAGTAAAAAGGCTTCGATAACGCGCATCGAAGAGGACCGCTACGAAATCGCGGTAACCGAGCGTCCGGAAAAAGGAAAAGCCAATGACGCGGTGCGTCGCGCACTTGCGAAGCATTTGGATATCGCGCCGTCACGACTGTCACTGATGATGGGTCACGCGAGTCGCACCAAAGTTTTTGAAGTGCGTTAGTTGTCGTATCGCACCTGCGCGAGAAATAAAATCTGAAAGAGTTATCCACTTTTTTTCTATGCAAGGAGTGCGCGCGAACTTATAATGAATGTGTCAGTCATTCACATTGGTATCGGTGACGGTATTAATGAGTCACTCCTCACGGGGTTACTCCATTGGTCGCCCGTCATCTTACAACCATAAGGAGGAATACGATGCAGTATACATGCGCCGCGGCTCATGTGCGTTGAATCGTTGACCATCCAAACATGGCAAGGAAAAGAAGGAAAGCAGCCCCAAAGAAGAAAAAGGCTGCCGCAAAGAAGAAGAAGAGGTAATCTCGTCTTCCACAAGAACCCCGCGAGGGGTTCTTGTTTTTCAACACTCATCACAAAAAGACCCGCCTACTACCGAGTAAGCGGGAGAGAGAGGAAGGCTTGTGCCCGCGTATCGGCTCTTCCCTTCTCAACGGCAATCAGCTCACGAAGTTTTGTGACGTATCCAACCGTCTCACCGGGGATGCAATTCACATACGGCTTCAGGCGGCACGTTTTAAGCGCCTGTGTCCAATCAGACACTTTCTTCTTCAGGCTCGCGGCGTACGCATCACCGGTATACGTCTCGCCGCCGTTGTAGATACCGCCCACCAGCTCGTCGAGGAGCTGCTGATGATCAGTAATCGAAGGACCGAATCGCTTAATGAGGTAGCGAAGCGCGTTGTCGTGATGGAGATACGACGCGATCATTGCGTTCAGCGGATCGCGCGCGCCCTCTTCAAAGTTCGGATTCAGCTTCGCGGCCGGATAGTTCCGCCGAAGCGTCGTGTACGTTCCGGCATGCAGTACGCCCTTCGTATCGCGCAGCGCATTATCCGTGAATTGCATGAGTCCGCACGCGGACGCCTTGCTGCACGTGAACTGCGCGAACCCGTCGCCATTGAGTGCGATGCGGATAAAGGCGTGCTCCATCGACCAGACGGGGTCGAGTACGAACTCGCCGAAATCCATGTGCTCGATGGGGCCCAGCCGTGCCGATACTTCTGGGCGCGCGATAGGGGTATCCGCGAGTAGCACCCCCTTCATGGCGCGTGAGGGTACTTTCAAAGTACGCAATCGGTCAAGCGCACGTTGTGCGAGATTCGTCATGTAATCCCTACCCGCTTCAACCAGTAACGGCAAGTGAAGGTCACCGGAATAGGGACTGTAAGTGATGTTGGTCACCCTTCTCCTCTTTCCCTCACCCTGCACGAGCGGATACCGATTGCGCAGGACAACCCAGTGTTCCGGACCGGTGATGCGGTATTGTGTTGCCCAGTTGTTCCAACGAATGCCGTTTGCACGGCGCACCGCTTCGATTTTCCAACCGTCCGGAGAGATTAACGTGTCGCCGCGTTTCGTAATGAAAATAATCTGCTGTTCACAGCTGTCTTTGTTGATGACCCGCAACGCAATCTCCTTTTCCGGGTCCGTGAACGGTTTCCTGACCCCGCCGCGTACTTCGATATAGGCGTAGTCTTTGACGCCAACCTTCGGCGTGATTGAGTCGAGTTCGGGATCCGCTTTCAGCGCTTCCGCCGCCAGATCGCACGCCGGAGGTTCCGGTGACGGTTCGGCGGCAAGGACCGGCGGTATCAGCAACTGCCCCAACGACAAGGAACGGACCGGAAGCAACGCCGGCTCGGTCGCCGTGGAGGCTACTGCGTTTACCACGTGAACCGGTTGCGTCGCAACCCGTATCCGGCCGGCGCATGCGCCGGCGGTAAGCGACGCCAGCACAACAACGGCAATCAACAGGTAACGGCGCATAGTCACTCCTCGTGAATTGGTAACGTCCCACACCGATGATAACATAGGGGGCTGGTTTGTCATGAGACCTTCTAAAGATTCTTTTCGATATCGGCCGCCAGACGCTGAACGGAGTTTGCATAGGTGATACAACTGGACTTTGTGCTCGTGGCACTCCCGCAATAATATCTCTTCGACGCGGCCATTTCACCGGCACGGGTTTGACTGCTCGCCCCGTCCTTGGAAAGTTTTGCCGCGGCCGCAACGAATGCATCTTCCATATTCCAGGGATTCGGCAGACTGTGGCCCGTTACTCTCACCACTTCTGCCCTATATCCCATCCACGTGGACGGAAGGAACTGGGCGGCCCCCATCGCACCTCCCCAACTGGAGCCGCATGAAATCGGGGTTTGGAATGAATCCCGGCCTAATTCCATTGTAATTTGTAAAAACAAAGGAAGGTCTCTCGTCGGATGTATCCCTTTTGCATAGATTTGACCATTCGTGACCCTACGCGTTGCGCCACTGGCCGTATCAACGATGTAACATTTGCCAACATTGCTTCCTAATGCGCTTTCCTGTTCAAGTTCGGCGAGCAGAAATGCGGGCCTGATGCCGGCTCCAATCGCCGCAAGCTGCCCGTATTTGACCGCGTCTTCCGCGGAGATGCCATTCTGCAGAAGGTAGGATATTTGATCCTTCAGCCGTTCAAGATTCAGTTTCGTTGTTTTGATGAGCTCTTGAAATTTCGCCTCCTGCCCTTTTGTTTCCTTCAAAATCGTATTCTTAGAACCCTTCACGGACGCCAAGTCCCTTTGCTGTATCTCGGTAAGCCCTTTCATGCGCTCCAGCTCTCCTTTTTTTCCTTCAAGAGTATCACGGTGATTGTCGAGGGTTTCCTGCAGCTCTTTCACTGCTTTGATGGTCAGACGGAGATTGTCCTGCGTGAGTTGAATCTGGCGTACATAATCAAAGAAATCAGACAAAGCATTATGCTGCAGGAGAATCTGTGTCAGGTCTTTCTTATCGTTCTCGTCCATTGCCCGTATATATTCCGCGAGTGCACCTTGGTGTAGCTCTAGCTTGTGCTGTCCGTCGTCAAGCGCATCACTGGTCTGCTGGATTTCCATGCCAGTCTGGTCAATGCTGACCACGAGCTGTTTGATTTGCGCAGTAATTTGGCCAATCTGCGCGTTCAGGCGGGCGATTTCGTTTTGCAAAGTCTTAGATTTCTGCCCGACTTCGGTGGCCTGTGCCTCGTATTGGTCGATTTGCCGCTGCAGCTCTTCAATTTGTTGTTGCTTTATATTGATATCATTCTGCACGCTGGCTCCAGCTCCCATTGGAAACAGCAAACTGAAAATCACGGCAAGAGCCGGGATTTTCATGAAGTCCGTATATTTCTTTACGGAAGGATTCACCGAACGGTAATCGTCCCCCGGGTTGCGGGGTCCAAGTGGTTATGATATCCGCAGGTTTGCGCTTTAGTAAATGTGAGCGTGTAAGATTCACCGTTGGCAAGACCACGCAGCGCGTCAAACCCCGGGCACATCGTATGTGCGGGATGCGGGTCCGACGCCGGCCAGAACATGACGTTGGAATCATTTCGCAATGACACTGAATCACCGACACGGATACTGAGCGATGCCGGAG
>Ga0210377_10001757_pt1 | contig 19414 bp, 28 predicted proteins | sample PLM4_65_b1redo_FD_155480 | JGI IMG/M metagenome (GOLD analysis project Ga0210377, IMG submission 155480) | Groundwater sediment microbial communities from an aquifer in East River, Colorado, USA - PLM4_65_b1 redo | ecosystem: Environmental > Terrestrial > Soil > Riparian zone | place: USA: East...
GTCACACCGTTCGCGAGATTGACCTGTGCCCACGCCGGATTGTTCGAGGCACCCGTATTACTCAGATACCGCGTGGCGTTGGCATCCTTGACCAGCGAAGTCATCGCATTCGCAGCCGATGAGTAGAAGATATCGCCCTGAGCACTACTATTCGGCAGGGTCAGCGTCGACCACACATTCGCCGTCGTGACACCGGCCGACCGAAGGTAACTACCAGCCGCCACAGACGCGAGCGCGGTGATATTGCTCGTCGATGTGCCCTGCCACAAATCCCCTGTCGCTGCTGCGTTCGGAATCTTGACTGTGCTCCACACGTTGGCGGTCGTTACGCCTGCACTGCGCAGATACGAGCCCGCAGAGACGGACGCAAGCGCGACGAGCGTATTCGACGCGGAGCCGTGGAAGATGTCGCCCGCGACGTTCGCATTGGGATACGTCACCGCGCCCCACGCAACCGCTGTCGCCACACCACCTGACCGCAGATGACGACCGGCCGCGACATCGGCTAACTTGGCGAGCGAGCTGGCCGTGTCGGCATAGAGTAGGTCGCCAATCGTGTAGGCCGCGAACCCGGTGCCACCATTCAGTGCCGGGAGCGTGCCTGTTACCATCGTCGTGAGATTGACCTGCGCCCACGCAGGTGCGACTCCGACGCCCGCACTCGTGAGCACCTTTCCTGTGGCGACGGCTGTGAGTCCATCAATCGTGGTCGTCGTGTTGGCGTAGAGGATATCACCGACCGTAAAGCTCGAATTGCCCGTGCCCCCCTGAGGCACCGTGAACACGCCCGACGTAATCTGATTCGCGCGCACACGCATCTTCCCGTTGTTCGAGTCGTCGAACAGCGTCTGGAACATCTCATCCATCCGCTTGACCTGCTCAGCCGTCAGCGGCCACTGGAGACGATTGGGTTGTGCGCGTCGTGACATTAGCGGTTCCCCAGCTCGTGAATATCTTCAATCTCGTAGCCGTAGAGTTCCACGTCCTCGGCGACGGTGTTATGCCGCAGATTCATGCGAAACAACTTCGCCCGACTCGCGATACGGCCAAAGATTTGCCGCCCCGTCGTCATCGTGAAGTAGAACGGCAGGCTGGCGATTGCATCCAGATACCCGGCAAAGGGTGTGATAATCAGCGCGCCTGCGGTCTGCACTTTGCCCAGAAAACTGAGCCGTCCCCAGAACTTCTCGTCGTCGGGCGTGCCCTGGCTGTCGAACTGCGTATCCACGTCGAAGTCAATTGCGGTTGCCGTGTCGTCGGTCGGTGTGCTCTGCTCCTTGAACAAGAAGCCCGAGGTCGACCCAATCATCGGCACGAGTCGGTCCGAGCTATCCGCCACAACAACGCCACTCACAGGGGTGAAGGCGCCGGTCTTATGTGGTCCCCACCATGTGCCGGTCTGGATGTCATACTCGACCCAGCGGTCGTTGCTCGACGAGCCCGCCGCCGACAGGAACAGCTTATACTTCAGCCGCACCGGGTCGATGTAGCCAAACGCATACTGATAGCGCGAGCGGTTGAAATACGTGTCCGTGGCGAACCACGAGCGCGTCTTACCGTCTGAAATCGACTTCACGCCGTTCGCATCAATCGTGTAGACGCCATCTTTGCCGAGGAAGAAGATGATTTCCTTCCACACCGCAATCGACTCCTGCGACTCGATACCTGTGAGGTCGCTTAGGTCGATGACACGCAAGTCTGAGTTGTCGGTGCCGGTAATCTGTTTGATAACATCACGACGGCCGACAATTAGTGCCTCGCGCGTGGGCAGAATCGCTGTCACGCCTCGTGTGTCCGAGCCAACACGTGGAATCGAAATCTTATTGTCACGTCCCCATGCATACATCGACCCTGGCTGGGTATACGCGACCGTATCCACGTCCGTGCGCGACACCCCCCAGATGCGCCCGCGCCACTCGGCGAGATGGGACATGTCGGACGGCGGTGTGCCTAGCACAGGGGCAGCGAACAGGTCGAGCGAGAGGTCGGCGAGGTCATCGGCATCGCTCGATGTCTGCGTATTCCCATCTAATCGGCGCCAGAGAAAGTAGGTCTCACCGCCATCTGTCGTGCGATAGACATTCGAGCCGGTAATATCATCCGAGCTGAGGTTGACACTCGTCGTGGTAAGAGTCTTCGCGGCGACAGCCACGCCAGTTACCATCAACGGCCCGAAGTCCGACTCGGCGATGATGTTCCCAAAGTCGTCGCGAATGGCAAACGTCTGCTTCGCCTTATACGTGCCTGTCAACCCGCCCGAGGCCGACCCACTCAGGGACACGGCCGTCGTCGGCGGATTCGGCGTCAGGACACGCACGACCCCCAGCGGGTCGATAGTGATAGGCCGATTCGGGGTATTCGCGAGCAGGACGAAACGACCGAATCGCGCCCAGCGCGGTGGTCGGTCGGTCTTGAGGACAATCCCTGTCGGCAACGTCAGGGTCGTGGCGACACCCGACTCATTGACGAACTGCAGGGTCGCGCCCGATTGCATGAGTGTGAAAGCCATAGGATTAGGGTGCCACGCTAACGATGGTATACCACACAGTGACGTAGAAGCCGCCAACCGAGGAGCCGCCCGTCAGCACCGCGTTGCCGGTCAAGTCCACGCCACCACTCGCGCCGACGGTCGCCATCGAACTGTTGATGGCTGTGCCATTGACGCTGTAGGAAATCCGAATACCCGTGCCCACGTTTTCACCAGGAGAACACAACCCTGACACCTGTTGTGTCGCCTTGCCGGTGTAGACGACGCCCAAGCCCTGCGATGTGCTGAAGGTCGAGGCCACATCGACGGTGACAGTATGGCGCCACAGCAAATACATCTGAGTCGCGGCAAGCGCGGGCAGAATATTGATAGGCACCGACGACAAAGCGCGCCACTGGGCATCTGTTAGCACAATCGAGACACTCTGCATGGGCGAGGTGCCCAGCAACGACTGAAGCTGCGAGAAGCTCAGGTTGCTGCTCGACGAGGTCGTCGTCGTGGTGGTCACGCCGGTCTGCGAGTCGTTCGTGCCGAGTCCGCTTGGTGTCGTGTTCGGATTGCTGAAGCCTGCTTCGGCGCCTGCAATCAGAATCCCGAGTGCGCCATCGACGTTGCCCCCGCCACCCGGAGTCGCCGAAGTCCACGCTGCCCCATCGGTCGTATGTTGAATCGCGGTGCCGAACTGCGAGAAGAGTCGCAGGCCGATTACGGCGAGATGCCCGAACCCGGCCGTAGCTGAACTGTTCGCGACCGTCGACCAGCTCGACCCATCGGTCGACTTGCGGATAACGGCGGTTGTCGTGGTCGTGGCATAGCTGCGGGAAGACACATAGAGTGCGCCTCCAAACACCGCGCTTCCATCATATGTGCCACTATTGTTGGTTGTGCTGTCAACCGTTGACCAGACGCCCGCAAGCGAGCGCTGGAGGATTTTGCCCTTGGTCGCCGCGCCGCCGTTCTTCGTCGTGGCATAGAGCAACCCCTTGAAGGATGCGATAGACGTGATGACATAATCATCCGCCGACGCGCTTAGGTCGGTCGTCCAGGTCGTTTCATCTATCGGGTTGATGCTGTAGATGGCCGCTTCGTTTGTGACCGTCACGCGCGCCGTGCCAATAAACAGCCGGTCGTTATACATCGCGAGACTGACCGGCACATGACCCGTCGTCAGCGCGACACCAATCTGCGTCAGGTGGCCGTTGGTCGTGTCCATCGAGAACACGCGGCCGACGAAGTTCGCGTCAGTGGTGCCTGAATCGAGCGTCAGCACATACACGACGCCCTTCGCGACAAACATCCCGGCGATGCCGAGTGTGGTCGCGGGGATAATCTTGCTAAACTCGTGGTCTTCGTGACCATTGTAAGAGCGAATGACCGGACTCGTTGTGCCGGATGTGTAGTCCGCACTCGCGTAGAACAGCTTCCCGTCGGCAAACACGCCCATCCGGCTCAGACCAGCGGCGCCAGAAAAGTAGACGGTCGGGTCCTGCCACGCGCCGACCACCGTATCCTGCACACCACTCGTCGCGAACAGGTCAGCCGACGTGAACCACTTCTCAACCGACGACCCATCTTGCTGAGCAAGATACAGTGTGCGCGTGTCGACAAAGGACGACAACGGCACGCTGATGCCGCCGAGTGCGCTGCCTGCGAGCGCCGCACTAAACTTGACCAACCCTGGGCGTTTCTTGAGCGCGCCCGCAATGCCCAGCGGGTCGAGCATGGCATTCTGGGCTTTTAGAAGCGTGTAGGGACTATCGATGAGTCCCCCAGAGTCGACATCGACGCCTTCCTGGCCGAGTTTGTAGTTCTTATAGGGTGCCACGGATTACCACCAATCCGAATCGAACATGCCCTCGACGTATTTCGGCTCCTGCTCCTGGCGCGGCGTGAGACCCACGAGCAGCGACTGCTTCTCGGTCGAGTAGACGGCAAGCCAGTTCGCATCCGGCACGCGGCTGTTTTCCTTCGCCGCCGCAAACGCCACTATCCACGCGATGATGGCATGGTCTGATTCACCGGGAATCGGGTTGTTGTCGGTCGTGGCGGTAATCGCGGCCAGCGTCGGTGCGTAGACAAATCGCAGTGTCATCGTTGACGTGAGCTTGGGCGCAATGACGACACTCGGTGTGCCGACCGGCGTGCCCACGTTCATCACATCATAGAAGATGATTTGGCCACTCGACGGGTCGACGTTGGCCATACTGCGGGCGGCGATGAATTCGGGCGAGCTATACTTGCGTGGCACGAACGCGATATCGCGGCTGGAGCCAGAACTCGTCGTGTCGCGCGGCTCGATGAGGAGAATCCGATACGTATCGGCAGGCACACCCGTCAATGTGGACGTGCTGGCGGCGAGCGACACGTTGGTTTCGTCAATCGTCGAGAAGTGGCCCTGGTGCAGGTCAAGGATGGCTCGCCACATGTCGCGCGCGCCACGAATCCCAATCTCCAGCAGCTCGGCATCGGTCCAGACCGCATTCAGCGTGCCGGACGTGTTGATGGTTGGCGCTGTCTCGGCCCCGCCTGCCAGTCCGGTGTCGTTGGCGGTTGTCGCGGCTGTCGCGCTGACAATCTTGCCCGTGGTCGCGCCTCCCACTGTCCGATACACATCATACGTGTCGGCGAAGGGCACCGCCGTCCACGTCAGTTGATTGAAGTTCGAGACCGACAGCGCGGCATTGCCCGTCGCGGTGCTCGTCGCTTGTGACGCCTCCGACGTGCCGGTCGAGTTGCGGGCAACAATCTTATACGTATACGTGGTCACGCCCGTCGTGCCTTGCGGGCTCACGAGTGGAGCCCCTGGCGTCACGAGGACGTAGATTTCGTTGAGATGGCGACGAGCGGCGAGAATGAGCTGTCCGAAGGTCGTAGCCATAGGTTAGGTCCGAATATCCGTCACCATCAAACTTGACGAGCCAGACGCTCTGACGGCAGTGACAACGCCATTGTAGCCATTGAGCGCTCCGACATAGACTTCATTCGCCGTGAGACGCAGTGTATACTTGTTGGCGCTCACCGTGCCCGCCCCGAACAAGACGTAGACGGTGCCTGCATCATTGGCGAGGATAAGCTGCCGCCGTGTCAGGTTTGCCGACACGACGATAGCTGGGATATTCGAGAGCAGCACGATGGTCTGCACCGCGAGTGTCGGTGCGGCTGCTACCGACGCACCTGCGTGTACGGCGAGTAGCACATTCGTCGTAACGATAGCCTGACGAATCTCCTCGTGCCACGCCATGGGCATTAGGCACCAGTCGAGAGTTGCGCCGTCGAAGCGAGCTTCTGATAGCCTTCGATGTGAACGCGCCCAATCGGGCCAGACCCGCCTGTCGACCACAACCAGTTCAGGTTCTCACCCACCGCAATCGGGGTGCCCTTCGGGCCGAAGTCCCACACAATCACATCCGGCACTCCGGCTGCAGCCGTGAGGTCCGTGCGGGACGCAATCGGCACCGGAGTCGCATTGCTGGACTGCACGGTGAGCGCCACCTTCGCGTTGGCATGGGTCGTGATGCTCATCACAATACGCTGGACAAAGATTTGGTGCAGGGCGGTGCGCACGGCCTTGGCCGTCGTTGTGGTCTGTTCGGCTGCTGCGGTTTGCTGGTCAAGCGCGAATCCCTCGTTCTCGCGCTGCATCTGAAGATAGTCGCCGAATGCCATGATGTGCTCCTAAAAGTGCCGGGCGGTTTACTTACGTTCCGCCCAGCGCCCCGTGACCGAGATACTCTGGAGTTGCTGTCTACTTCTTCTTCTTGTCGTCCTTCTTGTCGAGCTGTGCAAGCTGACCGGCCAGCACCTGTCGTGCGCCCTCCAGCATATTCAACTGCCCGACCGTTGCGACCTTCTGGTGCTCGATGGCGGCAATGCCATCCACCAACTGCTGACGTGAAATCTCTGCCATGTGACGACCCTCCGTAACGATGTTAGGCGACGACCGGCGCAATCACTGCAGATGGTAGGCTATACAACACCGTCACGCGTGTGCGGCCGTTCGTGCCCGAGACGTTCGTATCAACCACGACGGCTGTCAAACTGACGGCACCGGCATTGTAGAGTAGGACGTTGGTCGCGCCAAGTTGCGTGTTGCCTGCACCGCCGTCGATTTCGGGAATCGCGGCCCCACCATTCGACGCACCGGGGAAGGCGAAGTTCATCGACTTGCCCGCAGCCGGAACCGTCTTGAGGTCAACAGCGGCGAAGAAGCCATCCACATCCACCAAGCCGATATCGAGCACAGCCGTTGTGCCAGAATTCCACACCACCAAGTTCGTGACGATGATGTCGTGAATCGTCGCCCCGGCCGGAATCGAGAACGTGGCCGTATGGGTCTTGTTGCCAGCAATCTGCGTAAACAAGGTTTCGAGCGCGACCACAACCCCGCTCGGGGTCGTGAGCACAGGACTCGTCAGCGTAGGCGACGTGAGCGTCGGCGCTGTGAACGTCTTGTTCGTCAGCGTCTGCACAGACGTTTGGTCGACCAGCACCAACGTATCCACACGTAGCGCGGGCGACTCGGAGGACGTGAAGAACGGCTTCACATCGAGGTCAAGTTTTGAGCGTTCAGGCATAAGATGTCCTTTGCTACATCAAGAAGGGAGATGCTGGATAGCACCTCCTTCTTAACATTACGCGAGCGTGATAGCGTCGAACACCGAGCACGCCGAGCGCAGGAACCAATGCGTGCCATCGCTTTCCAGAATCGCCCAGTCACCTGCGACAGCCTTGCCATCGACGAATGTCAACGTCAGCTCACCGGCTATGCCGAAATCAGGGTCGGTAGCGGAATTCACGTCAACCGTCAACACGTGACCCTTGATGAGGGTGCCAGCCGCCGCGCAGATAACGGTATAGGAGCCACCTGACGGCGCCGTCTTCACGATGAATGTATACTTGAGCCCGAGTGCAGGCGCGGGTAACGTCGAGACAAATCCACCAGCCAGCGACAGATAGAAGGTCTTGTCTGACTCGTTCGCTGTGATGACGTTGGTCGTGATGACCACTTCGCTGTTGATGGACCCGGTAATCGGCACCGCTACGCCACCGATATTGGCATATAGCACGTCATTGACGTAGCCCACACCCTCGGCTGCGCCGTTATCGACAGATGCCGCAAGAAACGCGGCCGTGGTTGCAAACTTCGCGATGTAGTGCGTAGCCATGATTCGGTGTCCTTGTCTATCATCCCCAGAGCACCGGCCGTGGGGACGAGAAAATGGGGCGCAGGCGACATGCCCACGCCCCGGTTGGGTTGGCTGGTGGGACTCGAACCCACGACAACAGGGTTCACCCTCTGCTCTACCTTCTGAGCTACAGCCAAAGTCGAGTCGATTACGGCTGTCCGGCGATAATGAAACCCGAGCCGCCGTTTGACGCATCCGTGGTGCCAAGTGGCGCGGTATACTGCGTCACGACGAGACCCGTCGCGATGTCGAGCCCGGCCGGATTGATGTAGCACTGCTCATCATTCGCGACCAGCAACGGGAACTGCACGCGGGCGTTCGCGGCCGTGGTGTCGTCCGTGGCGTCGTCGTAAATCCACGCGAAGTTGTCGGTCGCGGAATTCTCTTTCTTGATATACGCCGCGTAGAGCTTGCAGGCGCCTGCCAGCAACACGGTGCCACCGGCCACGTCGGCCTCGACTTCCGAGAAGAAGAAGATGGCGAGGTCAGGATTCTTCTTCTGACTCGCGAGGTAAATCTTGAGACGCAGGAACGCTTCCTGAATCGCCGGGTTCGCGAACGAGAGCTGCGAGTTGGCCTTCTGCCAGACTCGACCCGATGCTTCAACTGTAAGAGCCATGATTGTGAACCTCGCCCAGCCGCTGGATATACCACACGGCCGGTGCTACTAGAGGTGCGAATCGCCGCACCGGACGTTAGGACATGCTATCGCTGGTTCCGCTGTCCTGTGCGGGCTTGGTAGGAACGCCATGCATCACCCGAGCGATGCCACATGTCGTCCCGAATGCTGGCTTTGATACCCTTCTCGCGAGCGGCGTCGGCGGCATCGGCCCTGTCGACATATGCGTCAACGCCCTTCCCTTGCCACGTGTCGCGCGCTTTCAATTCCCTGATGATGTTGTCAATCGACCATCCATGCGTGCCGGGTGTGCGATACAGCATACACACCTGTAAACAGCCGTAGTCCGCACACATCTTGGTGTCGGGCTGGTCAATCGAGGCGTCGAAGGCGGCATCGGTGAGTCCCGCCGTGAGTTGCCGACGCCGCGCCAGCACATACGCAAACGGCACATGACGCGATGGCATCACCACCAGCATGTTGTCGAGGTCCCACAGCCGCTGCAGCCAGAAGGCAGGCGGTGTCGCCATGCGCGGATTGTCGGGGATGTAATTCTTCCCGACGTAGGGGTTCGGTGCCGTGCGCATTAGTCAGCCGCGCCGGACTCGAAATTCGCGCCCGACACCCTGACACCCTCGTCCCAGCTCGACCGTGCCATCGTCGGCCCACCACCGCGCGTCTCGAAATGTTCCTTCGCGCCCAGCATCCCGTTGGCGAGTTCGGCCACATTCAACCGACTCGGCGAGTTAAGATGCGCCTCCCACTCGTCCTTCGTCAGTGGGGTCGTGCGGTCTTTGGTGCCGTAGACGCCAATCAGATACTTGGCCCCCGTGACACTCGGGTTGTTGGGAGACTGCGAACCCATAATCGGGTTCTGGTTCTTGGCAAACGTGATGGCAGGTTTGGGCACGAATGAGTCGCCAGGAGGCAACCGCATGTCCGAGCCGTCGAAGCGCACGTTGAGCGTAATCGGCGCGAGATTACTCACCTTGACTTGGTCGTAGAAAATACCCATGGTCGACTCCTCCTTAAAGAGTTGCCCCGAATCGTAGTATGCCTACGACCCGGGGACTTTATCGAAACCGAATTACAGGTCGCGAACCACGACGAGCGTCTGGCCGGTGACGCCATCCCAGCGGGCGTTCATGCCGGGCTGCTTGGCGAAATACTGCTTGCGCGCGAAGTAGGTCGCTTCATACGCGTGACGCGCGCCCGTGCCCGTGCCCTCACGCACCCAGACGCTACCGTCTCGGTCCATGAACTTGCCCGGCTCGGCGACATACCGCTTGAAGCCCGACTGCTTCGTGTCGAGGAAGTAGACCTGCGCGAGGCCGATAGTGCGGATGGCCTTAATCGCCACGCCACCAATCGTCACATCACCCTGCGTGAAGGCGGTCGTGCCGCCGTCGGGGCTCTGCAGGTCCGTGCCCGCATAACGCCGGTCGACCGACAGGAGCTTGAGATACTCACGACGCACGCTCGGGTGCATCAGGAGCACGTTGATTTTGCCGCCCAGCTTCTGGAAGACCACGTCAGCCGTCCGCTGCGCCACATCGACCGACAGCGCACCCACCGAGGGCACGACGTAGGACTTGAGGGAGCTGACCGCCGAGCGCAGAATGCCGAAGTAGTTGTCGAGATTGGTGCTGTCGTCGATAAGCGCGGGCAGACCCCGAGGCGCCTTGTCGAACGACGTATCGAGCACGTCCGTGACAGCAATGTTCGCCGCCTGCACGACATAGTCATTATCCGCCCACCCCGTAAAGGTGGCCGAATCGACCGTGACGGTCAAGCCGTCTTCCGCTGCCGCCGTCACCTTATGCACCGTAGTGCGCAGGGCGCCGTTCGCCGGATTGATGGCCGCGACAAACATATTTGGGTCAATGAAGCGGTTGCCGAAGTCGGCACCAGCAATATTGCCCGGGCTGTCGAGGGTGAGCGTGGTGTCATTCAGCGAACTCTCGTTGACGAGCGCCAGAATGCCACGACCGTCCTGTCCGAGCCACTGCTCTTCGCGCCGCGCGAAGTCGTCGATGAGACGGGTCTTCTCGTCGGTCATGCCGTTGCGGAAGGACGCCTCACTCGATACGAGGTCTTCCATCGCTTCCTCGGTCAGACGAATACGGCCAATGGCCTTCGTCATGCCGATACGACCCTGACTGTGGAGCTGCTGACCGGCGACCGGATACGCCGAATCCTCGCCCGCTGCGAAGATGCTGACGTTCCGCCCGTGGTGATGCGTCCACTTGTGTCCGAGCCCGCCCTGCCAATCAACCTGCTCGACCGGGAATTCCTTGCTGAGGGGGAAGCTGTTGTTCACGCCCTCGCTGACGCCCGTCTCGAATACGTCCTTGGCAAGACCACTGAGTGCTGTAGTATCAGGCATTGTCTCTATCTACCTTTTGAAGGTGCCGCCGTGCGATTTGAAACTCTCGACCATCGCATCTTCAACGGCCTTCTCGTTAGTGAAGTCAATCTTCTTCGCGGGTGGTGTGTTGCGGACGTTTCTGTCGCCGCCACGAGGCACCGGCTTGAATCGACCGACTTCGGCGTTGGTGACTTGGCGTTTGGCGGGCGTGACGAAGTCCTCGACGTATTCGGCGACGAACTCTTCAATCAGCTTCTTGTCGCCCTTCTTGTATCGCGCTTCCAGAGCCGGGTCGGCTTCGAGGGCGGATGTGAAGAGCTGCGTGACGCGGCGTTTCTGTCTATCAGTGAGGTCTGTGCCCGCCGCATCCTCAACCGCCTCGACGAGGCTGTCAATCGTGGTGCGTGCGTGCTGTGACCAGTGCTGATTGATGACTTCTTCCGCGCTACCTGCTGACTCTGTCGAGGCCAGAATCTTTTCAATCTGCGCATCCGTCAGTTTCGCCAGACCTGGATAGACCTTGGCGAACTGTGCGCGAATCGTCGCGATTTCCTGTTCCTCGTCCGACTGCGGGTCGTCCGACACAAGCAGTTTCATCCGCTTGCGCTCGCGCTCGTAGTTGGTGTTGAGTTCGTTGACTTTCTGTTCGAGTGCTTGCCGCGCCTTCCGTTCGCGTTGATTATCGGCTATCAGTCCCTGCTCGCGAGCGCTCACTACGCCGTCATTTTTACCTGCGACGGGGACAGGCTTGTGAGCATCTGCGACGACTGGCTTGTTCTGGTCGACGACCGGCGTTTCGACCGGCGTGACATTCGGCGTTTCGACGACGTTACCCTCTGCCTGCGGCATCCTTACTCCTTTGATAACCCGGTGAGAGCCGGGAGGATGGCATGATTGTTGCTACGAATGGGCAAACTGCCCTTACACTCCCAGTATACGGTAGTTGGCATGCCTTTTGCAAGACATACCAACCTCTAGCCTACGCCGGACCTTGATTCTGCGCGCCCTGGCCGTTGCCCTTGGGCTCGTTCCCTTGCGTCGATTCACGATTGCTGTTCGACATGGCCTGCCCACCACCCGCCGCCCCGCCCTGTGCGGCCTGCGGATTCAGCAGCATGGCATTCGCCATCGCCTGCTCACTCATCGCCCTATCAATCTCGCCCAGATGTGTCGCCAGCAAATTCTTGAGCCCCGGATTCTTGACCAACAGCTCGCGCACGGAGTCGCCGTTCGCCCACTTCAGGAATTCCTGCTTGTGGATAGGCGCCGAATACCACGGCAACCACTCCAAGGGCGTGTGGCTCAACATCGACGGCGGTTCACCCACCAATGCGGGGTCAGGATTCGCCGCGAGCGCCTGCTCATACTGCAGCACCTCGGCCTCGGTCTCTCGGAGCGCGAGCTGAATATTCTGCGGGTTAATCGCCCACTCTTCAAACGCTTCCTGCTTCTGGAGCGCGGCCTGCACATGGATGTCGAGCGTCGGCGCGAGCTTCGTCAGGCCAAACAGCTTCAGCCCTTCGTAGCGCTGGTCGGGGTCAGCCATGTCGAGCATCTGCAGACCATTGGCCTGTTCGAGACTCGCACGCATCCCCAACGCGGTCTTCGGCACGGCCGAGCCGTCCTCGACAATTACCGCCACGTCGCCCTGCAGATTCGCGCGCTTGAACATCTTGAACGTCCACTTGCGCGCGGGTGTCATGACGGCCATCACCAACTCGTCATCGCCGAATGCGCGCTGGAGTTCGAGCGCATACTTATACCAATTGCGCTGTGCCTTCGCACGCCCTTTGAAGACCGACGAGAATCTCGACTGCGAGCGCTCGACGAGTAACTGCAGTGCCGAGAACGCCTCGACGCCGGTCGGCTTCGCCCCCTTGATAATATCGAACGTGCCGGTCAACTCCTCAATGTCCTTCAGCAATTGCTCACGATACTGGAACAGGCTCGCGTCGGGACCAATCCCCGGCACGCGCTCGGGCTTCGTGCCTCCACTCGTGAGCGGATTGAATTCTACCTGCAGACCAGGGATGCCGGTAATGCGCTGAATCTCCGACCCCTTCGGATAAATCCAGACCGGGTTGGCCATGCGGTTGATAATCAGCAACACCATCGAATCGAGCTGATTGAGCTGGTCCTGCTTCTGAATCATCACGTCGATGGGGCCGGACCCAAGAATGCGCCCACCCACTTGCTCGAAGGCCGCGTGCGCGAACGTAAAGAGAGGCCGCTTCTTGACATCGGTGTAGGGCAGTGGCCCGGGAATCGCTTCGGTCTCCTCGGCGCGCGCAATCTTCGGCGCACTGTCGCCAATGACACGGAAAACCAGCCCCTCAGGATACGTCTCCGTGGGCTTCATCCAGACTTCAAATTCCGCCAGCCCCTCTTCCTCGTTGAGCCCGCCCGAGCCCTCGGACATATACGCCGCCGTGACGCCCAGGTCGTTCATCGTGCTCAGCGACTTGAACAACTGCATCGAGCTGTCCGTCGGTGTCTTCTGCCACGACGCATTCGCGAACTGTGTCTGCAGCTCGGGGTGGTTCTGGAAGTAGGACTTCGGTCTCCAGCGTAGACGGATGAGATACGGCAGGTCGTCGAAGCGCGCATGGGTGTTCGGAAACGCGACCTCTAAGGGCGAGAGGGTCGTTGTCTTCGGCACACCCTTCGGTGTCGTATTGACAGCGGGCTCGCCACTCTCGTCGAGCGCAGGCGTGAACGGCCCTGTCGACCCACAGTGTGGGCATGTCGGCTTCGGCCCGGCGAGCGTATCGCTGCCCACCTGTTCGCCGCACGCCTCGCACTCCTCCATCGGAATGGTGATGACGCCATTCTTATAGTCGTAGTCGAGATACGTATGAATGAAGGCATTGCCCGTGGTGATGAGCCAGAAGTCGAACTCCGTCATCACGTCGTCCATGTTGTGAAGGTCGTAGATGAAGGGCGAGATTTCGTCCGCGACGTTCGCCGCCGCCACATTAGCCGGTGTCGCCCCATTCGGGCGCACGTTCACCGCGAAGTTGATGCTCGTGAAGACAGCCCTAATCGCCTGCACTGTTTCTTTCGCCTTGTTGGTCACGGGCCTCGGCACCCACGACGGCATGCGCTTGTCTTTCCAGCCACCCTGGCGCGAGAAGTATTCAATCCACTGACGCCCTAAGACGTAGAGGATATTGCGATGCCACTGGCGCTCAAACACCCAGCGGTCGCTCAGTGACTCGCGCTTCATCTCCTCCCAGAGTTTCAGCAGCGCCTCGTCGCTGTAGCGTTCCTCGGTCTCGGAGGCTTCTTCCGTCGGGTCCTCAGCGACAGCATTCGCGCGGGGCGCATTCGGGTCGACCCCGACCACGCTCTTCACCACGCCCATCAATTTGTTCAGGTTGTCTGTGAGTGCCATAGTCTTATACCTTCAGCGTGCCGTCTTCGTTCCAGCCGATGCCGAGTTCCTGCGATTTTGAGTCGCCCATGTCCTCGAAGGAGACGGGGAAATCAAACGAGCGGTCGGATTTCTTGACCTCCGGTGCCTTCACGATAGCTGGGGCGGCAATCTTCACGCCCGTGTAGCGCTCGAAGAGCTGTGCGCGCTCGTGCTCGACCTGCGTGACCCGCACCATGAGCCAATCAATCGTGGCCTGCATCGACGCGATGCGTGCGGTCTGCTCGTGATACGCCGCGCGCAACGCGACGGCCTCTTTCTGGGTATCGTTGTAGGTTTCACGGTTGATAAACATAGCCCTCTCCCCCTTCAAAGTTCGTCTGCCCCCAAAAGCCGCCCGGCGACCCCTTCGTCTCGTCCTCGTTATTCATCGACTGCCGATTGAACTCACGAATGCGCTCCACATCGAGTTTGGCGTTAGCAGGCATCGCATCCCAGCGGTTCTGCTGTGTCTCCGTCATCGCCGCGACCTCAGCTTTCGGCAGCTCAGGATGCAGGAGCAATGCGTATCGCAGCGCATCGCACAACTCGTCATCGAGCTTGAAGACCTTTTCCTTCTCGGTCTTCTGGCCGTCTGTGAGGTGATTCTCCTGATACCGATATGCCTTCATCTGCGCTTGCGTTTTCTCCGTGCCGGGCGCGAAGAAGAGCTGACGCGAGTAAAGCCACGAGCTGACGCGCTGAATCCCCAACTGTTGGTCGTTCTCGACCGGCGCCACGCCGACATGCATCAACCCAAACTCAAGTCGCAGATTGATTTCGTTCTTGTTTCCGGCCCAGCTCACGTTCTCGGACGGCCGAATCTGGAACTGCGTGAGAATCGGCTGGAGCTGTTGACTAACCGCCTGCATGCGCTTCAGGTAGTCGCCGACGACCACGAGCCCACGTTCAGTGACGACCACATAGACCGCGCCGAAGGGATGGTCCGCGCCCGAGTCGAGCCCGACGATGACTTTTCGGCTAGGGTCGATGCGTGGCCATTCAGGAATAATCTTCCGCATGTCCTCGTCGGTCTTAATCGACTGCTTGTCGATGAGGTCATACTTATAGACGAGCCCTTTCGCATTGCGCCGCTCAGCCTTGTATTCCTCGGCGTAGAAATCCGGGTCCCACGTCGCCTTCGCACGCGCGATATTCATCATCATCACGGGGTTGGCGCGAAACACGGGATTCTCTTCCGTCCAGTAGCGCGTGTAATAGTAGCCGGGCGTGCCCTTCACGGCTTCCTGCTCAATCTTCTTCCACGTCCAGTCGAAGCCGAGGACAGTGGTCGTCGCGATGATGATGCCGTTGGCAGCGAGGAGTGTCGGCTCGAACACGTCGTAGGCGCGCTCAGGACTCTGCGCCGCCTCATCGAACCAGCCCCAGCCAATCCCCTGCGGTCCTCGTGCGCGCTCAGGGTCCTCTAACGACCGAAACGCCACCATGGCGTCATTCATGAGCGTGAGTTCCTGGTGCTCCGTGTCCCACTTCTTGACCCACGACTTGGGAATCAGTTTGATGAGGGTCGGGAACGTCGAGTCGTGGAGAATCTTATAGGTTGGCCCCATCACCCAGCCCTGGGACCTCGGCACCAGCATCTCCTCGCGCGCGGCGTGCGCGCCGATGAGCGTCTTGCCGCCTTGTCGACCCGCCAACACCCCAAGCCGATTAAAGACTCTCGGTGCGGTCAGATTATTGATGTGGTGATACTTACACTTCGGACAATCCCAATACCCGTTCGGCGACATCTCGCCCACCGTCGCACAGTAGAGACAGTAACGCTGTCGACGCGCTCGTTGAAAGTCCTGTTGATAGGGATTGAACAGCAGCGGCTCGTTGACGTTCGCGCCGATGTTGTCGGGATAGTGTGTGAGCTTCATGTGGTCGGGCCGAAATCCTTATGCACGTCCTTCAACGCGAGATAGATATCCCCGTCGAGCTTGCCGCTCAGGTGCAGTTCGCCAAACTTCTCGGTCTTGTTCGCGGTCATCACGTCCAAGATGAGTCCCACATGATTCTCGTTCCGCTTGAATAACGTATTCCGCCACGTCTCACGCGTGCGACTCGTCGCGCGCTGTCAGTCTTGATTCCAGGTCCAGTCCTTCGACATTGACCACCTGCCCCTCGACGAACATTGGCGTGCCGTGTGTCGTGCCTTCACGCGCGACCGGCGCCGGTCCCTGCGTAGCCGCCTGCACGATATTGATAGTCAGCGCCCCCATCTGTGTCGGTGCGAGCGTCTCGGTCGCAAACCGCTTGTGCAGCGTGCCCTCGGCGGTCTTGAGTGTGACTTCCTTGCGGACCTCATCGTCGTCGCTGTCAAGGAACTCCTTGAGATTCCGCAACACGCGCGGGAGGATATTCAGCTCAACGTCGTCCTTCGGGTCGCCGATGACGGACCCATCGCGTTTCGCCAGCCACCCATTACGGCCAGCGAGGTAGATATACTGACTAACCGACCTTGGCTTGATGCGGAGTTCGGCGGCAATCTCGTCGTTCGTCCACCCGTCGATGCGGAGCGCGAGAATCGCCAGCGCCTTCTTCTTGACGAGCCCATTACGGGGCAAGTCATTCTTGTCCTTCTTCGGGGGCACCTTAGCGAGCAGCGTAGTTGCGAGGGGGGACAGTGGGGCTGTCGCGTTCGGCAGAGGGAGGGATGCCGTCGTGCTCACGCTCTGAGCTTTGCTCTTGGCTGGCACTGATTTTGCAGACTTTTTCCCCACTGTTCCCTCGCACCCCCAGTATACCCGACTTGGCATGGAACTTGCAATAGAATGGGGTAGAGGCGCGAATGCCATACCGGCGAGGCCAGGGGCCGAGCCGCCACCTGTCAAGGAGCCCACCCGTGACCCTGCGGAACGTCGCACCAGCAAAGCCGCCCGTCGAGTATACGTTGCCGAACAAACGCGTTGTTCTGCTCCATCGCAACGGCATGGAGTCTATTGCGGGCGAGTTCAAGCCTGCCGAGCACACGCTGAAGCCGTTCATGGAGATGCCCATCCATGGCATGAAGACCCCCTTCGGTCTCATCAAGGTCACGACGCGTGCGTATATATACCGCGAGATTGTCGAGCCCGTGATGAAGGCGCCCTTGAAAGACTTCGACCCGAGGCAAGTATGAAGTTCTGGAAGTTCTATCATTGGTATGGCACATGGACGTGGGGACTCGCCCTCGACCGCTATGGCTTCACGTTGCTGCTGGGTCCATTCATGGTCTACTGCATCTGGAGAGACAAATGAAATTCATCAACCGCATCGTCGGCACGATTTTCAAACGCTGTATGGAGTGCGGCACACGTCTCGACCTTCGACGCTACACGTCTTGCACGAATGGCTGGATTTGCACGCGCTGTGCAAATGCGCATGGCTATACCAACTATCAACCGAGCTTACGAACATGAAACGATTTCAAAAGTATTCGACCGCTGCGCCCGTCACATCCTACGGCATCGCGCTCAGTCTTAACCCAGGCGCCTTCAACCTGCGCTGGCTCCTCGGCGCCCGCGTGATTATCTGGACATGGAAACGGATATGAAATACTGGTGTGAACGCTGCGAGGTGGTGCTCGATGCGCGGATGGTGCATCATCCCGACGACTGTGATACACCCACGGACGACCGCTGTCGACCCCGTCATCGAATTGTCGAACTTGCGCAACCTGTGGGCATGGAACACTGGCACGACGTAGAGGAGTTATCACATGAGAGACCGACCCGCGAAAGCCGATTACGACCGCGAGCGTAAACAAGGCTTTCGCGATAAGGGACTGTGCACGAACTGTGGACGTGAGCCACATCTCCCACGTATGGCTATGTGCGCCACTTGCCAAGCACATCACCGCGCGATGCTTAAAGACCGTCGTTGGGTCTATAAAATGAAAGCACTAGCGCACTACGGAGGAAAATGCACGTGTTGCGGCGAGATTGAGCCACGCTTTTTGCAGTTCGACCATATCAACAACGATGGGGGAGAGCGGCGGAAGAATAATATCGGCGAGCGGTTTCTGGCTGGCTGGCTTGTGCAACACGACTACCCGAACGACTTTCAAATTCTCTGTGCAAACTGCAACCACGCCAAACGCTACGGCGTTTGCCCACACAAGGTGTCGCATGCGAGACAGGAAAAATGACCATCACCGAACCGTTGCTGCAGCGGCTCTTGGCCGACCACTACGCAAGGGGGAAGTCGTCGACCACGCCGATGAGGATAAGAGTAACAACGCGCGAGCCAATCTGCGTGTTCAGGCTAGAGGGGCTCACACTACCATGCACAACAAAGCCCGAGGCACCTCAAAGCTGAGAGCCGCCCTCCGTATGGTGACGGAACGAAAGAAGAGTTACTGATGCGTATCCGATACTTCCCGGTCACACCAGAGTTCCTCATCATGATGATGCAACAGCGCGAGTCATCATCCTTCCGTGTCGCGGCAAACGGCCTACCCGACGACGCGTATCTGCACCACGTGGGCTACGACCGCACCGGCATGTGGGTCAACGTCTTTGTGGCGAGCACCGAGTTCGACGACATCGAAGACGGCGCAGTCGTCCCGATGCACCCGAAGACGCTGTTCGAGAAGGTGCTGTGATGGGCGCCTGCTACCACGACCGTGCCGCGCAAATCCGCTGGGAGGAGGCGTGGTTCCGTGTGTCGAGAGTCTACGACGACCTTGACGCGCGCCGGTTCAGAATCATTCGACTGTTTATCTCGCCCGAGGAGCACCAGAAGATTCTGCGCGCAAACCCGTGCGGCTTCGGCGAACGTGGACAGAACTACCGCCATAGCGAACTGACCTACATGGGCGTGCCTGTCGGCACGAGGGTGAAGTGATGCACATGTGTTCAAACTGCGGAACGTCTTTCGAGCTACGTGGCGCTAATGGCGACCTGACAGGGTCGCTCAACCCTGGTCGCTTCAACCTGGAATCGACCGAGCACCATTATGCACGCCTCTGTTCTGTGAGCTGTCTAACAGAATACGCGTGGAAGCTGCGCGAGCAGCAAGAGAAACTCTCGAAGTCGAAAGGACCAACCCCACGATGCTGACCGACAAGGAATTCACCCACCCTTACCTCTGGCCGGGCGTGCTGCTCATCGGCCCGTCGATGCACCCGTTGCTCGCGGCCTACATGACCCTGGTCCTCGAACGTAAGGTGCAGGTCGAGGAGGTCGCCGACGCCATCGAACGCCAACTCGCCCTGCAAGCCGCCGAGTGTGCGGCCGACCCCGACTGCAAGACGTGGAACGACATCGAACGTTCAGAGACCTGTTTCTGGGAAGGACACAAGCGATGAGAGGCATATTCGAGACCGCCGAGGGCGCTATCTTCGTCCGTAATATCG
>Ga0210377_10001758_pt1 | contig 19412 bp, 18 predicted proteins | sample PLM4_65_b1redo_FD_155480 | JGI IMG/M metagenome (GOLD analysis project Ga0210377, IMG submission 155480) | Groundwater sediment microbial communities from an aquifer in East River, Colorado, USA - PLM4_65_b1 redo | ecosystem: Environmental > Terrestrial > Soil > Riparian zone | place: USA: East...
GAGCGTGACGTCGCGCAACGCCCAGAAGTACTCGGCCGGTTTGCGGCCGGTGAGATGTCGCACCACCCATTCCTTGAGCGTGGGAATCCTGTACGTCGGATACCCGACGCTGATCTCGCGAAATTCGATGGAAGTCGATGAAGGCATGAATGTGAACGTTCGAAGTTACAGACGCGGATAGAAACCGCGCGCCAGTCGCCGGAACACGGACCAGCCGATGACAAATGACAGCACGGCCGCAGCGACCCCGATTCCAAGGAGGTGTGCGGACGGAACGCGGCCGTTGTACACAGGATCGCGGACGAGCTGCAGCAGGTGCACGAGCGGATTCATTGCCACGACGTGCCGGAAACGCTCCGGGACGATCGAGCTCGGGTACATGATCGGACACATGTACATGACGGCCGTGAGCACCACCCCGAACATCTCCCGGACATCGACGAAGTAAACGGAGATCGCGGTGAAAGCAAGCGAGATGCCGAGCGTAAAGACCGCCAGAATCACGAAACTCACTGGGAGGAAGAGCATCGCCGGTCTGATCGGCACGCCGAGGACGGCCATGATCAGCAGCAGAGGAACGTAGGAAAGAACCAGATTGACCAGCCCCGACATGGTGCTGGCCAGGGTGAAGATCGATTTCGGCACGCGCACGCGCTTCATGAGCGGACCGTTCCAGCTGACGCTCTGCATCGAATTCACGGTGGTTTGTGCGAAGAACGTCCAAGGCAGGAACTCGGACAGAAAGTACGTCTCGTAGTGAGGGATCGCGAAGCGGAACAGATTCGAGAAGATCACCACGAAGATCATCATCAGCAGCAGCGGATTCAACATCGTCCAGAAGAAGCCGATGACCGAGCGCTTGTACCGGACGGTGAGATCGCGGTAGACGAGGTTGTAGAGCAAATGCCCGTGCTGGGCGATGTCCCGCCACTCCTCGGGCAGGCTCGTGAAGTGATCCGCGGAGTTACGCCGGATGGACAGCTCGCGGTCCGGCAAGGTCGAAGCAGCAGTCACCGGTGCTTATGTACCGGTTTCGGCGCAAGAAATCCACCACCAGGGCCTGCAGCGGCGCCGCTGTTGGCCGGCACGAGGAAACGGGCGAAGACATCGTAACCGCTGATCACAACGGTCTGCGGCAGCAGGCGGGCCGCTCGCGCGTTGACGCGAACGCGCTCCGCATACGCGACCGGATTAACGGCTGGGTCGGGCGGGACCTGGCGCAGAGCAAAAAGAGCGAAGGATGCCGCGCCCGCCACCTCGGCCTCGTATCGCAAGCGCAGGAAATCAGACTGCCGCATGACGTCGTAGTTCCAGATGGCTCGATCGCGGATCACTCGAACGTCACGCCCGACGCTGTACTCCTTCATCCGCTCAGGTGGCCAGCGGCGGACCAGGCGCCACGGTCTGTCGTGCATGTGTGCAAACAACGCGATCACGTTGAACTGATCGACGACGATCGCACGGTCACCGCCGAACGAGCGGTTGAAGATCCGGTACTCCGACGTGAACAGCTCACTATCGAGGATCGGAAAGGAATTCCACCACCTTAGACCGTGCCCGATGCAGGCGAGGCTCAGAATGATCGTGGCGATCGTTTTCAAACGGGGCGAGCGCACGGCGAAGTCCATTGCGCCGATCAGACCCAGGCACAGGAAAGGGAAAAAGAAGAACTGCTGGCGCAGATCGCCGCCGAAGGGATACAGACCAGCGAAGCTGCCGGCGACGATGCCTGAGAAGAGGAGCAAGGCAAAGAGACCTGCTGTAGCAGCTGGCCACCGGGGGCCGCGTCGCAGACTGACAGCGCCGGCACCGAGCAACACTCCGACCGCGCATGCGACGACGAGCGCAATCGACCCGCGGTTCGCTGCAGGAGAGAAGAGGTTGACGAAACTGCGCAGGTTGCGCAGAAAGAATGCCGGTGCCGACTCCGGTGCATTCGCGTCGAAGAAGAACGCCGGCAGATGATTCAACCGACCCGCGAATCTGCGCACCTGAAGCACGTAGAGACTGATCATCCCGGCCACGACCAGCCCGGTCATTCCGATCGCCAGCGGTGTCACGGACGAACGGATGCGCAGCCTCGCGTCGGGGAAGGCTGTCGCGACGATGATCATGGTCAGCTCCGCCGCCACGAGGAGGAAGCCGAAGTAGTGAGTGGCGACGGCCGCGCCGCTACTGGCCGCCAGGATCACGATCGTCCACCGATCGGGGGTCCCCGCCAGGAGCTCAGCCAGGAAGACGAATGCCACGAGCACGAACAACAGAGCCAGCGAATAGGATCGAACTTCGCAGGAGATGATCGTGGCTGATTCCGAGACCGCGACGACCAGAGCGGCCAGGACGGAAGCGCGACGCGAGCAGCCGAGCCGCCGGGCTATCACTCCCACCAGCGGAATCGTCATGATGCCGGCAGCGAGCGATACGAATCGATAGGCAAGCCTGTTGTAGCCCAGGATCTCCTGAGCGGCGCGCAGGGTCAGGAAGTAGAGCGGCGGATGCGCCGTGGTCGCCACTTCGGCGAGAAAGTTGAACCACAGCGGTTGGCGCGAGATGAAGACGTGCCACCACCCGTCATACTCGATGAACTGGTGAAGCGCGATCCAGAGACGCGGCACCAGGCCGAGCACCGTACACATGACGAGCGCGGCCCCGAAGCAGTAGGCGCGCTGGCGTTCGCTCGCCATCACGTTCGCTACAGTCCTCTTCCCGACATCGCGGTAGAGACCGCGCGCAGCAGGATCCGGAAGTCGAGCCAGAGCGACCATGCGCACATGTACGTGAGGTCGTACCGCAGCTTGATCGCCGGCCGCGTGTCGTACTCGGCCCACACCTGCGCGAGCCCGGCGATGCCGGGACGGATCATCAGGCGCAGGCCGAAGTCGGGAACGTCGCGGATGATGCGCTCGACGAGCTCGGGACGCTCGGGCCGCGGGCCGACCAGACTCATCTCCCCGCGCAGCACGTTGACGAGCTGCGGCAGCTCGTCGACGCGATGCCGGCGCAGCCTCCTGCCCACTCGCGTCACCCGTTCATCATCGTCGAGTGCGAGTTGCAGCGACGAGTCGTCGTGCCGGACGTGCTCGTGCATCGTTCGGAACTTCCACATCGCGAACGGCACGCCTCCGCGACCGAGCCGCGACTGCAGGATGAGAATGGGCCTGCGATCCTCGAGCCAGATCGCAATCGCGATCGTCACCCACAAAGGCGCTGTGATGACGATCAGCAGAGACGCGATCACGATGTCGATCAGCCGTTTCCAGAACGCGCCGACACCGTAGCCGCATCGCGCCGCGATCTCGACGAGCGGCTGATCACCCACCCACCCGAACGTCGCCGACGTGAGCAGCGCGTCGGCCTGCGACGGCAGCAGCAGGTACCCGTGCGGACCGCGCGCGGCAAGGATCTGCAGTCGCACGTGCGGATCCTCATCGTGCGAGACGTAGATCAGCTCTTCCGTCTCCTGAATGCGCGTGCGCACGCATGGATCGTCGAGAGTCCCCCAGTACGGAACGCTCTCCAGATTCGGCCGCGACGGGCCGACGAGACCGACGATGCGAATGCGCTCGTCGATCCACGCGTCGACGTTGTCGATGAACGCCGTCAGGTCGTCCGCATTTCCGAACAGCACTGTCTCGCGGGGACGGACCCGCAACGACCCGGTCAGCCGCCGCCACATCGGCACCGCGACCGCTTCGAACAGCGGAACGGCGAACAGGATCGTGCGCGGGTAAGGGCGCTCCATCATGGTCGACACGATCGCCACGATGCCGAGCTGAATCAGAAGCGCGGCGCCGACGATCGGCCGGTGCCGCCGCGAGACGCGCTGGTTGTAGAAACCGCCGAGGGCGAGCGCGACGACGAGCGAAATCGAGAAGAGCGTGACGTTGAGCGGATTGAGCGGGAACTTCTCCGGCGGCAGCAGCGCTCGCGTGAACTCGAAGTTGATGTTGCGCCGGATGAAGACCGCGAGCGCGAGACATGCCCAGGCGATGAGGAAGTCGCCGGCGACGAGCATCGCCAGCCGCAAGCCGCGCTCGCTCGAGCTCGGCCGGATCATCGCGCGCCCCCCTCCGCCCTCAGCATCGACACGAGCCTTCGCTTCATGTCCTCCCGCGCGAAATTGCGCTCCACCGCGTCGCGGACCGCGGAGCCGAGCGCCCGCGCACGCGCGGAATCGCGCCAGAGATCGATCGCCGCCGCTGCGAGCTCCGGCACTTCATCCGCGACGATGACGTGCTTCCGCAGCGGGTCGAGGCCGCGCATCGCGCGCGGCGACGCGACGATCACGCATCCGGCTTCCGCCGCCTCGAGAATCTTCGTCAGTTGTCCCGTCCCGAAGTGAATCGGAAACAGTCCCACTCTCACCTCGCGGGCAAGCTGCGCGATATCGGAGGCAGGCGATTCCACTGTGATTCCGTTCCGACCGTTCAGGTGCCGTACGTCTCGCGGCGCGTCCGCGCCGGCGATGACCAGCGATGCCGACGGAAGCGCCGCCCGGATGCGCGGCCAGATGTCGTTCGCCAGGTGCAGCGCCGCTTCACGATTCGCGAAGTACGCGAGCCGGCCCCAGAAGCCGAAATCATACCGCCGCGGACGGTCGAGGTCCGCCGGGCGGATCGGAACGCCGATCGGCACGGCCACGGCCCGCGAGCCGAACCACGGGCTCTCGTCGCCGTTGACGACGAGCACGCGGTCGTAACGCGCTCCTGCATCGCGCTCCAGCGCGGCCATCTTTCGCGCCTCGCTGCGCCAGAAACGTCCCGCAATCAACGACGACGACTCGCGCGCGCGCTCCTCCGTGCTATGTGCGAGAGAGTCGATGGCGTCGAGAACGGTCCACGCGGCCGGCAGAGGCCCCACCCATGGATCGAGTCGCGACAGAACGACGACCGCCGCGTCGAACGAGCCGGCGCGTTCGATGGCGCCGCGCCAATCGTGCCCTGCCGCCATCAACGTATGCAGCGGAAGCCCGCGGCGGAGGGCTTCCACGCCGCGAAACCCCAGTTGCAAAGGCGCTGACGCCGCAACCACGATGTCCAGGTGTGGCGCCGCTTCCGCGCCGCCTGGCCGCCGAGGTCGGCGGCCCCACACCGAGGCCGTCACCAGCGTCACTTCCGCAACGCCCGCCAGTGCCTCGACCCACATCGCGGTCCGCAACCGGTCACCGGAATACGGCGGCCACGGATAGCGCGACGACACGAGCAACACTCTCACAGCCGTTTCGCTCGCATCCAACGGAAAAGCGCGCGCGGCGCCATGAGAACGGCCAGACCCCACGCCATCATCAGCCGCATCGCGGCGCTCGCCGTCGTACGACCGGACGCGAGGAGCGTCACGACATCGAGGACCGCGGTCGCAAGAATCGCGGACGCGATGATCACGAACCTGCCGGACAGAATCCCGACGGCTGCGACGATCACGCGGAACGGAATCGTCAGCGACAGCGGCCGTCCGAAGATCTCGAAGAAAAGGGCCGTCGTTTCCGCGGGCCGTCTGACGACCGCTCGTCCGAGCTCGCCCGCGCGTTTGAAAAGCACCTCGTAGCGTCCGAGAAGCCAGCGCGCGCGCTGCGACGCGGCCCAGTACACCGTCAGCGGCTTCTCGTCGATGACGACCGCCTCCGGCCCACCGAGTGCCACGCGTTGTCCGCGCGCGATCATCAGCAGCGTCGCTTCCAGATCCTCCACACGCGTGCGCAGTCGGGGGCTGATCGCGATGAACGTCGCCGGCCGGAACGCACTCCCCGTCCCGCGCAGCCGCACGCTCCAGCCGAGGGATTGGCGACCGCGATCTTCGTCGAGCTGCGCGTGAGTCTCCGATGCGGCGACCGCGACCCCGACGCCCGATCCGACGCCGCTCAGCCGCGCCTGCACGGCGTCGCATTCCGCGGGCCAGTGCAGGTTCTCGAAGAACCGCTCACCGACAGTCGACCCGACGTCGAGCAGCAGGACCGCATCCGTTGCCAGGAGGCGATCGCGCTGCGTTTCGGCAAGCCACGCAAGGGCGGCTGCTTTCGTCGGACCCCTCGACTCCTTCACCACGACGGCGGCGCCGAGCTCCTCGGCCACACGCTGTGCCGCGACGTCCTCACCATCGAGCAGAAGCAGCGTCGGCACATCCCTGACGGATTCGAGAGTCTTGCGGACAGCCTCACCTTCATCGCGAGAGGGAACGACCACGAGCCAGCGGAACGGCCGAGGAACGCCGGCGTCCTCGCGCGCTGGTACGCCGTCGTCTCGACGGTGTCCTCGGGATACCACCAGCAGCATGAGCCGGATCAGCGAATCGATCGCAGGGAGGACCGCCAGCGCGAGAAGGATCAGCATCAAATAGTGATGGCGTAATACTCTTTGTACCATTTCACGAACGCCGCGACACCGTCTTCCACCGTCGTCGCCGGCCGGAAGCCTACGGCCTTCTCCAGCTCGCTGACATCGGCCATCGTTGACACGACGTCGCCCGGCTGAATCGGGAGCAGGTCCATCTTCGCTTTGCGTCCGAGGCAGCGCTCGAGGACTCGAATGAAGTCGAGCAGTTGGACGGGGCGGTTGTTGCCGATGTTGAAGACGCGATACGGCGCGTCACTGCGCGCCGGATCGGGATCGGCGCCGCTCCACGACGGATCGCCCGACGGCGGCCGGTCGAGCACTCGCACGACCCCCTCGGTGATGTCGTCGATGTACGTGAAGTCGCGAATCATCTTCCCTTCGTTGAAGACCGGAATCGGCTCGCCGGCGAGGATGCCGCGCGTGAACTTGAAGAGCGCCATGTCGGGACGGCCCCATGGTCCGTAGACGGTGAAGAACCGCAGGCCGGTCGCGGGGATCCGGTACAGGTGCGAGTACGCATGCGCCATCAGCTCATTGGCTTTCTTCGTGGCGGCGTACATCGACACCGGATGATCGACATTCTGATGCTCGGAGAACGGTTGTCTCGTATTCGCACCGTACACAGAGCTCGACGACGCGTACACGAGATGCTCGACGCCGATGGCGCGGCTGCCCTCGAGGATGTTGAGAAATCCGGTGATGTTGCTGTCGGTGTACGCGAAAGGATGAGTCAGCGAATAGCGCACGCCGGCCTGGGCGGCGAGATGGATGACGCGCGCCGGCCGCTCGTTCCTGAAGATCGCCGCCATGCGGTCGCGATCGGCGACGTCGACGCGCTCGAAGCGGAACTTCGGAAAGTCGCGCAGCATCGTCAGCCGCGACTCCTTCAGCTTCGGGTCATAGTAGTCGTTGATGTTGTCGAGGCCGAGGACCTCATCGCCGCGCTCGAGGAGACGGCGCGCAACGTGGTAGCCGATGAACCCGGCCGCGCCCGTGACGAGAATCAGCGCTGCCTCCGCGCTTCGGATCCCGTTGCGATGAATGCCAGTCCGTCGGCGAGCCGCACCGGAACGGGCTGAAGCGCTGACGGACGCAGGACGCTCCGGCGCTGCTCCCCCGCTTTCGCCGGACCGCGGCGCGGAAGTTCATCGACGCCGAGCGCCTGCGCGATCAGCCGGTGAATCTCGTTGATCGACGTCTCGATGCCGGTACCGACGTTGAAAGCGCCCTGGAGGCCGGCGCGCTCGATGGCGGCGATGTTCGCCGCGACCACGTCGCCGACGTAAACGAAGTCGCGCGTCTGCTCCCCGTCGCCGTTGATGATCACCGGCTCGCCGCGGGACATGCGATCGGCAAAGATCGCGATGACGCCCGCCTCGCCGAGCGCACTCTGGCGCGGACCATAGACATTCGCGTAACGCAGCGCGACGGTCGAGATGCCGTGCACCTGGCGGAACGCGCTCATGTAGTACTCGACCGCCACCTTCGCGCATCCGTACGGCGACATCGGATTCAGCGGATGCTCCTCGGTTTGCGGCGTGAACAACGGCTCGCCATACGCCGCGCCGCCGCTCGATGCGAAGATGAACCGCTCGACGCCGTTGTCCACGGCCGCCTGCAGCAGGCGAATGCTCGCCACGATGTTGATTTCCGCGTCACCGGCTGGATCATCGACCGACTTGCGGAGATCGACCTGCGCGGCCTGGTGGTCGATCACGTCCGGATGCAGCTTCGCGATGAGCCGCATCGTCGCCGGATCGCGGAGGTCGGCTTCGTGGAACTCCGCCGCGGGATTGACGTTGCTCCGCTGGCCCGTCGACAGGTCATCGATGATGCTGACGCGCCAGCCGCGCTGGACACACGCATCGGCGATGTGCGAGCCGATGAACCCGGCACCGCCGGTGACGAGCACATGCATGAAGGGAGTGTACCCGAGGAACGCCGGCGTCCCGCCGGCTGGTCCGCCGTCGTCTCGACGGCCGGCCAGAGGCCGGCGGACCAGCCGCCGAGACGGCGGCGCTCCTCGGGATCATGCCGCGACGGCGGCGCTCCTCGGGACTACGCCATCACGCCGGGCGCCTGCTCGAGCACGTGCAGCAGGTACGTGCCATAGCCGCTCTTGGCGAGCCGCTGCGCCATGCGCCGCACGTCATCCGCCGAGATCAGCCCGAGGTGATAGGCCACCTCCTCGGGGCAGGCAATCTTGAGACCCTGCCGCAGCTCGACGGTCTCGACGAAATTCGCGGCAGCGAGAAGCGACTCCTGCGTCCCCGTGTCGAGCCACGCATGACCGCGACCGAGCCGCTCGACGTCGAGCGCGCCGAGGTGCAGGTATTCGCGATTCAGATCCGTGATCTCGAGCTCGCCGCGCGCCGACGGCTTCAGTTTCGATGCGATGTCGGCGACGCGATTGTCGTAGAAGTACAGTCCGGTCACCGCGAAGTCCGATTTCGGCTGCTTCGGCTTCTCTTCGATCGTCAGCGCGCGGCCGTTCTCGTCGAATTCGACGACGCCGTAGCGCTCGGGGTCGTGCACGCGATACGCGAACACAGTGGCGCCGCTCGTGCGCGCCGATGCGCGCACGAGCGACTCCGTCAGACCATGACCATAGAAGATGTTGTCGCCGAGGATCAGCGCACTCGTTTCGCTGCCGATGAAATCGCGTCCGATGAGAAACGCCTGCGCCAGGCCGCCGGGATGTGCCTGTTCCGCATACGCGAGCTTGATGCCCCACTGCGACCCGTCGCCGAGAAGCCGCCGGAACAGCGGCGCATCGGCGGGCGTCGTGATGATGAGGATGTCCGTGATCCCCGCCAGCATCAGCGTGGTGAGCGGGTAATAGATCATCGGCTTGTCGTAAACGGGCAGAAGCTGCTTGGAGATGACCGAGGTCATCGGGTACAGCCTTGTGCCGGATCCTCCGGCGAGAATGAGTCCCTTACGCATGTTCTTTAGACCCGCCGAAAACCCTCATTAAAGCCGCCACGATAGCACCAACGAGAAACCCTCCGACATGCGCCCACCACGCCACTCCGGCCACTTCCTCCGTCTGACGCGCGGAGGCGAGCGACAGGAACCCATTGAAGAATTGCATGAGGAACCACACCGGGAGAAACAGCGCGGCGCGGATCTCCGCCATCGCCCAGTAAATGACGAGGGGGAACAGCGTGACGATCTGCGCGTGTGGCCGGAGCACGAGGAAAGCGCCGAGCACTCCGGCAATGCTGCCCGAGGCACCGATCGACGGAATCGCCGACGTCGGAAATACCAGCGTGTGCGCGAGACTGCCGATCGCGCCGCATGCGACGAAGAAGATGAAGTACCGAACGCGCCCCATCGCATCCTCGACTGCGCCGCCGAAGACCCAGAGATAGATCATGTTCCCGGCGAGATGCACGAAGCCGCCGTGCAGAAACAGCGATGTCGCGAGCGTGAGCCACGCCTCCCACGGTACGTAGCCGAACGTTGCCGGATGGAGGAGCCGCGCGGGCATGAAACCGAAAATCTCGATGAGCTTCTCCGCCCGCGGACCGAGGAAGAGCTGCACGATGAAGATCGCGATGTTGACGATGACGATCGTGCGGTTGACGATGGGCACTCGATCCGTCGGGTGAGTGTGGCGGAGGGGAATCATGCGAAGCGGGCCGGGCTGAAGCCCGGCCTACGTCAAGCCCTTCGCGATCTCAGTCACCACCTCGCGCATCTGCTCCGGCGTGAGCTCCGGATACACCGGAATGGCGAGCGTCTGGTCGGCGGCCTGCTCCGAGCACCCATAGCGATCGGAGGCACCGCGCACATTGCGGAAACACTCCTGCTGAGGAAGTGTGAGGGGGTAGTAGACCTCGCAGCCGATGCCGGCGCTCTTGAGATGAGCCATGACGCGGTCGCGCGTAGGGCGGCCCTCCGGAAATCGGATCACGTCCTGGTTGTAGACATGGTGCCGCTGGGGCAACTCGCGCGGCAGAACCACGCGATCGGTCAGTCGCGCTTCCTTGAACAGCTTCTCGTACGCGGCTACGTTGCGACGCCGCGCCTCGCTCCACGCGTCGAGGTGCGGAAGCTTCACATGGAGAATCGCCGCCTGAAGCGCATCGATGCGGAAGTTGCCGCCGACATAGCGGTGGTAGTACTTCGGCCGCATGCCGTGCACGCGATAGTCGATGAGCTTCTCCGCGAGCGCGGCGTCGTTCGTGGTCACGGCCCCGGCATCGCCGAACGCGCCGAGGTTCTTCGACGGGAAGAACGAGAAACATCCGATCGCACCGAGCGATCCGGCGCGACGGCCGCGATATCCAGCGCCCACGGCCTGCGCCGCATCTTCGATGACCGCGATGCCGTGACGGGATGCGATCGCGTTGATCTCGTCCATCGCCGCGGACTGCCCGTACAGGTGCACCGGCATGATCGCGCGCGTCTTCTTCGTGACCTTTGCCTCGATGAGGCGCGGATCGATGTTGTAGTCGTCGAGACTGATGTCGACGAACACGGGAATCGCACCGAGGCGGTCGACGACGCCGGCCGTGGCGAAGAACGAGTAGGCTGGAACGATCACTTCGTCGCCCGGTTTGATGTCCAGCACCATCAGCGCGACGAGAAGCGCATCGGTCCCGGACGAGACTCCGATCGCATATTTGCACTGGCAGTAGGCCGCGAAATCGCGTTCGAACTCCTCGACGCGCTTGCCGAGGATGAAAGCCTGCGCTTCGTAGACCTCCTCGGTGACGCGGAGGATCTCCTCACGAATGGTGGCGTACTGCTTCTTCAAATCCAGTAAAGGGACAGGCATGGCGCGAAGTCTATGTCAGGAAACGCAACCGGTGACCGGTGATGGACCACACCAACGGCAGCGGCGCGAGATCCGTATCAACAACGCCTGCCTGCATCAACATTTTCGTTAGCATTTTTAATGCTGAAATCTCATAACACTTCTAGACACTCCTTTTCATGACCGCGTATCAACCGGCGAAAACACGGTGGCTCCATCCGAGCCGCAGATCAAAGGAGAGTTTCGATGTCATTTCGCCGACTCATCACCGCCGCATCCCTCGCGTTTCTGCCGTTAGCGGCCAGCGCGTCCACGCTTTACATCCCCGTCTCCGGTACCGGGCCCGGAGCGAACGACAGCCGTTGGGCGACCGAACTGACGTTTCACAGCGTCAGCACCAGGCCGATCAACGCCGAGTTGATCTTTCACGACACGGCCGGCGCATCCGAACCGGTGACCGTCACCGTCGCGCCGCGCGCCACTCAGTCCATCGACGACATCGTCAAGACGCGCTTCGGGAAAGACAGCGCCACCGGCGCGCTCGAGATTCGCCTCGCCGATGCCGACGCGAGCCGCATCACCGTGACGTCACGAACCTACAACTCCAGCGAGCAGGGCACATTCGGCCAGGACATCCCGGCGCTGCAGACGAGCGAAGCGTCCACCGCCGGCGACCTCACCGTCCTGGCCGGTCCGTCTTCCGCCGCCGACCAGCGGTTCAACTTCGGCCTCTATGCCATCGACAACACCACGGTGCGCTGGGAGCTCGTGCAGGCCGATGGCTCGATCGCCGCAACGAAGGAGCGCACCTATCTCGCCGGGACGCAGGAACAGCACGGCGTCGGAATCCAGACGCTCCTCCACGCCACGCCTGCGGACCATCAGGCGATTCACGCCACGATCGAAACCGGCCGCGCGATTTTCTATGGCAGCGCGGTCGACAACCGGAGCAACGACCCGACGTACGTTCCAGGGTTGCGCGCGCACGGCGACATCTCCATCGATTTCGCCGGCCTCGACCTCGATGAGAACGGCACCGTCGATCTCGCCGACACCGACCGCGACGGCGTCGTCGACTCCGTCCTCGACGTTCCGACCTCGCTGTTCCCGACCTACTTCCGCATCGTCGTGAACGGAGCGGCCGCAGCGACCTACTCCGTCGTCAGCTCGCCGGTCGATGTGATGTTCCTCGACGAGTCCGGGACCACGATGGTCGCGGCGGGAGGAAACGTGAAGGGCACCACCGGCAGCGTCAAGATCCGCATCACCATCGGGTCGGAGTCAGCGGTGATCACGATCCCGATGAAGTTCATCTGAGGACGAAGCTCTCAGCTCTTAGCTGTCAGCTCTCAGGGGGCCCACCGCCCTCAGAGCTGAGAGCTGAGAGCTGAGAGCTGAGAGCTAAACAAACCGGATCCTCGCGAACCGCCTCTTCCCGACTTTCACCACATACGAGCTCCCCGCTTCGGCGGGGAGCGTCTGTTTCTGGTTGTCGACCTTCGCATCGTCGACCAGAACTCCGCCCTGCGCGATCAGTCGCTGCGCGTCCTTGTTGCTCTCCGCGAGTCCGGCTGCCGTGATCACCCTGCTCACGAGCTGCGGCTCCTTCGATGCGGGCAGCGTCTTCTCCTCCAGATCGGCGGGAAGCTCGCGATTGCTGAAGACGCGACGGAATTCCTGATCGGCCGCCTCCGCAGCCGCGTCATCGTGGAACTCGCTGATGATGATCCGAGCCAGCGTTCGCTTCGCCTCCATCGGATGCTCTTCGGCCCTGATGTGCGCGATCTCGACCGGCGTCAGATCCGTGCAGAGCAGGTAGTACTTCCACATCGTCTGGTCCGAGATCGACATGACCTTGCCGAAGATCTGCGACGGCTCTTCCGTGATGCCGATGTAATTGCCGAGGGATTTGGACATCTTCTCGACGCCGTCGAGGCCTTCGAGCAGCGGCATCGTCAGCACGACCTGCGGCTCGAGGCCGTACTCGCGCATGAGGTCGCGTCCGACGAGCAGATTGAAGAGCTGATCGGTGCCGCCCATCTCCACGTCGCACTTCAGCGCGACGGAGTCGTACGCCTGCGCGAGCGGATAGAGCAGCTCGTGGATCGCGATCGGCTGATGCGACTCGAAGCGCTTGCGGAAGTCCTCGCGCTCCAGAATCCGCGCCAGCGTGTATTTCGCAGCGAGGCGGATCATCCCCTCCGAGCCGAGCGCGCCGAGCCATTCCGAGTTGAAGCGGATCTCCGTCTTGTGCCGGTCGAGGATCTTGAAGACCTGCCGCTCGTACGTGCGCGCGTTCTCCTCGATCTGCTCGCGCGTGAGCGGCGGCCGCGTCGCCTTCTTCCCTGTCGGGTCGCCGATCATCCCGGTGAAATCGCCGATGAGGAAGATGACCCGATGCCCGAGCTGCTGAAAGTGCTTCATCTTCCGCATGACGACGGTGTGGCCGAGGTGGATGTCCGGGGCGGTGGGATCGAAGCCGACTTTCACCGTCAGTGGCTTGCCGCGCGCCAGCTTCGCCTTCAGATCGTTCTTCTCGATCAGATCGACCGCCCCTTTGGCGAGGAATTCCAGTTGTTCTTCCAGGGTCATGGAGCGGGGATTGTATTCTGCCGGGGAGGTGGTAGACTGGCGCCGCTGATGAAATCAATCGCTTCGCGCCCGCACCATCATCACCACCACCATTTCCCGGTGTAGGGGTGCGATCCGCGCGCCCCGCCGGTCGGCGAAGGGCGCAATCAGCCAGCGACAAACTGCCATCTGACCAGACCTCTTCTCCAACTCGCGGGGAAGAGGTTTTTTGCTGATGGCTGGAAAAACGAGATACCCGACAGGAGTAAGACCGCTGCTGATCGAAGAGGCAGCGCGCCGCCGGCGGATCGAGCGCCGGTTCGTCTCACAACTCGAACGCAGCGGCTTCGCCGAGGTCGTGCTGCCGATCATCGATTACGCGGAGCCGTACGCGCCGCTCGTTGCCGCCGGCGCCGCGCGCCAGAGCTATCGCTTCATCGACCGCGAGGGCGACCTCGTCGCGATCCGTTCCGACTTCACGCCGATGGTCGCGCGAGCGCTCGCGCCGGCGATCGACCCGCGCGACCTTCCGCTGCGCGTCTTCTATCGCGGTGACGTCATCCGCTGCGAAGCCTCCCGCCTGGGCACCAATCGCGAGCTCTTCCAGATCGGCGCGGAGATCATCGGCGACGCCTCACCTGAGGCGGATGTCGCAATCCTGAAGATCGCGGCGGAGCTGCCGGCGGAATTCGGGGTCCGTCCGCTCGTCGTCTACAACGACACGGCCATCGTGTCGCGGCTCGTTCGCGCATTTGGCGAGCCGGTGCGGACCGCGCTGGTGACGAAGCGGCTCGCGGCGATCGATGGCCGGGGGATCGATCGCGACGCGCTCGCACTCATCGAGAAACTCGCGCGCGGCTCCGCGACCCTGGCCGACGTGGGGACGTGGGAACCTCTCGCCGATCGCGCCGCGCGTCTGGAGGCGATCGCCGGTGCGCTCGACCCGGCCACGTTCACGCTGCACCTCGACGACGTCGACGACGCTAACGACTACTACACCGGCATCCGCTTCCGCCTGTTCGACGCGGAGTCGCGCACGCGGATCGCGCAGGGGGGCCGTTACGATGATCTGTATGCGCGCTTCGGCACGCCCGCGCCGGCGATCGGATTCACCTTCACGATTGACGACCTCGCCAACGATGGAAATGCCGCCGAGGCCGGCGGTGCCGCACTCGGCGATGCCATGGTGAGAGAGGTGGTGCGATGAGAATCGCCGTGCCGAAAGGACGCCTGCAGGACCGCGTGCTCGCGCTCTTCGCAGAAGCCGGTTATGACGTGCCGACTGAGGTCGAGCTTCGGTCGAGGAAGCTCGTGTTCCGCCGCGACGGCGTCGAATGGATTTTCGTGAAGGACTGCGACGTGCCGGTCTACGTCGAGCACGGCGCTGCGGACGCCGGCATCGCAGGGCTGGATCAGATCCTGGAGCACGAGGTGACGGCCTATCAGCCGGTCGAACTGCCGTTCGGCCGATGCCGTCTGATGGTGATCGGCGCGCCGGGAGCGCCGCGCCTCACGGATGACGCGAACGCGAAGGTCGCGACGAAGTATCCGCGCATCACCCGCCGTTATCTCGAGAGCCGCGGCGTCCGCGCCGAAGTCGTCCCGCTGGGCGGATCCGTCGAGCTGGCGGCAGTGCTCAACCTGACCTCCCATGTCGTCGACCTCGTCGAGACCGGCGAGACCGTGCGCATTCATCGCCTCGAGCTGCAGGACCTCGTCGCGGAGATCTCGCCGCGGCTCATCGTCGGTCGCAGCATCTACCGGACGGAGCCAGCGCGCATGCGCGAGCTGATTGCGCGGGTGGAGGCGGCGGCACTTGTCATTCCGAGCGTAGCGAGGAAACTGGGGGCGTGGGCGGCGCACGAATCCCAGCCATCTGCGCCGCCCGGCCCCCCAGATCCCTCGCTCACGCTCGGGATGACACCGGAAGAGGAGTGACGTCATGACCACCTACCGCATCGACAGCCCCGAAGCCGAAGCGGCCCTTCGCGAGCTGGAGGAACGGCGTGGGCGCAGCCTCGATGCGGCGCTCCGCGTCGCCGATGAGGCGATCGCCGGCGTGCGAGCGCGGGGCGATGAGTACGTCGCGGAGCAGATCGCGCGCTTCGATCAACGGACGATCGCTCCGGACGAGATCAGGACCCGGCCTCGGCCGGTCACGATCGACCCGGCGATGGAGAAGGCGATCGACACCGCGATCGCCCGCGTCGAGAGCTTTCATCTCAAACAGCTCCCGTCAGGCTATCGCTGGACGAACGACGGCACGGAGATCGTTCATCGCGTCCGTCCGCTGCGGCGCGCCGGCGTCTACGTCCCCGGCGGGCGCGCTGTGTACATCTCGACGCTCATCATGGGCGCCGTGCCGGCGCGCATCGCCGGCGTGAAGGACGTCGTGGTCGCGACGACCGCGAATGCCGCAGAGCGTGCGGAGTTGCAGTACGCCTGCAACCGCCTCGGCATCACGGAGATCTATCGATCCGGCGGCGCGGCGGCGATCGCAGCGATGGCGCTCGGGACGCAATCGCTCGGGCGCGTCGACAAGATCGTCGGCCCCGGCAACGCATACGTCACGGCAGCGAAGATGCGGCTCATCGGAGAAGTCGGCATCGACATGACCGCCGGCCCGACAGAGCTGGTCGTCATTGCCGACGAGACGGCGGACGCGGCGCTCGTGCAGGCCGATCTCGATGCCCAGCAGGAGCACGGCCCCGACTCCGCGGTCATCTGCATCTGCATCGGGGCGGCGCCGCGGCCGGAGCGTGCCACGCTGACACTGCTCGCTCGGACGGCGGAGGAAGCGGTGGCGATCGTCAACCGCATCGCGCCGGAACATCTCGCCATCCAGGCGCGAGAGGCCGCATCGATCGCCGAGCGGGTGGAGAACGCGGGCGCGATCTATTGCGGCCCCACTTCCGCCCCCGCCGCCGGCGACTACATCCTCGGCTCCAACCATGTGCTGCCGACCGCGGGAAGCGCGCGGTTCTTCTCGCCGCTCGGCGTGTACGACTTCGTGAAGCGCTCGAACGTCGCGTCGGTCGACGCGGCGGACCTTATCGCGATCGGACCGCTCGCCGAGCGGCTTGCGAACTTCGAAGGGCTGCCGAAGCATGCGGCGTCCGTCGCCGCGAGGCTCAGTGGGGCGCCGGCGCCCCCGCCGGCGCTTCAGGAGGTGAAGCGATGACAACCCTCGAAGAAAAGCGCACGACCGTGCGACAGGTGGTCGCCGCCATGAGCGCCTACACGCTCGAGCTCCGGCCGGCGCAGGTGAAGCTCAATCAGAACGAGAGCCCGTTCGATATGCCTCCGGCGCTGAAGCAGGAGGTGCTCGCGCGCGTCGCGCAGCGGCCCTGGAACCTCTATCCCGATTTCGAGGGGGTCGAGCTGCGATCGGCGATTGCGGGCGCGTTCGGCCTCGACCGGGGGAACATTCTCGTGGGCAACGGCTCCAACGAGCTGCTCGCGACGGCGATCGGCGCGTTCGTCGGTCCCGGGCGGCCAGTCATCTTTCCGCGACCGACGTTCACGCTGTACGAGAAGCTCGTGACGATCGCGGGTGGCGTTCCGGTCCCGATCGACTTCGATCCGTCGACGGGCACGCTGCCGCTCGACGCGATGCTGCGCGCGATCGATGCGGCCGAGGATGCGGTGGTCATCGTCTGCTCGCCGAACAATCCGACGGGAGGGGTGTTGCCGGGCGGCGGCCTGAACGCGCTGCTCGCGACAGGCGCGGTCGTGCTGTTCGACCGCGCTTACGGAGACTTCGCGAACGACGCTCTGCCGCCGCTGAACGAGCGGCTCGTCACATTCTCGACGTTCTCGAAAGCATGGGGCCTGGCAGGGCTTCGCGTCGGGTGGATGGCCGCGACGGCCGAGATCTGCCGCGAGGTTCGAAAGGTGAAGCTGCCCTACAACCTCAATGTCATCAGCGAGGCGATCGCGATCGCGGGCCTGGAGCGTCGCGACTTGCGCGACCGTAACGTCGCGGCGATCGTCGCCGAGCGCGAGCGCGTTGCGATCGAGATGTCGAAGATCGATGCCATCCGCATCTTCCCGAGCTCGGCGAATTTCATCGCCTTCCGCACCGCGAATGCGAAGCGGATCTTCGAGGAGCTGTGGCTTCGGCGTGTGCTCGTGCGCGACGTATCGGCGTATCCGCGGATGGAGAACTGCCTCCGTGTGTCCATCGGATCGCGCGAACAGAACGACACATTTCTGGCCGCACTGAAGGAGAGCGTATGACCCGCACAGCAACCGTCACGCGCACCACGAAGGAGACGTCCGTTTCCGTGTCGCTCGATCTCGACGGTGCCGGCTCTTCGCGCATCGAGACGCCGATCGGTTTTCTCTCGCACATGCTCGACGTCATCGCCCGGCATGGCCGCATCGAGCTCGACGTGGTCGCGAGCGGCGACACGGCCATCGACTACCACCACACCGTGGAAGACGTCGGCCTCGTCCTCGGTGAAGCGTTCGGAAAAGCGCTCGGCGACAAGGACGGTATCCGGCGCTTCGGCACCGCGTACGTGCCGCTCGATGAAGCGCTCGCGCGCGTCGTGATCGATTTCGCCGGCCGCCCCTATCTCGTGTTCGAGGTGCCGATCGACCGCGACATGCTGCTCATCCACAAGGATTTTCCGTTCGCGCTGATCGAGGAGTTCTTCAAGTCGTTCGCGAACAAGTGCGCGTGCAACATCCACGTCGATCTGATTCGCGGGCGCAATGGACACCACGCTGCGGAGGCGATTTTCAAGGCATTCGCCGTCGCGCTGCGCGAGGCGAAGGCGGTTGTGGGCAGAGGGATCCCCAGTACGAAAGGAGTGATCTGAATCGCTGATTGCTGATTGCTGATCGCTGATTGCTGATTCATGAACATCACGCTCATCGACTCACCGGTCGCGAATGTCGCGAACATCGCGCGCGCGCTGCGCAGCGTCGGGGGGGAGCTGTGCCTGACGCGGGACGCCGGCGTGGTGGGCGATGCGCGCAAGATCGTCCTCCCCGGCGTCGGCAGCTTCATCGCGGCGATGCGATGGCTCGAGGAAACGCGCATTGACGGCGCGCTTCGCGCTGCCGTCGCACGCGGCGCGACACTCCTCGGCATCTGCGTCGGGCATCAGGTGCTGTTCGACTCATCGGACGAGATGGGAGCGACGCGCGGCCTCGGCGTCCTGCGCGGCGACGTCCGCAGGCTGCACGGACCCTTGCCGGTCCCGCAGATCGGCTGGAATCGCATCGAGTGCGCCGAGACGCCGCTGTTCGAGGGCATCGCGAGCGGCACGCCGTTCTACTTCGTCCATTCGTATGCCGCGACGGGAGTGGCGAGTGAAATCGCCCGCGCCCACTACGGAGGGGCGTTCACCGCCGCCGCACAGAGCGGCCGCGTCTTCGGCGTGCAATTTCATCCCGAGAAATCTTCGACCGCGGGACTGCGAGTGTTGAAGAACTTCGTGGAGAGCTCATGACGCCCGTCTCTGCGACCCGCGACCTGCAACCCGTGACCTTCGAGGTCATCCCCTCGCTCGACCTCCTCGACGATCGCGTCGTACGCCTCACGCGGGGCGACTTCGCGACCGCGCAGGGCTACGGCGATCCGGAGGAGGTGCTCGACTCGCTGCACATCGCGAACGGATCACGCGTGCACATCGTCGACCTCGAAGCCTCGCGCAGGGGCCGGCCGATCGCGACGTCGATCGTCCGCCGGCTCGCGAAGCGCGATCTGCGCATTCAGATGGGGGCGGCATCCGCTC
>Ga0210377_10001759_pt1 | contig 19395 bp, 14 predicted proteins | sample PLM4_65_b1redo_FD_155480 | JGI IMG/M metagenome (GOLD analysis project Ga0210377, IMG submission 155480) | Groundwater sediment microbial communities from an aquifer in East River, Colorado, USA - PLM4_65_b1 redo | ecosystem: Environmental > Terrestrial > Soil > Riparian zone | place: USA: East...
GGTCACCCGGCCCGGCTACGTGCCGACGATCCGCGCGCGAGAGACCCCGACCCTGCCGCCGGACGCGCCCCCGGGCGACGTGCCGACGCTCCAGTCGCCGGCCACGGCGCAGGCGCCACCGACGATCTCTTCCGCGGCAACCGCGGCGAGGCCGGCCGGCGCCACCGCGGCGCTGGCGCCCACGGTGCTGATACCCCCGACGGCGCCGGGCGCGCCTCCGCCGTTGCCGAAGAGCGCCGCGCCCCCGGTGCGCACACCGCCGCGTCCGCTCGTTTCGTCGCCAGAGCGTCGCAGTGGCGCAGGCACGGGCCTGATCGTCGGTCTCGCTGTCGTCGGGCTGCTGCTCGGCGCGCTGGTCGTTGGCGGGGGCTACTACATGCTCCGGCGCGCCGCGCCCGCGCCCGCCCCGGGGCCGGCGGTCGCCGAGGCGACCCCGGCGCCGGAAGCGACACCCGTGGCGCCCGCCGATGCCGGCGGCTCACGGCCAGCCGAGGCCGAGCCCGCTCCGGCAGCGACCACGGCCGAGCCGGTCGCCCGGCCGGCGCCGGCCGCCGGGGCCGGCAGCGCGCCGCCGATCTCACGCCCCGCAACGTCGGGAGCGCACCCGCCGAGCGGCGGCACCGCCGCGCCCGCGCCGCCGCAGTCCGAGCCAGCCGGCGCCGAGTTCTCGCACCTCGACGAGCTCCCGAGCGAGAACGCCGACGGCCGCGCGACGGGCGAAGCGCTCGCGCAGAAGTATCGCTCCGGAGGGGGCAGCTCCTACTCGACGAGCCGCTTCCAGCAGCGTCCGAAAGTGCCACGCGGCGTCACGATGCCGGAGCGACCCGCCGTGGCGACGCTCCTGTACGTGAACTCCGTGGAGGAGGCGTTCCACCGCAAGAACGGCCGCTACGGGACGCTACGCGAGCTGGCCGACGCGGGCCTGCTGGCGCTCGACGTGCCCTTCGACGCCAACGGGTTCAAGCGGGCGCGCTATGCGTTCCGCGTCAGCGTCGAGGCCGACGGCTACCGCGCCGACGCGCTGCCCCAGGGTCCGATCGGCCGGCCGTTCCTGGTCGACGACAGCGGGATCGTTCGGCTGGAAGAGTAGCTAGAAGTCCGCGGGACGGGCCTCGGCGAGATAGGGTGCGATTCCGTCGAAGAGCTCCTGCGCCTTCTTGAGGTCGGCCGGCGTGAAGTCGGGCCCGGCGTCGCGCACCGTCTCGCCCTTGCGACTGATCTCGGCGACCCCCACCGGGTGACCGCGAACCACGAGCGGCGTCGAGACCATCTTCTGGATCGGGCTCGGCTTGTCGCGCAGCTTGATGCTCTCGAAGAAGGTCACGTGCTTCACCATCGGCACGTTGTTGATGACCTCGCCCGAGCGCCTCGCCAGCACGCCCACGGCGATCGAGTCGCGCTTCGTGGTCGGGATCGAGCCGAGCTCGGCGAAGCGGCGCGGCGCGATGAAGCGCAGGTGCTTGCCGTCGACCGAGAGCAGCAGCAGCGCGACCTCCTCCTGCTTGCACGCGAACTGCTGGCTGACGACCTTCACGACCCGCTCCCCCATGTCGAGCAGCAGCTCGCGGCGGTCCTTGATCTTGTCCTTCTGGGCGGCCATCGCCTGAAGGATTTCCTGCAGCTCGCTCAGTACCTGTGCCATCTCAGGGCTCCGGATTATAGCGCGGCTCCGCGCTCAGTCGCCGGGCGCGGGCCGGGTCCGTCCCGTCCGCACGAGCGCGGCGCGCTCTACCGCGACCCGCTCGAGGTCGAGCGCGAAGAAGCCGAGCCGCACGCGCAGCAGCGACAGCACGCGCAGCAGATGCTTGCCGAGGCGCCGCCCGGGCGTCCGCTGCGCCTCGGCGAAGTAGAACGCGACGCGCTGCAGCCGCCGCTCCGTCCCGGCGTTCTTCCAGGGCGTGGCGTCGAGCGTCGCCCAGGCCTCGAGCGAACGGCCCGGCCTGGTCTCGGCCGCCGAAGGCCGCCGCTGCCGGATCGGTGTCAGGAAACGGCTGTCCATCGCGCACAAGGCGCGCGCGGCCGACACCGCCGCCGCCAGCTCGCCGGGGCCGTCCGCCTCGCCCACCTCGAACACGAAGCGACCGCCGAGCCCGGCGCCGCGCAGGCGCGCCGCCGTCTCGAGCAGTCGCTCGCGCACGACACCCGCCACGAGGAGCTGCAGCCCGCGGCAGCCGCTATCCGCGAGCCGCCGCAGGCCCGCGGGTCCCGCCTCGAGCACGTCCTCGGGCCGCGCCTCCGCGCGCCAGCCGAGCGGCGCGCCGGCGTCAATCAGCCCACCGGCTATGGCCGCGACGCGGCCCGCGTCGGCGAAGAAGTCCTCGTCCTGGAAGCAGAGCTCGCCCAGCCGGTAGCGCTCGCCGAGCTCCAGCACCTCGCCCACCACGCGCTCGGGGCGCAGGCCCAGCCAGTCGGGAGCGTCACGCCTGCCGCGGCTCGAGCAGTAGTCGAGGCGCCGCGCGCCGCGCTCCTCGAAGTAGCGCTCCACGTCGAGCAGCGAGTAGTCGGCGCGCGGCCACAGCCGCGTCGGCGGCGCCGCGGGTGTTGTGGCCTGGCCGGCACCCTCCACACGCAGGCCCGGGGCCGACGCGAGCGGCCGCTCCGAGCGAAGCGCGGCGACGGCCGCCTGCAGCGGCTCTTCGCCGGCGCCGGGCACGCAGCCGTCCACGACTCCACTGGCGAAGCACGATTCCGCGTCGACCAGCACGTGCGGGCCGCCCCAGACGACCGGCAGCCGCGGGCTCGCCGCGCGTGCGGCCTGGCTGACGCGCAGCGCCTCGCGCAGCGGCCTGCCGGTCCGCACGCTCACCCCGAAGAGCAGCGCGCTCCTCGCCAGCTCCACGACGCGCGCCTCCGGCGCCAGCTCGAAGCGGCCGTCGACGATCACGACGTGACGCCCCTCCAGCCAGGACCCGAGCGCGAGCAGGCCGAGCGGCATCGCCGAGCCGCCGTCCCGAGGCTGATACAGGACGACGGGCTGGCGCCGTGCAGCGCCGCGGGCCGAGAGCGTGGGTCACCTCCTGGGAGGCCTCAAGGATACCGGAGATCGCCCGCGTGCTTGCTCCCCGAGGCGATCTTTCGCGCGAGCGCAACGGCCGCGAGCTGCACCGCGGCACCGACCGGCAGCGCCAGCCACAGCTCGTCGCGCACGGGGAACACCGCGAGCGCCATCGGGAGCGTCGCCACGAGCGCCCACGCGAGCGGACGGCCGAGCTCGACCGCGAACGGCGCGGCGCGGCAGGCGCGCGCGGCGAGCAGCAGCAGCAGCCACTCGGCCATCGTGATCCCGACGGCGGCGCCCGGCCCGCCCGCGGCGCTCACGAGCGGCACCGCCATCGCGAGCGCCGCCAGCACGCGGGCGGCGGTGAGCCGTGGCAGCCAGGCGGCGCGGCCCGCCGCCACCAGAGCGCTCAGCAGCAGGCCGTTCATGAACAGCGCCGGCAGCGCGAGCGACAGCAGCCGCAGCGGCGCCGCCGTGCCCGCGTACGCTCCGGCGTCGTACCCCGCACCCAGCAGCAGGTGGGCCACTGCCGGAGCCACGAGGCCGAGCCCGACCGCAGCCGGAGCAGCCAGAAACGCGAGCGTCCAGGCGGTGCGCGAACGCACCGGCCCGTGGCCGCGGACTGCCTCCCGCGTCAGGCCGGGCATGGCACCGGCGGCCACCGCGGCGGGCACGACGTTCAGGAACTCGTAGACGCGCAGCGCCGCGAGGAACAGGCCCGTCTCCCGATCGCCGCGCAGCAGCGACAGCACCAGGAACTCGACCCGCGGGCTGAGCAGCACCAGGCCGCCGTGGATCGCGAGCGGCAGCGCTTCGCGCATCACCTGCCCGACGCCGGCGTCGGCGCCGGCCGCGCCGTCACCGGCTTTCGTCCGGCGCAGCAGGACGGCCCCCAGCAGCAGCGCCGGCGCCGTCGAGGCCGCGAGCGACCAGGCGAGCGCCTCGAGCCCGCCTGCCGCGGCGAGCACCAGCGCGGCCGCAACCAGCCCGAGCGCGCGCAGGCACAGCAGCAGGATCGCCTCGGCTACCCGCCGCCCCCGGCAACGCAGCGCCACGCCGAGGAACTCGCCCCAGCCCGAGAGCACGAACCAGAGCACGAGCGGCGACAGCACCGGCGCGAGCCCGACCGAGGCGATCGCCGCGCCTGCCACGCATGCGACGAGCACGAGCCGCGCCCGCACCAGCGCACCGAGCGAGAGCGACCCCGCCACCAGGGCCCGGGAGGCGAGCGTCTGCAGCCCGAGCTCGCCGAGCTCCGCGAGCAGGAGCGCAAACAGCGACAGCTTTCCGAACGCTCCGAAGTCGGACGGCCCGAGCCCCCGGATCAGCAGCAGGGTGGTCGCGAGGCCGAGCAGGCGCGACAGCACCTCGGCGGCGAGCTTGACGGCGCTGCCGCGCGAGGCGTCTTCGGCTTCGCGGGCGAGCCCATCCCGCTCGTCGTTCACGCGGCCATGATACCCTTCACCCCCCGTGACCTCCCTCCTGCTCACGGTCGCTCTCGCGCTGGCGCTCGCGGTGCCCATGCACTGGTGGCCGCGCCTGCCGGCGACTCACAGACGACGGCTTTCGATCGCCACCAGCCTCGCCGGCCTCGGCTTCCTGGTGGCGGCGCTTCGCTCAGAGGGCTTGCGCGAGTCGGCGCTCACGTCGTTGGTCCTGGTGGGTCCTGCCACGCTCACGGCACGGGCCTCCGCCTCGGCGAGCCTCTACTACTACGTGCTCACGGGCTTCTGCCTGCTGCTCGGCTTCGCGGGCCTCATTCTCAGTGACCCGCTCGCGCGCTGGCTACAGCCCCGGCCGCTGCTGAGCTCGGTGGCGGTCGCCTGGCTGGTGACGGTCGTGCGCCTGCTGCTCGAGAAGAGCGCAGCGCCGGCGCTCCTCGTCGATGCGGTGGGCGTGACCTGGCTCGCACCGGTCGCGGGTGCCTACCTCGCGCTCGCGCTGCGGCCGCAGGGCGGCGGGCCGAACACGCTGCTGCAGGCGCTGCTGCGCTACGCCTTCCTGGTGCGCGGCTTCGTGGCGCTCGTGGGCGTCGTGGCCACCCGTCTCGCGGCCGGCACCCACTACGACGTCTCGCAGCTCACCGAAGTCGAGGTGGCCTTCAAGGCGGGGACGTGGGCGTTTGCGCCGGGGAGCTGGGAGCAGCTCTTCTGGCTGACGCTCCTGCCCCAGCTGGTGATCTGGCCGGCGTTCACGGTGCTCGCAGGGATCGCGGCCGGCGCCCTCGTGTGGCTGCTGCTGCCCGCCTCCGACCCGGCGCCCGGACGCGGCGACGCCTCGGCCGACGCCCCGGGCAGCGACTAGCCGCTCAGCGGACCCGGCAGCTCGTCCCCGTTCCGGTCCCGCAGCGCTGACTGCCGTCGGAGAAGCTGGAGCAGACGAGCCCGCCCGTGCAGTCGTTGTCGCTCGAGCAGCGATCGCACTCCTCGCCTTCGCTGCCGCAGGAGCTCATCGGCAGCGCCAGCGCCAGCAGCAGTCCCCACGTCCTCATCCGCTTTCGCATCGCATCCATGTGCTGGCTCCGCCGGAGCTTGCGAGGATTGTAACGCACATGCTACCTTGGCTTTTCATGCCTCGGGGCCCATGGCTGGAATGACCGAGTCCGACCTGCGGACTACCCTCAACCTCCCGAAGACCGACTTCCCGATGAAGGCGAACCTGCCGCAGGCGGAGCCCCGCCGGCTCGCGCGCTGGAAGGAAGTGGACCTCTACGGGCAGCTCCGCAAGGCCCGTGCCGGCCGGCCGAGCTTCGTGCTGCACGACGGGCCGCCCTATGCCAACGGGCACATCCACATCGGGACGACGCTCAACAAGGTGCTCAAGGACGTGGTGGTGCGCAGCCGATCGATGGCGGGCCACGACGCGCCCTACCGCCCGGGCTGGGACTGCCACGGCCTGCCGATCGAGCTCAAGGTCGAGCGCGACCTGGGGGCGAAGAAGCGCGAGATGCCGCCGATCGCCTTCCGCCAAGCCTGCCGGGCCTACGCCGACAAGTTCATGCGCATCCAGCGCGAGGAGTTCGAGCGGCTCGGCGTCATGGGCGAGTGGGAAGACCCCTATCTCACGATGGCACCGGGCTACCAGGCCACGATCGTGCGGCAGCTCGCGATCTTCGCGGAGAAGGGGCTCGTCTACAAGGCCAAGAAGTCGGTGCACTGGTGCATCTCGTGCCGCACCGCGCTCGCCGAGGCTGAGGTCGAGTACGACGAGAACCACGAGAGCCCGCAGATCGACGTGCGCTTCGCGCTCGCTGCAAGCGAGACCGAGCGCCTCGGCGCGCAGCACCCCGCCCTGGCTGGGCGCAAGGTCTTCGCCGTCGCCTGGACCACGACACCCTGGACGCTGCCCGCCAACCTGGCTCTAGCCTTCCATCCCGAGGCCGACTACGCATTCTTCCCGGTCGAGGGCCGCGACGAAGTCCTGCTCGTCGCGAAGGCGCTCGGCGAGGCCGCGGCGAAGCGTTTCGGCCTGACGCTCGGGGCGCCGCTCGCCGAAGCGAAGGGTGCTGCGCTCGAGCACGTCAAGTTCCGGCATCCCTGGATCGACCGCGACTCGCCCGGTGTCCTGGCCGACTACGTGACGCTCGACACCGGCACCGGCGTCGTCCACACGGCGCCCGGCCACGGCTGGGACGACTACCTGACGGGCGTCCGCTACGGGCTCGACATCTACTGCCCGGTCGACGAGGGCGGCCGCTTCCTGCCCGAGGTCGAGCGCTTCGCCGGCCAGCGCGTGTGGGACGCGAACCCGCTCGTCATCGAGCTGCTGCGCGAGAAGCTTGCCCTCGTCCAGGCGGGCAAGGACAAGCACTCCTACCCGGTGTGCTGGCGCTGCAAGCACCCGATCATCTTCCGCGCGACCGAGCAGTGGTTCATCGCCCTCGACGAGGGCCGCCCGACGCTGCGCGAGCAGGCGCTCGCCGCGATCGCCGCCACGCGCTGGCTGCCCGGCTGGGGCGAGGAGCGCATCCACAACATGATCGCGAGTCGCCCCGACTGGTGCATCTCGCGCCAGCGCCTGTGGGGCGTCCCGATCCCGGCTTTCTACTGCAAGGGTTGCGGCAAGGCGCTGCTGCGGCCCGACCTGCTCCGCCACGTGGCGGGTGTCTTCGAGCAGGAGAGCGCCGACGCCTGGTTTACGCGCGAGGCGAAGGATCTCCTGCCCGCGGGATTCGCTTGCCCGGACTGCTCTGCCACGCAGTTCGACAAGGAGCGCGACATCCTCGACGTCTGGTTCGACTCCGGCTCCTCGGCCGCGGTCGTGCTGGGCACGCGCCCCGACCTGCCCTGGCCCTGCGACGTCTACCTCGAGGGCAGCGACCAGCACCGCGGCTGGTTCCACTCGTCGCTGCTGATCGGCGTCGCCACGCGCGGGCGCGCCCCCTACAACCAGGTCGTCACGCACGGCTTCGCGGTCGACGGCGAGGGGCGCAAGATCTCGAAGAGCCTCGGTAACGACGTCGACACGCACAAGATGATCGCGAACAACGGGGCCGAGATCCTGCGACTGTGGACCATCATGGTCGACTACCGCGAGGACATGCGGATCTCCGACGACATGATCCGGCGCGTGGCCGAGGCCTACCGCAAGGTCCGCAACACGATCCGCTATCTGCTGTCGAACCTCGGCGACTTCAACCCCGCGAAGGACGCGGCGGAGGAGGACGCGCTCGACGAGCTCGACCGCTACGCGCTCGAGCGACACCGGCAGGTGGTCGCGCGCGTGCTCGAGGCTTACGAGAGCTTCGAGTTCCACGTCGTGTACCACCAGCTCGTCCAGTACGCGGCCGCTGACCTCTCGGCCTTCTACCTCGACGTGCTGAAGGACCGCCTCTACTGCGACGGCACCGACGCGCCGCGGCGCCGCTCAGCGCAGACCGTGCTGCATCGGCTGGCCCGTGACCTGTCTCTGTTGCTCGCGCCGGTGCTGCCCTTCACCAGCGACGAGGCCTGGGAGGCGCTTCCGGGCCACGTCGAGTCATCCGTGCACCTCGCGCTCTTCCCGGTGCGCGAGACGGCCGATGCGTCGCGGCTCGAGCGCTGGAGCGTGCTGCTCGACGTTCGCGCCGAGGTGACGAAGGCGCTCGAGGCCGCGCGCGCATCCAAGCAGATCGCGGCGAGCCTCGAGGCGGCGGTGGTGGTGCGCGCCCCCGAGGCGACGATCGCCGCGCTGCGCGCCCACGACGCGCTCTCGAGCGTCTTCCCGGGAAACCTCGCCAACCTGTTCATCGTGAGCGCGGTCGGACTCGAAGCGGGCGACGGCCCGCTCCAGGTGAGAGTCGAGCACGCCGCCGGCCGCAAGTGCGAGCGCTGCTGGACCTGGTCGGCGCGCGTCGGCTCGCTGGCAGCACACACGGGCGTCTGCGAGCGCTGCGACGAGGTCCTGAGGCAACCGTGAAACGAAGCCTGTCCTACCTGCTGCTGATCGCGGCCGTCGTCGGCCTCGACCAGCTCACGAAGGCCCTGGTGGTTCACTCGATCGGGCTCCACGACTACGTCCCGCTCGTCGACGGCCTGGCGAGCCTCAGCCACGTGCGCAATCACGGCGCGGCGTTCGGGCTGCTGTCGGACTGGAACCTGCCGTACCAGTCACTGCTCTTGTCCGTGCTGAGCCTCACGGCCCTCGGTGCGATCGCCACGTACTTCCTACGCCTGCCGCCCACGGCGCGCATGCCGCGACTCGCGCTGGCGCTGGTGCTGGGAGGCGCCATCGGCAACGTGATCGACCGGCTGCGGCTCGGCTACGTGGTGGATTTCGTCCACGTCTACTGGCGCGAGTACCAGTGGCCGGACTTCAACGTCGCCGATTCGGCGATCACGGTGGGCGTGGCCCTGCTCGTGATCGACATCCTGAGCTCGCCGGAGGCGGAGCCGCAGGGGTCCGCGGCGATCGACACGGCGACACCCGCCGGGAGGACCGACTGACATGTTCCCAATCCTGATCAGGCTCCCGTTTCCCGAGTTCACGCTCGGACCCTGGCACCTCGGTCCCACCGTCACCGTCCACACCTACGGCTTCCTGCTCGCGGTCGCGTTCCTGGTGGGGCTGTGGGTCGCCTCGCGCCAGGCGCGCCGCGCCGAGCTCGATGCGGCCCGGGTGACCGACATGGCGGTGTGGGTGCTGATCGCCGGTCTCGTCGGGGCCAAGCTGCTGCTGGTGATCGTCGACTGGCGCTACTTCACCGCGAGCCCACGCCAGCTCTCGTCGGTGATCCAGAGCGGCGGCGTCTTCTACGGCGGACTGATCGGCGGAGCGCTGGTCGCCTGGTGGTACGCGCGCCGCCACGCGCTGCCCGGCTGGCGGACGGCCGACGTACTGGCCCCGGGCGTCGTCGTGGGTCAGGCGATCGGGAGGCTCGGCTGCTTCGCGGCCGGCTGCTGCTGGGGCCAGGCCTCGAGCGTGCCGTGGGCGGTGACCTTCACCGACGTCTACGCCGCGCGCGCCGTCGGGACACCGATGGACACGCCGCTGCACCCGAGCCAGCTCTACGAGGCCCTGGCAACCTTTCTGATCTTCGCCTTCCTGCTCTGGCTCGCGCCGCGCAAGCGCTTCCACGGTCAGGTGGCGCTGAGCTACGTGGCTCTCTATTCGGCCGCGCGATTCGCGCTCGAGTTCCTGCGCGGCGATCCCGACCGGGGTTCCTGGCTCGGCGGCGTCGTTTCCACTTCGCAGCTCATCGCGCTCGTGCTGCTTTTCGGAGCGGCGCTGCTGCTGCCGCGGGTGAGGCGCAGCCAGGGAATCGCCGCCGCCTGAGGTGGAAGAGGGCCACCAGCTGGTCGTCGCACCGGACGAGGCCGGCTTGCGCCTCGACGCCTGGCTCGCCCGAAGGCTCCCGGCTCTGTCCCGCTCGCGCCTCCAGGCGCTGATCGAAGCAGGGCACGTCCGGCTGGACGGAGCGCCCGCCCGCGCCTCGGCGCGCGTGAAGGCCGGCCAGGCGGCGGTCGTGAACGTGCCCGCTGCGACACCGGCTGAGCCGCAGCCCGAGGACATCCCGCTTCGGGTGGTGCACGAAGACGCCGCGCTGCTGGTCGTCGACAAGCCCGCCGGTCTCGTGGTCCACCCCGCGGCCGGCGCCGTGAGCGGCACGCTCGTGAACGCCCTGCTCGCCCGGGTGCACGACCTCTCGGGCATCGGCGGTGTGCTGCGGCCCGGGATCGTCCATCGTCTCGATCGCGGGACCTCCGGGCTCATCGTGGTAGCCAAGGACGACGACACGCACCGGGCGCTCGTACGCCAGTTCGCGGGCCGCAGCGTCGAAAAGGAATACCTCGCGCTGGTCCACGGCGTGCCCGCCCGCGGCAGCGGAGAGATCACGGCCGCGATCGGTCGCGACCCGGTCCACCGCAAGCGGATGTCGACCCGCGCCCCCCGGGGCCGCGAGGCCCGCAGCTCCTGGACGGTCGCGGAGCGCTTCGACGGCGCCGCGCTGCTGCGGGTACGCATCCACACCGGCCGCACCCACCAGATCCGCGTCCACCTGGCCTCGATCGGCCACCCGGTCGCCGGGGACTCGACCTACGGCGGCACCCGCACGCCCTCGTCCCGCAAGGCCGCCGCGCGCCTCGTCCTCGCGTCGCTCGAGCGGCCGGCGCTCCACGCTGCCCGGCTCGCCTTCTCCCATCCAACGAGCGGCGAGCGCTGCGAGTTCGAGGCGCCGCTTCCCGCCGACCTCGAGGCCGTGCTCGCCGCCCTGCGTGCGGCCGCGCGCGCCTGAGCCGCTGCTATCATCCGAGCCATGCCCGACACAAGCGCGTCCGCGCAGGTGCGACAACACCGGCGCGTCTACCAGGGCCACGTCGTTTCGCTCGACGTCGACGAGGTGGACGAGCCCGGCGGCGTCCATGGCACGCGCGAGGTCGTCCGTCAGTCCGGCTCGGTGGCGGCACTGCCCGTGCTCTCGGACGGGAGGATCGTGTTGGTCCGGCAGTACCGCTACGCCGTCGACGCGCAGGTATGGGAGCTGCCGGCGGGCCGCCGCGACCCCGGCGAGACCCCCGAAGCCGGCGCGCGGCGCGAGCTCGAGGAGGAAGTGGGACTGCGCGCGGGCGGCCTCGAGCCGTTGCTGGTGTTCTGGACGACGCCTGGCTTCTGCGACGAGGTGATGCACCTGTTTCGCGCCACGAGCCTCGCGGCCGTCCCGCCGCGACCCGAGGCCGACGAGCGAATCGAGCAGGCGACGTTCACGCTCGAGGAGGCGATGGCGATGCTGCGCCGGGGCGAGATCCGCGAGGGCAAGACGCTCGTCGCGCTGCTGCTAGAGGCCGCCCGGCGGCGGGCTTAAGAAGTCTCACCAACGGAACGAGCGCCCGGCGAGAAGGCGACGAACGGAAAGAACAACAACCGGCCAGAACGGAAAGAACAATAGCCGGCCAGCGGGGGGGCATCCCGCCCCCCCGAACCCCCCGGGATCAGTCGTAGTACTCCAGGCCGAGGTGGGTAATCAATTCCTCTCCGCGCAGGTGCCTGAGCGTGTTCTTGAGCTTCATCAGCTGGATGAAGAGGTCATGCTCGGGGTAGAGGCCCGGAGCGGTCTGGGGGCTCTTCAGGTAGAACGACAGCCACTCCTGGATGCCGCTCATGCCGCACCGCTTTGCGAGGTCGGAGAAGATCGCGAGGTCGAGCACAATCGGCGCGGCCAGGATCGAGTCCCGGCACAGGAAATCCACCTTGATCTGCATCGGGTAGCCTAGCCAGCCGAAGATGTCGATGTTGTCCCAGCCCTCCTTGTTGTCACCGCGCGGCGGGTAGTAGTTGATCCGCACGACGTGGTGGATCTTGCCGTAGAGGTCCGGGTAGAGCTGCGGCTGCAGGATATGCTCCAGCACGCCCAGCTTGCTGACCTCCTTCGTCTTGAAGGACTCCGGGTCGTCCAGCACCTCGCCGTCGCGGTTGCCGAGGATGTTGGTCGAGTACCAGCCGTTCATTCCCAGCAGGCGCGCCTTGAAGCCTGGCGCGAGGATGGTCTTCATCAGGGTCTGGCCGGTCTTGAAGTCCTTGCCCGAGATCGGCGTGCCCGTCTTCTTCGCGAGATCGACCATCGCCGGGAAGTCGGCCGACAGGTTCGGCGCGCCGTTGGCGTACGGGATGCCGGCCTTTATCGCGCAGTAGGCGTAGATCATCGAGGGCAGGATGTCCGGGTGGCTCGCGTCGAGACCCTTCTCGAATTTCTCGATCGAGGAGTGGACGTCGCCCGCCTCGCGGTACACCTCGGTCGAGCCGCACCACACCATTACCAGCCGATCGAGGCCCTTCTCCTTCTTGAAGCGCGTGATGTCGTCTGACACGGCCTCGGCCAGCTCGCGCTTCGACTTGCCCTTCTTCACGTTCGGCCCGTTCAGCTTCTTGACGTACTGCGGGTCGAACACGGCCGGCCACGGCTTGATGCCCTCCAGGAAGCCTTTGATCGGCTCGAGGTCCCGCGACTCCAGGACCCCCGCCTTCCTCGCCGCCTCGTAAGCGCTGTCGGGGTAGACGTCCCAGCCGCCGAACTCGAGTTGATCGAGCGAGGCGAGCGGCACGAAGTCCTTGATGAGCGGCGAGCGGCCGTCGGTGCGCTTGCCGAGCCGCACGGTGCCCATCTGCGTCAGGCTTCCGATCGGCTTCGCGAGGCCGCGTCGGACGGCCTCCACACCTGCGATGAAGGTCGTGGCCACCGCCCCCATCCCCGGCAGCAGCACACCGAGCTTCCCGCTCGCCGGCGCGATCTCGCGCCCCTTGGTTGCGTTCGACATCAGCCCTCCTCTGCGGCTCTTGCGCGTCTTGCCAAACGGAAATGCTATCACACGCGTTCGCGCGCGCCCGCCGCGCTGCGCGTTACGGATGCGCTCTCGCCGAGCCGACGGCGGCTAGGACTCGTTGTGCAGCCGGCCGCTCTTCCGGAGGAAGGCGAGCGCGGCGTCGGTCAGCTCGTGGTCGTGACGCGGACCGACGAAGCGCTGCTCGGCGAGGTGGTAGTGGAGGATGCCCGAGCGCGCCAGCCGTTCCTCGGTCTCGAACGAGTAGAACATCAGGATCCGGCTCTCGCGCGGCTGGCCGCTGTCGTCGAAGAATCCGAAGCTGAGCTTTCTCATCGTCACGGGGTCTGCCGGCCGAAGCGAGCGGGCGTCGCGAGGGAACGCAAGCAATCTAGTAGCGCCTCTCGGCCGTGTCAAGAGTCCGCGCGCACGTCGAAGGGCTCATCGAGCCGCCGCTCAACGCGCGCCGCCCGCGGCCATCTCGTAAAACGCCGGCAAGTACTCGCTGTCGCCCAGCTCGAGCCGTTTGTACGCCTTGCCGATCGCGTCCCAGGCCGAGCCGTTGCCGAGCGCCACGACCATCGGCCACGGCGACACGCCACGCAGCGGCGAGCGCGCCGTCGCCACCCACGCGCCGCCCAGCTGTCGCACCATCACCTCGCCCAGGTAGCAGCCGAACACGAACAGCGTCTCGGCGGCGTCCTCGCCGTCGCGGCCCTCCTCGCGCAGCGAGTCGATGAGCGCGTCCACCAGCTCGAGGCTCCCGGGCGACAGGTCGAGCTCCGCGTCGTAGTCGTCGCGCGCCAGCGCCACGGCGATGCGGGCGTGGTCGGCCGCGTTCTCTGGAGTAGCGGGGTAGCGGAGCGAGATCTTCACGAGCCGGTGGCGCCGCGCGGGAATCGCCCGCCGGCAGAGTTAGTATAGTCGCGTCTCCCGCCGCCGCCTCGAATGCCAAGCGAATGACCCCTGCCCGAGCGGACGCACTCGACCAGAAGGCGGCCCAGGCTGCCGCGATCGCGGCCTTCCTGCTGATCGCCAACCAGGTCGCGTCGCGCGCCGTGCGGGACGCGCTCTTCCTCTCGGCGTTCGAGGTGCGGTCGCTGCCGCTCGTCATGGGCGCCGCCGCGATCGCCGCGCTCGCCGGCGCCGAGCTTCTGTCCCGCGCGCTCGCCAGGCACTCTCCCACCCGCGTGGTGCCCGCGGCGGCAACGCTGTCCGCCGTCTTGCTCGCCGCCTGGTGGGCCGTTGGCCTCGTCGCTCCACGCGCCGCGGCTTTGCTCGTCTACCTGCACGTCTCGGCGTTCGGCGGGGCGCTGGTCTCCGGCTTCTGGTCGCTCGTGAACGAACGCTTCGATCCGCACACCGCGCGGCGCGTCGTCGGACGGATCGGCACGGGCGCGACGGCCGGCGGCATGGCGGGCGGAGCGCTCGCGTGGATCAGCGCGCAACTCCTGCCCCTGCCGGCCATCCTGCTGGTGCTCGTCGCGCTGGGCGTGCTCGCGGCCAGGGTGCTGGCGCGACCGGGCGCGCGGGGACGCGAGGCCCACGCCCCCGCTGCGGACACCCCGCTCGCCGCGGTCGTCCTGCTGCGCAACCCCCACCTGCGCAACGTCGCGCTGGTAGTGCTGCTGGGGGCCGTCACCGAGGCGCTGCTGGACTTTCAGTTCAAGGCGCAGGTTAGCGAGCGCTTCGTGTCGGGCGCCCCGCTGCTCGGCGCCTTCGCCGTCTTCCACACCGGGATGGGCGTGCTGAGCCTGCTGCTGCAGGCGACGCTCAGCCGCAGCGCGCTGCGCCAGCTCGGGATCGCCGGCACGCTGGCGCTTCGCCCGCTGCTGACGGGGCTGAGCGCGCTCTCGGGTGCCCTCGCGCCGCGGCTCGCGACGGCGACACTCGCGCGCGGCGCGCACGAGTCGCTCACGAACTCGCTGTTCCGCTCGGCCTACGAGCTGCTCTACACGCCGGTGCCAGAGGGCGAGAAGCGCCGCGTGAAGGCCGTGGTCGACGTGTCCGTCGACAAGGCCGGTGCCCTGCTGGGAAGCGCCGTGGTGGCCCTCGTGCTGGCGTTCGCGCCGGCCACGGCCGCGACGACGCTGCTCTTCGGTCTCGCCTGCCTGCTCTCGCTCGCGGCCCTGGCGCTGTCTCCCCGGCTCCACCACGGCTACGTCCAGACGCTCGAGCAGAGCCTGCTCGCCGGCCGGGTCCGGCTCGACGCCGTCGAGGCCATCGACCACACCACCCAGGTCACGCTGGCCCACACCGGCCACCTCGAGCGCGACACGCTGTTGCGGCAGATCGCGCTCTTGCGCGGGGAGGAGTCGTCGCTCGACGGGTCGGCCGCCCCGGCAGATCGCTCCACGCTCGACGCGCTCCGCCAGCTGCGCTCGGGCCAGCCGGCTGCCGTGCGCGCCGTGCTGCGCGCGAGCCTGGAGCCGGACCCGCTGCTCGTGGCGGCGATGCTGCCGCTGCTCGGCAGGGACGACGTCATGCCGGACGTGGTCCGAGCGTTGCGTCGCGCGGCGCCGCGCGTCACAGGCCAGCTCGTCGACGCGCTCGTCGACCCGTCCGTGGACCCGGTCGTGAGGCGACGCGTCCCCCGCGTGCTCAAGGCCTGCCCCACGCTCCGCGCCGCGCAGGGCCTGCAGTCCGCCCTCGACGATCCGAGCTTCGACGTCCGCGCCGCCGCCGCCGCCGCGCTCGCGGCCCTCCACGAGCGGAGCACAATCGTGCGCACCTCGCGCGAGGAGGTGCTCGTCCGTGTACGGCGCGAGCTCGACTCCGGGGAGACCGTCGAGCGCCAGATCCCGCAGATCTTCGCCCTGCTCTCGCTGGTGCTGGAGCGGGGGCCGCTGCAGATTGCCTGGGCCGCCATGAAGGGCGAGGACCGGAACCTGCGCGGCACCGCGCTCGAATACCTGGCCCACGTGCTACCGGAGGATGTGTTCAAGCGCCTGCGCTCCTGCTTCGGGGCAGGCACCTGGACGGCTCCCGTCCCGCGCCCGATCGCGGAGCTGGCCGATGAGCTGCGCACCTCGGCGGTGGGCATGCAGATCGAGCACCCGCCCTGGCGCGAGACTGGGGAAACGGGCTGACTAGTACGCCAGGTTGGGAGCGAGCCAGCGCTCGACCGCGGCCAGGTCCATGCCCTTGCGACGGTGGTAGTCCTCCACCTGGTCGCGGCCGATCTTGCCGAGCGCGAAGTAGCGCGCCTGCGGGTGCGAGAAGTAGAAGCCGCACACGGACGCGGCGGGCTGCATCGCGAAGCTCTCGGTGAGCCGGATGCCGACCTGGTGCTCGCCTCCCAGGAGATCGAAGAGCAGGCGCTTCTCCGTGTGGTCGGGGCAGGCCGGGTAGCCGGGGGCCGGCCGGATCCCGCGGTACTTCTCGCGGATCAGGTCCTCCACCGGGATCGCTTCGTCTTTGCCGTAGCCCCACTCCCGGCGCGCGCGCTGGTGCAGCCACTCGGCGAGCGCTTCGGCCAGCCGGTCGGCGAGTGCCTTCACCATGATCGCGGCGTAGGGATCGTTGTCGCGCTCGTGGCCCGCGACGATCTCCTCGGCCCCGAGGCCGGCGGTCACCGCAAAGGCGCCGATCCAGTCGGCGAGCCCCGTCTCGCGCGGTGCCACGAAGTCCGCGAGCGCCTGAGCGGGTAGCCCGTCGGCCCGCACCGCCTGCTGCCGCAGCGTGTGCAGCGTGCCGAGCAGTCCCGAGCGCGATTCGTCGGCGTAGATCTCGACGTCGTCGCCCACGGCCGCCGCCGGGAAGAAGCCGTAGCAGGCCCGAGCCTTCAGCTTCCCGCCTTGCACGAGCTGCTGCAACATCACCTGCGCCTCGTCGAACACCTCGCGGGCCTTCGGTCCCCAGTCGGGGTTCTCGAAGATGCGCGGGTAGGTGCCGCGCAGCTCCCAGACCGCGAAGAACGGCGTCCAATCCACGTACGGCACGAGCTGCGACAGGTCGATGTCCGAGAGCAGGCGAGCGCCCCGCAACTCGGGCTGTGGCGGGCGGTAGCCCGCCCAGTCGAGCGCGCTGCGCCGCCGCCGCGCCTCCTCGAGGCTGACGAGCGGCTGCTGCTTCTGGCGCGCCTCGTGCTCGCGCCGCAGCCGCTCCTGCTCCGTCCGGTTCGCCGAGTCGAGCAACGCGCGCTTCTCGGCTCCCTTGAGCTGGCCCACGACGCCCACCGCGCGCGACGCGTCGAGCACGTGCACGACCGGCCCGTGGTAGGCCGGCGCGATCTTGACGGCGGTGTGCGTGCGGCTCGTGGTCGCCCCGCCGATCAGCAGCGGCACCTCGAACTGCTGGCGCTCCATCTCGCGCGCCACGTGCACCATCTCCTCGAGCGAGGGCGTGATCAGGCCCGACAGGCCGATCATGTCGGCGCCCGACTCCTTCGCCGCCGCCAGGATGCGGTCCGCCGACACCATCACCCCGAGGTCCGTCACCTCGTAGCTGTTGCAGGCCAGCACCACCCCGACGATGTTCTTGCCGATGTCGTGGACGTCGCCCTTGACCGTGGCCAGCACGACCTTCGCCTCGGCCCGGGCGCCGCTCGCCTGCTTCTCCGCCTCCAGGAACGGCGTCAAGTAGGCCACGGCCTTCTTCATCACGCGGGCGCTCTTCACCACCTGCGGCAGGAACATCTTGCCCGAGCCGAACAGGTCGCCCACCACGTTCATGCCGGCCATCAGCGGCCCCTCGATCACGGCCAGCGGCCGGCCGTACTTCTGGCGCGCCTCCTCCGTGTCGGCATCGACGAACGCGTCGAGGCCGCGCACGAGCGCGTGCGTGATCCGTTCCTCGATCGTGCCGCGCCGCCACTCGTCCTCGGCGGCGGGGCCCTTCTCCTCGTCGCGCACGGTCTGCGCGAAGGCGACCAGCCGCTCCGTCGCGTCCGTGCGCCGGTTGAGCAGCACGTCCTCGACGCGCTCGAGCAGGTCCTTGGGGATCTCCTCGTACACCGCGAGCTGGCCCGCGTTGACGATGCCCATGTCGAGGCCGGCCGCGATCGCGTGGTACAGGAAGGCCGAGTGCATCGCCTCGCGCACCGCGTTCATGCCGCGAAACGCGAAGGAGACGTTCGAGATGCCGCCGCTCACCTTGACCAGCGGGAAGCGGGCCTTCAGCTGGCGCGTGGCCTCGATGAAGGCGACCGCGTAGTCGGCGTGCTCCTCGATCCCCGTGCCCACTGTCAGCACGTTCGGGTCGAAGATGATGTCCTCGCCCGGAAAGCCGATCTCCTCGGTCAGGATCCGGTAGGCGCGCGACAGGATCTCGACGCGGCGAACGGCGCTCGTCGCCTGGCCGTCTTCGTCGAACGCCATCACCACGACGCCCGCGCCGTAGCCCCGCACCTTGCGCGCCTGCTCGCGGAACTTGTCCTCGCCTTCCTTGAGCGAGATCGAGTTGACGACGCCCTTGCCCTGCAGGCACTCGAGCCCGGCCTCGAGCACGCGGAAGTCGGACGAGTCCACCATGATCGGCACGCGCGCGATGTCGGGCTCCGCGGCCAGCAGGTTCAGGAAGGTGCGCATCGCCTGGACCGAGTCGAGCAGCCCCTCGTCCATGTTCACGTCCAGGATCTGCGCGCCACCCGTGACCTGCTGGCGCGCCACCTCGAGCGCCTCCGGGTACTGCCCTGCACGGACGAGCTTCGAGAAGCGGGGCGAACCGGTCACGTTCGTGCGCTCGCCGACGTTCACGAAGTTGGAGTCGGGGCGGAGCACCAGCGCCTCGAGACCCGAGAGCCGCGTGCGCCGCGGAACTTCCGGCCGGACCCGCGGCGCGACACCCCGCACCGCCTGGGCGATCGCCTGGATGTGCGAAGGCGTCGTGCCGCAGCATCCGCCCACGACGTTCACGAAACCGGAGCGCGCCCATTCGCCGAGATCGCGCGCCATCGACTCCGGCGTCTCGTCGAAGCCTCCAAAGGCGTTCGGCAGCCCGGCGTTCGGGTAGGCGCTCACGAAACAGGGGGTGAGGCCTGAGAGCTCCTCGACGTGCGCGCGCATCTCGCGCGGGCCCAGGGCGCAGTTGAGCCCGACCGCGACGAGCGGCTCGTGCTGCACCGAGATCCAGAATGCCTCGACGGTCTGCCCGGAGAGATTCCGCCCGGACAGGTCGGTGATCGTCACCGACGCGATCACCGGGCGGCGCATGCCCGTCTCCCGCTGCGCCCGAGCAACCCCGGCGAGCGCCGCCTTGGCGTTGAGCGTGTCGAACGCCGTCTCGACCAGCAGCAGGTCCGCGCCGCCTTCGAGCAGGCCCTTGGCCTGCTCGTGATACGCCTCTTCGAGCTCGCGGTAGCTGACGCCCCGGGCGCCGGGGTCGTTCACGTCGCGCGACAGCGACGCCGTCTTGTTGGTCGGGCCGAGCGCGCCGCCCACCCAGGCCGTGCGGCCGGGCTCGGCGGCCATCACCGCGTCGACGGCCTTGCGCGCCGCGCGCGCCGCCGCGACGTTCAGGTCGTGGACGAGCGCCTCGGTGCCGTAGTCGGCCTGCGAGATGCGGTTGGCGTTGAAGGTGTTGGTCTCGACGATGTCGGCCCCGGCCGCCAGGTACTGGCGGTGCGCGGCCTCGACCAGGTCGGGCCGGCTCAGGTTCAGGAGCTCGTGGTTGCCCTTGACGTCCTTCGCCCACCCGCGCAGCCGCTCGCCCCGGTAGTCCTCC
>Ga0210377_10001760_pt1 | contig 19391 bp, 20 predicted proteins | sample PLM4_65_b1redo_FD_155480 | JGI IMG/M metagenome (GOLD analysis project Ga0210377, IMG submission 155480) | Groundwater sediment microbial communities from an aquifer in East River, Colorado, USA - PLM4_65_b1 redo | ecosystem: Environmental > Terrestrial > Soil > Riparian zone | place: USA: East...
CCTGAGTTCAGATTCCCGCAACTCCTTCATAATAACACCTCACGATATGTCCAATGGTAATCCTCGAAGGACGATGGACGACCGCTCGCTTCGCTCACTAGGATGACAGACGAGTAGTACATCTCACATCTCACATCTCACATCTCACACCCCTCGTCCCACTTCCCACTTCCCACGTCCTACATCCCTCGTCCTACGTCCCTCGCCCTCTTACTTTCTCATCACCAGCTTCGCGGCCAGGATCGCCTTTGCCCGCTGAAGGTGCTTCTTTACCGATTCGCTGTCGGCAATGGCCAGGTGAATCTCCCTGGAAACCTCTTCCTCCCCTGCCTCGCTCGCCTTGGCGGCCCACTCTGAATAGTTCTCCGCGTGGCTGTCGCCGTGTTCGATCCAGTGCTCGATCATCACCTGGAGTTTGCGCAGGACCTCGGTCTCGACAGGGTCGTGGTCATGACCATGTCCATGTCCATGCGAATGATGCTTATGGGTATCGTGCATAGCGCCTCCGTTCGAGTGATAGTGTCCATAGTGGCCGTGGCGGTGGACATGGGCCGTATCGCCATGCCGGTGCGCGTGTTCGTGGATCAGATTGACCTTGAGCAGCAGATCGTCGTTTCTGATGACCTCCGAAAACGTCCCATCCGCGGCGACCGTGTGGTCTTCCGAAAGCACGATGGCCCGGTCCGCGATGTCTCCGGCGATCGACAGGTCGTGCGTGGCCGCAATGATGGTCTTGCCTTGTTTGTGCAGGTCCCACAGAAGTTCAATGAGCCAGACCTGCGTCCGCGGATCCAGCCCGCTCGTCGGCTCGTCGAGCAGCAGCACGTCGGGGTCCGTGGCGAGACTCGATGCGATAGCGACCTTCTTTTTCTGGCCGTCCGAAAGCGTGTGCGGCGCGCGGTCCCGCAGGTCCGCAATGCGGAGCGTTTCGAGAAGTCCTTCGACCGTTGTTCGCACCTCTGACGCGGAATAGCCAAGCTGGAGCGGACCAAAGGCCACGTCGTCCCAGACCGTGGATGAGAACAACTGCACGTCGGCGTTCTGGAACACGAAGGCTACCCGCTTTCTGAAATCCATGGAAAAGGCACGGTCTTCCAGCGTGGCCTCTGACAAGGGTTTGCCGAAGGCATGGATCGTCCCTGAGCCGGGAAAGACCAGGCCGTCAAGCAGGGAGAGGAGCGTTGACTTGCCCGTGCCGTTCGCGCCGAGGACCACGGTCCGCTCACCTGGCTGAAAGTCCAGGCTCAGACCGCTCAGGACCGGGGTCCCGGACCGATAGGAGTATACGATATTGCGCAGGCTGAACGCGGTTGTCACCACAGTAGTCCCCTTTCGAACAGGACCAGTATACCACTCAGGGAGAGGACTGTCACCAGCCAGACAGCGTCGACCGCCTTTGCGCTGAACCGGTCGAGAGATCGATACTCTCCCTGAAAGCCGCGCGAGAGCATGGCCTTGTAGATGTCCCCGCTCATCTCCACGGACTTCTTGAAGGTGACGCCGATGCGAGAGGCTATCCAGTCCCGCTCCGCGGCAACAGCGAGCGGACGGATCGTCCGGCTCTTCCGGGCCCGATACATATCCTGGATCATCCGCAACAGCACAAAGAGGTACCGCTCGGTCATGCTCAGCGTCATGACAAAGATGCGCGGGACATGGAGCGAACGGAGTCCGGCGAAGATCGCGGACCAACGGTGCGTGAGCGTGAAGAGCACGGCAAAGGAGACCGAAGCTGCCACGCGCGACACGAACAGGATGCCGCCCCAGAGCCCCTGGCGCGTGACGGTTATTTCAGCGGGGATCGTATAGGGGCCCCAGGCGTAAGGATGCTTGAACGTCATCACGGTCCAGAGGGGCTCTCCCGGCGTGATGATATTCAAGATTGCCGGCAGAATAATGGCTGCCGAGAAGAGCGGTACGAACAACCAGACCCGCTTTAGAAAGAACCAGAGCGGTATGCTGGAAACCGCGGCGAGCAACAGGCTCAGTGCATAGAGGACCCATAACGTCCCGGGGGTGTGCAGCACGCTGATGAGGATGAGCAGGATCAGAAAGGTTATGAGCTTTATCCTGATATCAAGCGACTGCAGGAACCCGATGCGGGCAGCATACTGCTCGGAGAACAGGAACTGTTCCGCCGCGCGCGAGACCGCAAGGAGCGTCTTGTCCAGAAATCTATCGTTTGGCACCATGACCACCAGCAGGATGCATGTTCACTCCTTACCCAGTCGAACCGGAGCCGAAAAGAAATACTAAAAGGCGTCTCTCGCGAAGACGCAAAGGTCGCAAAGGTTTAAATCTTGAATTTTGAATCTTGAATTTCGCTCTTTGCGCGCTTGGCGTCTCAGTGTTGCCCTCTTCTTGGCCATAGCGAGAAATGTACCCGTTTTTTTGATGTGAATTCGATTCGAACATCGACAATCTTTTGTCGATGTTATAGGCGTAAGCGCCTAATGACCCTTTTTCCTGCGAACCAGCAATTTCGCTAAAAGAAACATAATGGCCGCTGCCAGCGCGATGCCGATGATGGCGGATAAAATATACACGAAACTTTCGTTTACGAGGCCTTTGCTCTGCCCGGGTACTGCATATCCCTGCAGAGGCGCTTTCCCGGAATCAGCAAGACGCTTCATGCCCTCGGGTACAAAACCGACTATCTTTTCGATCATATCGATCTCCCACTCCCCCCAGGCGCCTCCGGCGCCAAGCAGCGCAGGGATGATCAACCCCAATGGTGAGAGCAACGCGAGAATACCGATGCCGATCCAGAGTTTTTTTATTATCGTCATGTTGTCTTCTTTTATCTTGAACTAGTGAGTTCTCCTGACTCCTGACTCCTGACTCCTGACTCCTGACTCTCTACCCAAGCATTTCCGGTTCGTTCTTCTGAAAATATCTGATCACCAGCGCCGTGATCACGGCTTCGACAAATCCGAAGAGGAACAGATGCTCGATCGCCATTGCGGGAATGGCCACGCTCAGAGGAAAAGGCGCATACAGCGGCTCTCCTGAAGAAGATCGTTCGATGAGGGGTTGGATACCGAGCTGAATTGCGGTCAAAAGGGCGGAAATGTTCAAACTTACATAGGCTGCTACGCCCCCTGCAACGAGGCGTCTTCTGCTTCCGACGGTTGACCCCATGGATACGAGCCGATAAACCCCATAGCCCACAAACACGCCCGCGATCGCCATGTTAAAACAATTCGCGCCGATCGCGGTTATCCCGCCATCGCCGAAGAGCAGCGCCTGGATAATGAGCGCCACCGAGACCGCGATCGTCGCAGCCCACGGTCCTATGAGGATGGAGATCAGGGTGGCGCCGGTCGCGTGCCCTGTTGTACCGCCGAAGATCGGAATATTGAACATCATGATCACAAAGCTGAAGGCCGCACCAATGGCGAGGTAGGGCGCCTGTTTTGCCTTGAGGGTCCTGTTCATCTTCCATGACGCAATGGCCCAGAAAGGTACCGTAGCGGCATACATCACGCCATAGGTAAGAGGACCAAGATAACCGTCAGGGATATGCATGCAATCTTCTTCCTATCCTGGACAAACCGGAAAAGCTTATTAGCCACAGAGGTATCAGAGAACACAGAGGGAATCGAAAGCTAATATAGGTTTAACTACGTTAAAGCATTTCTCTGTGCCCTCTGCGTACTCTGTGGCAAAATATTCTTGCCATTTTGAGAAGAACCTAAAACCTCCACGCCGTACCCGCGATCACCGAATAATCATCTGCATACTTGTTCAACCCTGCACGGGCGCCCAGGTCAACGTACCAGGACTTGGAGATGTCATAGATGAATCCAGTCAAGAAAGTAAAAGGCCGTGAATAGGATTGGGTATCCGCCGCCTCATCAGTCTCTTTCCGGCTCTCGCCCGCAAACTCGGTCAGCAACCGGAAGGATTCCGTGAACTTGTGTTCAATGGCCAGGCCGAACTTAAAGGCATAATTGTGAGCAAAATGCCCATTTTTCATGTCCCTCCCGCGCTCCTCGTATCCCACGTTCAGATGAAATGCATTGCTATGGCACTCCTGGGTATCGATGAGGCCAAAGCCCCAAACAACGTTGTGCGTGCCAATACCCTTTTTTTCATCACCAGTAGGGAGATCAACGTAGAGTTTGTAGGCCATGGATTGCTTGACCTCATTTTCAAAAAGCTGATGCTTCATCTTGATCCGGATATCACCCCTCCCGCTCGCGAACGCACCGGTGACCGGGCTCGGGTCAAGCAGAAGATAGGGCGCTTCGAGGGAAAAATTTATATGCTCGCCGGCTCCCGCCGTGATGATGGCGGTCTCCGTTGTTGCCTTGAGTGAATTGTCCTTCGTATATTCGCCCGTCAGTTCGAACAGAAAATTTCCACTGCCTTCCGTGCCCGTGTCCTCCACCCCCAGAGGATGCGTCGCCCAAACCGTTGTCGGTAGGAGCATCATTACGCATATAATAAAAATACCTGCCCTGATAGTGTTGTGCATGTTCTCTCCTCATATCGCTTTCATGAAGCGGTTTTATTCATCCTGCTGTCTTCTGTCTCCTGACTCCTGTCTACTGATCCGTGTCCCCTGTCTTTCATACCAGCTCTTTTCCCGTAGTCGTGGTCGTCAGTTTGCCGTGTTTCACTCCCCGGGTGCCGATCAGCCGGTCAGCGATCTTTCTGATCTCCCGGCTCATTCCTTTCACGACCAGGACTTCCAGGCAGTTGTGGGCGTCAAGATGTACGTGGAGCGTGGAAACGATCTGATGAAAGGATTTATGCTGCATGTCCGTGAGCGCGTGTTCGAGTTCGCGGGTATGGTGGTTGTAGACGATGGTGATCGTGCCCACGGTCTCCCGGTCTTCGGCCTCCCACTCCTGTTCCACAAGGCTGTCGCGGATCATATCGCGGATGGCCTCGGACCGGGTGGCATAGCCTTTGCGTGCTACGAGAGCGTCGAATTTCTTGATAAGCTGGCTGTCAATGGAAACACCGAAGCGCATCAATCCGGACATGGGACCTCCGTGTTACGATTTTTTATTTTGTAATACATTTATCCTGTTCTGTCAAGCGCAAAATTAGGATTTTATAATAATCTTGACAAAAGTGGTGCTGTTTGCTACGTTTATGGCAGTTTAAACTGATTCATAGACTCTATTTCAAGAGGAGAAAGAAAAATGAAATGCATTCGTAGCTACATGGTGTATTTGTTCGTCCTTGCGATGCTCGTCGTCCCTTACCGTGCCTTTGCATTCATCGGTCTGGATGTTGGTGTGGGATACTGGAGGCAGACGCCGTCAGGAACATTGGCATATAAAGGAACCACGGCGGATGACACGCTCCACCTCAAAGACGACCTGAACCTCGACAGTAAAAACCGGCCTTTTGTCCGTATAAAGGCCGAACTTCCGTTGATCCTGCCGAATATTTATGCCATGTACACCCCCATGTCGTTTGACGGGACAGGAAAAAAGACAGCTAACTTCAAATACGGCGACGTAACTTTTGCTGCCAACGCGGCACTCGAATCCAAGATCAAGCTGGACCATTATGATGTGGCATTATTTTATCCGATCCCTGTGTTGAAGACCGCGACAGCCGGCGTGCTTAACGTTGAGCTAGGACTGAACGCAAAGATAATCAGTTTTGAGGGGGAAGTGACAGGTACAGAATCTACCCCACCTTTTGCCACCAAAACTGCTTCCATAAGCAAAACCCTTCCTATCCCGATGATCTACGTGGGAATCCAGGTGAAGCCAATCTCGATGGTAAGCATTGAAGCCGAGGTACGAGGCATCGCCATCGGTGCCAGCCACTTCTACGATTATATGGGTAGGTTGAAAATCATGCCGATCGGGCCTCTTTTCATCAGCGCCGGCTACCGCGCGGAGCAAATTAAAATCTCATCTAATCAGGTATCTGATGTGAATGCTGATATCAAGTTCGGCGGCCCCTTCATCGAAGTAGGACTCGGCTTCTAAGACGATAGCCACAAAGCATCTCAAAGCCCCCGGCCGAAAAGCGGGGGCTTTTTATTTTGCTTTGATTTGATCCCTGGCGCTTGCCCCATGGGCCTGTTTATGTTATATTCCCTTCGTGGAAACGAAGCGGGAGGCGCTCATACTGAAGGTTTCAGGCACATCCGTCGAAGGAACTGTCGATGAGGTGGCGTCTGAACTCCCCATCAGGCTCATCCTGAACAACGAGCAGCTCGTGACGCTTCTCTGCACACCCTCCGAACTCGAGGAACTCGCGGTGGGGTTCCTGCTGTCCGAAGGCCTGCTTCAGGAAAGATCATCGATCAAGAAGCTCGAGGTCATTGAGAAGGACGCTGCCATACGGATCGAGCTGTCGGACCTTCCAGCTGACTGGGAAAAGATGTTCGAGAAACGAACCATCTCCTCGGGCTGCGGCAAAGGCATCACTTTCACCAGCTACCGGATGTACGCGGACCGGAGAATAAATATTACCGGAGTGATGGTAACCCTCGATGACATCAAAAACCTGCTTAAGACTTTCAGGAATATCTCATCCCTCTATCTTGAGACCGGCGGAGTGCACAGCGCGGCGCTCTCGGACGGGAAGGATATCCTGTTCTTTTCCGAGGACATCGGCAGACACAATGCCGTGGACAAACTTATCGGGAAGGCGTTTCTTCAGTCGGTCTCGGTGGAGAACAAGATCCTTCTCACCAGCGGCAGGGTAACATCGGAGATCGTGACAAAAGCGGGCAGGAACCGCTTTCCCATCCTGATCAGCAGGGCCGCACCCTCGTGCATGGCCATCAGTTATGCCGAGGACATGGGGATAACCCTCGTAGGATTTGCCCGCGGAGACCGGATGAACATCTATAGCTGGCCGAACCGAATCAGCCTGGAGTAGCAAACCAGATCGTCGCCCCGTTGAAAGAGGTTATCGGATATTTTCCGCAAACAACCATCCCGCGAATAAGCCATTTTTATAGGGGCACAGGCGTCGATTAAAGTCAGCCGCCTTCTGTGCCCGGGACGCAGCTAAAGTAACCATTTTTATCAGCCGAGAGCTGCTCCAGGTATGTTGCACCTACTCCTTTCTCTCGTATTGTTGATTATTCCTTAATCTGTCGGGAGAGAAATACCTGGATACCCATCTGGCTTATCTGGTCCCGAAGGGCCTCTATAGCGTCAATATGCTTATCCTCTTCGCTCAGGATATGCTCCAGTATTTCGCGTGTTGCGAAATCCTTCAAGTCGCCCGCCTGGAGGATCGCGTCGTTGTACGCCTTAATTGCGCCGCTCTCCGCGGTATGGTCATAATTCAGCTGCGCGGTAACTTCCGCACCGATTTTAATTTCTTTCAGGTTGCTGACGATGGGTCTCCCTTCAAGAAATAAAATGCGTCCGATCAGCTTTTCGGCATGTTTCATCTCGTCAATCGCGCGCTTCTCAAAATGCTTGTGAAGCTTTTCATAGCCCCAATTGGCCGCCATCTCCGAATGCACCATGTACTGGCTGGTTGCCGTCAGTTCATCGGCAAGCAATGAATTCAACGTCTCGATAAGCTTTGAATCTCCCTTCATTTGATAGAACCCCCTTTCTCATATTTTGGCAAAAGATTGCGGTTGCGAATTTACGGAAATTTTAAATGCCCTCAAATGTAATGCTTGAAGTCTCCGCAGAACCCACGAAATATTATTTTCTTTAGTATAGCATAACTCAGGCCGGCGTGTTCTTCTGGATTATTTATTGGCTGGCAATTCACATCCAGTGCAAAGGAACTTTTTTTTCAAAAATGCCCTGTCACGGGCAAGCAGCAACTACATGGGGGCCGGCTGTCGAATGAAGTTCTTCACAACAATTCCGCTACAAACGTTTCTATTGACTCCAGGGAAACCGGACCGAAAACCGTCTTTCTGAGGACCCCTGTCCTATCGATGAAATAGGTTGTGGGCACGGCCGTAACACCATATTTCTTCTGGGTTATCAAAACCGGGTCGAGAAGGACCGGGTAGGAAATCTTCAGGTCCTCGACGAAATCCGTGACTCGTTGCCTCGAATCTCCCCTATTGACGGCGACCACGACTAAACCCATTTCCTTATACTTCTTGTAATACGCATCTAATGCCGGCATTTCGGCGACACATGCCCTGCACCCGCTTGCCCAGAATCGCAGAATAACGACCTTTCCCCTGAAATCGGAGAGTTTGACGGTGTTATCGTTTAAATCAATCGCGCTGATTTCTGGCACGCTCTCGCCGATCGTCAATGACCTGTCTTTAACGCAAGCTGAAATGAAGGCAACGATGCTGAAAGCGGCGATGAAGAGAATGCTTTTATACGCACTTCGTTTCATGGCCCACGCCCTCCTTTTCAACCCTCCCGTGGTGAAGTCTCACGACCCTGTCCGAGAACTCAGCCATTTCGGGGTTATGGGTTACCAGGACGATTGTCCTCCCCTCCTCGCGAAGTTCTCTGAAAATATCGAGGACTACCTTTTCATTCGCCTCATCGAGGTTACCGGTCGGCTCATCGGCAAGAATGATGGCGGGCTCGTTGATGAGCGCCCTCGCAATGCAGACCCTCTGCTGCTCCCCTCCGGAGAGCTGTGAAGGCAGGTGAGCTATCCGGTGTCCCATGCGCACCCGTTCGAGCGCTTCCGTCGCGTCCCACTTGTCGATCGTACTATGATAATACTGTGCCAGCATGACGTTTTCGAGCGCCGAGAGATAGGGGATCAAGTGGAACTGCTGGAAGATCAGCCCGATCTTTTCCCGCCGCACGACCACTCTCTCCCGTTCCGTAAGAGCCGATGCGTCCACGCCATCCAATATGTATTGCCCCTCGGTCGGGATATCGAGGCAGGAAAGAATATTCAGAATCGTGGTTTTGCCGGACCCCGAAGGTCCCATGATCGAAACCCATTCTCCCCGGCCCACCTGCATGTTGACGCGGTTCAGCGAGGTGACGCTCCCGAACCTTTTCGTCAAATCTTTTGTCTCAAGAACGATCTTTTCCATGTATCTTCTCCTTAATGCGGACGAACCGGAATTAAATTTTCATTCCTCTTTTAACACCTGGGCCGGCACGATCCGGACCGCCATTCGCACCGGCAGCGCCGCGGCCAAAAGAGATGCGCATACCGAGGGTATCAGTGTCACGGGCAACACGGCGAAACGGAACGATATGGCTGATCCGAATACGGCCTTGCCCAGAATTTGCGCGAGGACGAACCCCATTGCCATTCCTGCCAGGACCCCCGCAAATCCGATTACCAGTATCTCGGTAAGGAACTGCAAAACGATGCCCCGGTCGTCGGCGCCTATGGCCTTCATGAGTCCGATTTCGCGTGTGCGTTCGGAAACGACCGCGATGAGGGTTGTCATGACACAGAGCGTCGTGACGGTCAGGACGATGAAAGCGATCAACGCCATAAGTCCCTTGATCTTTTCGAGGATCCTGCCTTCGGAATAGGATACCTTCCTGATGGGCTTGACGTCCAGCCCGGGGAACCGGTTTTGCATCCGGGACGCAAGACCGTCGATGTCAGTCCCTTCCGTGACGATGCTCGCCATCACGTGGTTGACCTTACCTTCCTGCCCCAGGATCCGGCCCGCAAGCGCAAGGTTGACAAAGATCTGCTCGTCTTCGGCCTGACCTGTCTCCACGATGCCTTTCACGGTCAGTTTACGCTGAAAGCCCGTTTCATTCCTGATCACCGTTACCTGGCTCCCCACCTTGAGTTCCATGTTCTTTGCAAGGGTCTTGCCGACCATGCAGGAAGCGTCGTCGAAATCAACGACGATCCATCTCCCTTCGACCTGCCAATAAGGCGATAACCGACGTAAACCCGCGAAATCTACGCCGGCCAGGACTGCGTTGCCGAGATCGAGCCTCACCACGCCGTACAGATAGGGGGACGCACCGATTACCTTGTCCTGCGGCACCATGGCGAGCGCGTCCTCGATTTCGCGGGCTTCGGCGATCCGGCTGCCAGAAGAATCTTTCTGGCCGATGAAGAAGTTTGCCCCGTAGGCCCGGAGTTCGCGGCTCATCTTCGTGGATATATCGAAATAGATGCTTGAGAGCGCCGTGATGATGGCGGCGCCGATCATGATCGAAAAAAAAGTTATGAAGACGCGGCTCCTGCGGACTTTGAGCGACTTCCAAAGGATCAGCAGAAACATCCAAGTGTTCGTTCTGGCCCCCGACTTATCGCCTGCCATGGAGCACCTCCGCGGGATGGAGTTTTGCAATGAGCCGCGACGGCATGAGAGAGCCTGCAAGGGCTATCAAGACCGATATGACAACATTGACCGGGATAACGATAAGGTTGAAGGAGACGGTCGATCCGAATACGGAAAGGCCGATGATCTGGGAAAGGAGCGCCCCCGCCGCGCAGCCCAAAAGGCCGCCGAGAACGCCCACTATCGTCGATTCGCCCAGGAACAGAAGGTGCACTTCCGTCTCCGACGCTCCGAGCGCCTTCATGAGGCCGATCTCCCGGGAGCGTTCCATGATGGTAGTGACCATGAGCGACGAGATGCCGAGCCCCGAGGCGATAAAGACCGCTATCGTTACCACGATCATCAGGAGTTGGATTTTGTTGATCACCGTTCCCTCGCCGGCCGCCACCTGCCAGATGGGGCGGGCCGTGACGTTCGGGACAGCTTCCTCAATCTGGTGCGATATGGAACTGACGTAGGCAGTGCAGTACCAGCGGTCATACTCCAGCGAATTCAGGGAATCAGAGCTGTGACGCGCCTTCCGCGAGAGCCTGTCCTCGGGGACCGTAAGCGCACTCACGCTGACCGACTGCACCTTTCCTTCCTGTCGGGCAAACTTCTGCACGAGTAAGAGTGGCGCAACGAGGGCCGATTCCTCAGCCCCCCCAGTGGTCAAAATGCCCTTGATTGCCAGGATGTGCTCCTTCCCTTTGCCTCCGGGCATCGTCACCGAGATGGTATCGCCGATTTTCAGATTCATCTCGCGCGCAAACGCTGCGCCCGCCAGGACGCCGGCACGGTCGTCGTCCTCGGGCCATATCCCCTGTACCTGCCAGAAGGGGTTGATGACCCGTACCCCGGCGCGAAATTCCTCGTCCCCCGACAAGGGTATGATTTTATCAAAATACGTCCCGACCAGGGTGACCGCTTTCGGTCCTCTTCCTATAAGTTCCGCCGTAACCTTGAGATACGGGGCGAACCCGACGATGTTATTATGCCAGAAGATCTCCTTGATCTTCGGAAGGTCTTTTTCGTCGATAAACACCTGCCCCCTGAGGGGATTGTAATCGACGCCGCCGATCTCCAGGGGGATGCTCTCGCTTTTCGGCACGACGTTGATGTTCGCACCGTAGGACTTCATCTCCTTCGACATCTTGTCGCCCACGTCGATCGACAGGTTCATCAGCGCCGTTATGAGGCTCGCCGCCAGAACGATGGTCGCCGTGGCCAGGGCCTTTCTTCTGCGGCCCCTCATGAATGATTGCCTGAGCATGCGGAAAAACATAATCAAAAATCTCCAATTGTAACTACTCACTCAGATTGTCATTCCCGCGAAAGCGGGAATCCATTTGATTTTTTCAGGCTAAATTCAAAATGGATTCCCGATAGAACCATTCGGGAATGACGGTTTGGTTTTACACGGTCAATTCAAGACTTCGTAATAGACCTGAGCAATTACATTAATTTACTGATACCCCTGCACCCGCTCATATCTCGACGGCGGCTCCCCGACATACGATTCGGGAGACGCCTTGAATTTTTCCTCGGATTGTTCGGATTCGAAAAAATAAGTCCTGCCTTTGTATTCATACCGGTACTGCGCCTTCAGGTTGTCCAGTTCCTTGCCGGAAACCGGGTCCTTCACGCGTATCGAAACCACCTGGGTAAAATAGTGTGCCCCTTTGTCCAGCTCTTCCGCGCTGATGATGACATGATCGTCCTCGACGCTGTGTTTGAGCGGTATGGGATTGCACCCGCCCGCTTTTCCGATAGACGGGGTGAATACTCTCACGTTGCAGGCGATGCAGATGACCTCGTTCTTTTGCTTGATATAGCCCATGTCGCCGCACAGCATGCAGGCGTCGTACACGACGCCGATCCTGTTCTGACCTTTCGAACGATTGATCAAAATGAACCTAACCACGTGTCCATCGTCCGTCACATAGGAATAGCGGTGGAGACCCCCGTCCTTTACATCGTCGATCCTTATTTTTATCAAGCCTCCCGTATCGGCGGTCAATCTGACCGGCGGGGTAATCTTCTGAGGCAGCGAGGCATAAAGATCATAGGAAAGCAGGATTGCCATGAGTGCGAAGAGCGACGCCAGGGCGGACTTGAGCCACCTCAGTTCAAACAGCGCCCGGCTCTTTGCCTTTCTGCGCTCCGCCCTCTGAAGGTCGAAGAGCTGATCCGGCGCAAGGACCGGCCGTTTGAAAAATGAGAGAAGGGTAAGGATCCCGATCATCAGAATCTGAACATACGGGGCCGACAGCGCATATTTGGTGACTTTCGCGACAAAGGAAAGACGGGCGCTCGTGACCTCCGCCAGTTCCAGCCGCATCAGGCCGAGCAAGACTTCGGAGCACCACGGGACGACCAGGAGCGCGGAAAGAGCAAGAAGAAATGCCGAAGCCAGGCCCTTTCCGCTTTTTTCACTCAGGTGAACGGTCAGCGGGATGAGAAACGCGATCAGGCCGGCGCCTATCACGATGCCGCCGATGTTCAGAATCAGTTCCGTATTCAAGACCGTGATGGCCGAAAGCGCCTGTTCGGCCATGAGACTCAGGAACGAGAACAGGGACGATGCGGCGAGCGCGATCGTCAACAAGGCGGCCGTTCCCGACCGTAGGATGCGAACCGTCCTGCCGCGGTTTTGATCGAGAAAGAGCGGAACTGCATTGATGACTGTCGCAACAATGCCTGCCGCGGATAAAACAATGCGGGTTGCGGTCATCGTCTCATGCCGTATCGAGAGGAGATAAACGATGATGCCGACCGCCAGTCCTGCCGAAAGGCTGATAACAATGGAGCGGGACGTCTTTCTCCCGTCGCGGGTCGCCGCCAGGGCAAGAAGCAGTCCCGCCACCAGCGACAAGGGCAAAAATGTGCGAACGACATTCACCAGATACAAAAGCATTCTGTACTCCACTCTGCGCTGAAAAAAGATGGGAACACGGAGGCACGATCGGCCGCCTCCGTGGTCAAAATACTCACGCGATTTCTGAACCGAATTTAATTAAGCGGCACGTACTTGAACGTCCAGTCCATCGTAAAGGGCTGGAACCACTTGCCGACGCCGGTGGCCGTATCCGTATGACGGCCGAAACCCTGCTTCGCCGGTGACTCGATGGTATAGACAACTTTATAGTTTCCGGCGCCCATCATCTTGATATTGCTTCCGTAGTGGGGTCCGTCCTTTGCTACCATGGGCATAAACTTGCCGTTCTTCGACTCACCCGTATCGGTGTTCGTGATTGTGTAGCCGATGGTGAGGTAAGGGATCCATTCTCCCGCGCCGAAACCGTTCAAATTCCCCGGAGCGGCATGGATGTCCGCTTCGAGATGGATATCCGCCTGGGACGAGGGAAGGTCCGTTCCCCGTGGTTCCATATCGATCGGCTTGAGATAGACGGCGGCTATCGTCATCCGATTAACGGTTTTTTCCAAACCTATCGGGTACTCCTTGATCTTCTCCTCGAACGCCATTGCGACACCAGCCGAAAAAAGACCCACCATCATCAACATTGCCAGCAGCTTCTTCATGTATACGTTCTCCTTTTTTCAATATTCCCGGACAAGGCCGGTTTGTTCATGCGATAACGGTTCAATTTCCAATAAAATCACTTGCCCGCCGGCTCTTTCACAGGGATACTCCTCCGTCTTGCCATGACGGCAAGACCGGCCACGGCGGCGAGTATAATCATGAGCTGCGGAATCAGTGTCTGCGCATAGGGATACAAGCCGATGAATTCAACGGTGGGCATCCAGGTAACGAGCGTGGGCTCGAAGATCTTTCCGGAAATCAGTTCCATCACCCCTTTGCCGGCGAACACGAAGGCCATGTAGTAGAGAAGCGTTCCGGTGGCGAGAAAGAACGGCCTGAGCGGAAGCTTCACCGCGCCGTACCGCATACCCACATAAATGCCGACGAGCAGGATGCAGCCGAGCGCGAACCCGCCCACAACCGCCGTCATCCCTGCAGCAGCGGAGTCGGCGGAAAGGGCCTGATAAAAGAGCACCGTTTCCGCCCCTTCACGGTAGACCGCAAGAAACGCCGCGAACCACAGGGCCTTGAGCGAGTTGGAGGATACGGAGCCGCTTACTTTCTCCTTGATGTACGACATCCACTTCTGTGCCTCGGCCTTTGAAATCAGCCAGTAGCTGACGGAAAAAAGCACGGCCGCGGCGAGAAGCATGGTTGCGCCTTCCATGATTTCCTGGTTTGCGGCGGAGGTCTTAAAGACCCATTTTACGAGGACGGCCGTGACGACACTCAGCGCCAGCGCGCTCCAGACGCCATTGTATATGACCTTGAGCTTGTCCTTGTTCCCGGATTTTACGAGATAGGCGATGATCGCCGTTATGATCAGGATGGCCTCGATCCCCTCGCGCAGGATAATCATCAGCGAGTAAAAAAACAGGGCCATGGGCGAGTCCGCGCCCTTTCCGAGCATTGCTGACGCTTTTTCGAAGTCTTTCTTCATGGCGGAAAGCGTGCTTTCCATGCCTTCAACACGGACGCTTTTTTTCATCTGTCCAACGATCATGTTGAAATGCCCTTCGAGCGCGGCCTTGAAACCCGCATCCCTCGCGCCGATTTTCGCCTCCATGCCGCTCGCCTCAAAAACGTCAAAGTATGCGTCCTGTATGAGATTTACAGCGTTCTTCGTCTCGCCGCTCTTGTACAGGGCGAGCGCCTTATCGACCTCCGCAAATAGGTCGGCTGTTACTTTCGACCAGTCTTTTTCGGACGCAGCGCTTCCAACGGACTCCGCTGGCGCCTGGCCGGAGCCGGCTCCCTCGATGAAGGGAAGGCCCGGGAGATCCTGTTTCACCCCCTCTATCAATGCGGCTACCCGCGTCTCGATCTCCTCCGGTGTTTTTCCACCCTCCATCATGCCGGCGATTTCGGAAAAAGCGGCATTGTTCTCATAGTCCTTCTTCTGCGAGATGTAGCGTCTGACCGCCGTTTCAAGGATGCTGTTCTTGTAATGATCGTACTGAGTCCGGATGACGAGCTCCGTCGCTTTTTTCCGTTCTCCCTTCTTATAAATGTCAAGGGCACTTCCCAGACCGGACCGGAGCTGTTCGAATGCCTGAAGCCAGATGGGTTCAATAGTCTCCGTTCCCGCTTTCCGAAAAGCCTCCTCCTGCGGGCCCTTATCGCCGTCGGCTTCGGCAACAAGCTCGACACCGCCTTCCAGTTGAGGAACCAAAGCCCTGAGGGCGGTCATAAAGTCATTTATTCTTTTTTCAACGGCAGGGACAGGCTCTTTCGCCATGATCATTTTGCGGATGGCGATGAACTCTTCCTCGAGTTCATAACCTCTCTTCGCGGAGATGTTTATACGGATCGGTCCCTCCAGGTTCTCATACACCTCGAAATATGCGGCCTGTGCCTTTTCTTTCGCCTCCTGAACATTCCCCTTTTTGTATTGGTTGAGCGCTTCATTCAGAAAGCCTCCAACCTCTTCGACCAATCCCTTGTAATCGAGGCCCTCTTTGGCTTGTGCGAGTGAGCTCGATCCGGTTATCGTTAACGCCGATACGATCAACGCGATGCTTGCGGCTTTTATTATTCTCAAAAGTTTATCCATTTCACCTCTCTGAATCCGAATTTCCGGAGTCGGAGTTATCTTTTCCGCCTTGTCCAGTCGTAGTTGAACACGAGCATGGCATAGGCATAATCGATGTCCTTGTCGCTGCCCGAAGCTTGCCTGAAGTATTCGCCGGCAAAGAAATGATCATAGCCGACGATAAACGTGGTATCCTTGTTTTTTTCGTATGTCAGTGTAAGATCGGTCTCAACACCCACCTCCCGGCTAAAGCCGTCTTCCACCTTGTCGGCCATGAATTTGCGGCCGGTTGCGGAAAAGTTCAGTTTCCTGGTTAGATCGATACCCCACCCAAGAGTATAGATTTGCATACCGCTTGCATGGTGGTCCCCTACGTCAATGCCTGAAAGGTCCCCGACCACGCCCATGTCGCCCACAAGAGATGTGTCATGGTTGGAATTTCGGAATTCACCTTTGTTGGATCCGATCCCGTTGGCAGCATTCTTGTCTCCAGACCCCATGGCAAAGCTCAAAAAGATTGAATTATCGAACGGCTTCCCCCAGCCGCGCACCTGGAACTCGCCTGTCAGATCTATATGTCCTCCAAATGCGCTTATGTTGTCATTTACGCCGGTATCGGGGTTGAAGACCTTCCCGGACTCGTAAACCAACTCGTGCTCTGTGGCGAAACTTCCGACCGAGCTGGCGCTGCGGTATCCCAACGTGTCCACGTGCTCATCCGGACGACGCTCCTCCGCCCCGGTATCGCGGAATGCGTAAGCCTCGAGGGTGCTGTCTTTGGCAGGCTCATACGTAAGATACGCGCCGGTCAGATCCCCCTTGATCCCGTCGGAAAAAGGCGTTGCATATTTACCGGCCAGCAGGTCGACCGTAAGGTAACGGAGCCTCGGCGTGGAGGGCTGCACCCTGAGCCTGATCGCGTCGAACGAGAGGCCGTTAAAAAAGGTATCGGAACCGAGGATGAAAGCGCTCCCGTATTCGAATTCCTGCCGGCCTGCCTTCAGGGAAACCCAGTTTCTTCCCGGGGCCTCTTCCACCGGGATCTTTCCTTCCACGAATCCCTGATACAGGGAGCCCTTGCCCGCATTCTGGCTCCCGCCGGAATAGCCGTAACCTTGCCCCTCCACATGTATATCGAAGTATTGATTCGGGTGCCAGTATGCGAACGGCTTCGCCCGGTAAAGGAAGCGGCCCTCGCCGTGCTCCGGAGCGTAGCTGGAATCCGGGAGTCTGAAATTGTTTACCCCTTCTCCTCTTATAAAACCGTTTACGCCGACCTTGTATTTGTACACGGGCACCGGGGGCTCCACCAGTGCAAGAAGCTGTTCAATGGTCCTCCTTATAGTACGGTACGCATCGTTTTTAAACAGATCATCCTCCAGCGCCACGATGAGGCTGCGAATGCTCTCCAGGTCATCCCGGGAAATAGCCACCCCCCCCTCCGCATCATACTTGTCCACGACTTTTTTCAATGCGGCGATGCAATGATCAACCAGTTCGCCTTTAGTGACCGGCTTACCCTCGGGGAACTTCTGTTCAACTCCGTATCGTTCCATCAAACCGGCTACTTCCTGGTATGCCCAATTCCCATCGGCTACCTGTTCCGGAATTTGAGCGTTTTCATCCGGCGAGCCGCTTTGATTATTCTGATTGTCTTCCTGATGTACGACACTCGCCACCTCCGGGTTTGTTACAGCGGCCAACGCATTGCCCACCCCGATTAACACCGACAGAAATACCCAGACACCGATTTTTGAAACCATCTTCATGGACCTTTTCGACATAGACACTGTTTCCTCCTTTATTTATGAATGCAATTGAAACACTCTCTCAGCGTGCACACGCCGCACGAGTGGTACTGGTAAACAGGAATATTCCTCGACCGCGCGGTATTCATCACTTCCTTCCTCGCACGGTGTGACACCTTGTTGGTAAAGATCACCACGGCATCTGCATTTTTCATTTTCGACGCAATCCCGATCTCGGAGGTGTTGAACACCTGAAGCTCAATGCCAAATTTTTCAGCCTCATGTATATAATGCCGCTCGAGTCGGTCCATCCCACCTATTAATGTGATGCTCATATTGAATACTCCTCGCAAAAAGACTTTTTAGACAAAGCGGATATCGTCATATGCTTATATGATAATAATTATCATTCTCAATAGGAGGAGTAAATAAAGGATCTTGCTGTTGGAACTCGTTTGTCCTTACCTGCTGGCATGGCTCCCCGAAAACGATATCATAAGCATTGATCATACTATAGGAAAGAACCGGTATCGTTGGCGCCACAATACCTTCAGTTGTTACTCCATCTTTATTTTCATGGTCATACTCACCGATAAACGCGATCTGTGCCTTTCCCTTCCCCTGAGTTCCTGCGTCATCCGTAATAAGGGGATGGGCAGCATGCGCATTACCTGCAAGTCCAAACAGGACGGCAAATGCTACTGTCAATATTTTTACCCCCACATCACGCCTCACGTGTTCAAAGATTTCTTGCACAATAACCTCCTCATGCCCATCATTTTATTTAATTGAAATTGATATTCATTTTCAATTATAGGAATAATAAAATGGTCGCTTTTTTTCTGATCGGCGACCATCCAGAATCCGGTTTGAAACTGCAAGGCGAGTTCAGATTTCTTGCCTTACGCCTTAGGACTCACTTCTCATGATTACTTTCCTACTTCTATCACCTGCTGCTGGCCTCACGACCGTTGGCACGCTGCACACAGGCCGTAAAGCTCCAGCTTATGGCTCTGAACTTTGAACCCCTTTTCCCGTGCAACATCGTGCTGGAGTACTTCGATTCGCTCATTCTTAAATTCGACGATCACGCCGCATCTTGTGCAGATCAGGTGGTCGTGATGGGCGTCGGTGTTCTTATATTCAAAGCGGGTGAAGCCATCCTCAAACCGACGTTCCTCGGCTAGGCCGGCTCCAGCCAGTAGCTTTAACGTACGATATATCGTTGCATAACCGATACCGGGGTACGTTTTTTTCACTCGGGCGTAGAGCTCTTCAGCGCTCAGGTGCTGCCCGGCCTCAACGAATGTTTTGAGTATGGCATCCCGCTGGCTCGTGGATCTGAGTCCCTGGCCTGTAAGGTACCCAGACAATTGTAGTACGGCTGATTTCTGCATATTTGATATTGATAACCAATTTCAATAAGGCAGATACTACCATTATGAGTCGGGAGTGTCAAGACATTTTTTATTCATATTAAAAAATAGTAGACAAGGCAAACAAGCCTAGCGGAGGTTGAAGAGTACTCTCTTTTCGGTTTTTTTATCAGCAGATTAATAGTAAATACGTGAACTCTGCAATTTCCATAAAAATACAACTGCTGTGGACTTCAGTAGAATATTTCCTCGAACAAATACATTATAAGATTTTTCTGCCATGATGCTTTATGACTATTGAAATGTACCGTTGTATCTGTTATGTTAATACCACTGAATGGTTCCCATCCTACCCTGGTTTGCATCTCTCAAGGAGAAGTATGAACAACGGAATGAACGAGTTTATTGCCGAACCTATGATCGCCTATTTTTCCATGGAGATCGGCGTGAAGAATGATATCCCAACCTACAGCGGCGGCCTCGGGATCCTGGCCGGCGACACCATCAAATC
>Ga0210377_10001761_pt1 | contig 19391 bp, 18 predicted proteins | sample PLM4_65_b1redo_FD_155480 | JGI IMG/M metagenome (GOLD analysis project Ga0210377, IMG submission 155480) | Groundwater sediment microbial communities from an aquifer in East River, Colorado, USA - PLM4_65_b1 redo | ecosystem: Environmental > Terrestrial > Soil > Riparian zone | place: USA: East...
CGCGGCGGCCTCGTCCATCTTGGCGCGCAGCTCTCCGAGCAGATCGCCGGCCTTGCCGCGCAAGAGCAGCGTCGCGCCTGCGACCAGATCGCCATAGGCGTCGTCGGCGATCAGCCCGACGCAAGGAGCGGCGCAGCGACCCACCGCATGCTCGAGGCACGGCCGGCCCTGGCGCCGGTAGCTGCGAAACACCGGATCGGCGCAGGTCCGCAGCGGGAAGATGCGCTGCAGCGAGCCGAGCGTCTCGCGCAGCGCGTTGCTCGAGGTGTAGGGCCCGAAGTAGAGCGCGCCGTCGCGCGCGAAGCGGCGCGTCTCGCTGAAGCGCGGATACGCCTCGCGCGGGTCGAGTCGGAGCGCGAGGTAGTTCTTGTCGTCGCGCAGCCGCACATTGAAGCGCGGCTTGTGTTTCTTGATCAGCGCGTTTTCGAGGAGCAGCGCTTCCTTGACGTTTGCCGTGGCGACGACGTCGACGTCGGCGACGCGCGTCACCAGGAACGGCACCTGGTAGCGGCCGTCGCCGCCCTTGTTGAAGTAGCTGCGCACGCGCGCGCGCAGGCTCTGGGCCTTGCCCACGTAGAGAACGCGTCCCTCGGCGTCCTTGAACAGGTACACGCCCGGCTCGACCGGCAGCGCCGCGATGCGCTCTTCGAGCGCGCTCACCGCCGCCGCTTTCCTCCGCGGCCCTTCGGCTTCGGCGCGCGGGCAACGCGCGGCCCGGCCTCGTAGCCGGCGAGCAACGCGCCCTCTTCGAGCGCCTTGACCCGGTCGCGAATGTCCGCGGCGCGCTCGAAGTCCAGGTCTTCCGCGGCCGCGCGCATCTCCGCGCGCAGCGCCATGACCTGTGCGCGCAGCTCGTCGGGCGTGAAGTCGAGATCGGCGGCCTTCGGCACCGTCACGTAGTCGGCTTCGTACAGACTCTGGGAGAGCGACGTGATCGCGCTCTCGACCGTGCGCGGGGTGATGCCATTCTGGCGGTTGTACTCGCCTTGGACCTCGCGCCGGCGCTGGGTCTCGGCGACCGACGCGCGGATCGAGTCGGTTTCCTTGTCGGCGTAGAGCAACACCTTTCCGCGTACGTTGCGCGCCGCGCGGCCCATCGTCTGGATCAGCGAGCGGGCCGAGCGGAGAAAGCCCTCCTTGTCCGCGTCGAGGATCGCGACGAGGGAGACCTCCGGCAGGTTCAAGCCTTCGCGCAGAAGATTGATCCCGACCAGTACGTCGAACTCGCCGTTGCGCAGGTCGCGCAGGATCTCCGTGCGCTCGATGGTGGGGATCTCGGAGTGCAGGTAGCGCACGCGAACGCCCACTTCCTGGTAGTAGTTCGTGAGCTCCTCGGCCATGCGCTTGGTCAGGGTCGTGACGAGCACGCGATCGCCGAGCTCGACGCGTTTGCGGATCTCGCCCAGCAGGTCCTCCACCTGATTCTTCGCGGGGCGCATCTCGACCTCGGGGTCGACGAGCCCCGTCGGCCGGATGATCTGCTCGACGACGATCCCGCCGCTCTTTTCGAGCTCGTACTCCGACGGCGTGGCCGAGACATAGACGACCTGACCCACGCGCTGCTCCCACTCCTCGAAGCGCAGCGGGCGATTGTCCAGCGCCGAGGGCAGCCGGAAGCCGTAGTCGACCAGCGTCTCCTTGCGCCGCCGATCGCCGCGGAACATGCCGCCGACCTGCGGCACGGTGACGTGGCTCTCGTCGACGAAGCAGAGGAAGTCCTTGGGGAAATAGTCGATCAGCGTGTACGGCGGCTGGTTCTCCACGCGGCCGTCGAGCCAGCGCGAGTAGTTCTCCACGCCGTGACAGAAGCCCATCTCGGAGAGCATTTCGATGTCGTACATCGTGCGCTGCTCGATGCGCTGCGCTTCGAGCAGCTTGTTCTCTCGCTTGAAGGTGGTGAGCCGCACGTCGAGCTCCTCGCGGATGCCCTCGATCGCCTGCTTCAACCGCTCCGGCGTCTGGACGTAGTGGCTGTTCGGGAAGATGACGGCGCGGCGCGGCTTGGCGAGCACGCGCCCGCGCAGCGGGTCGATCTCGGAGATCTGCTCGACCTCGTCGCCGAAGAACTCGACGCGGATCGCGCGCTCGTCCTCGTAGGCGGGGAACACCTCGACCACGTCGCCGCGCACGCGGAACGTGCCGCGGTGGAAGTCGAAGTCGTTGCGGTCGTAGAGCATGTCGACGAGCTTGCGCGTGAAGTCGTCGCGCACGAGGTGCTGGCCCTGCTCGACGAACGCGTGCAGCTTGCCGTAGGTCTCCGGCGAGCCCAGGCCGTAGATGCACGAGACGCTCGCCACCACGATCACGTCGCGCCGCGAGAGCACCGAGCGCGTCGCGGAGTGGCGCAGCTTGTCGATCTCGTCGTTGATCGACGAGTCCTTCTCGATGAACGTGTCCGTGGTCGGGAGATAGGCCTCGGGCTGGTAGTAGTCGTAGTACGAGACGAAGTACTCGACGGCGTTGTGCGGGAAGAGCTTCTTGAACTCGCCGTAGAGCTGCGCGGCGAGCGTCTTGTTGGGGGCCATGATCAGCGCCGGGCGCTGCAGCTTCTCGATCACCCAGGACATCGTCGCGGTCTTGCCGCTGCCGGTGATGCCGAGCAGCGTCTGGTGGGTGAGCCCGCGCGCGACGCCGTCGACGAGCTCTTCGATCGCGCGCGGCTGATCGCCGAGCGGCTTGTAGTCGGAGACCATCTCGAATTCAGCCACGGCGCCAGCGGCTCCCCTGCGGTGAGTCCTCGATCGCGATCCCGCGCTCCTTCAAGAGATTGCGGATCTCGTCCGCGCGCTTCCAGTTCTTCGCGGCGCGCGCTTCGTCGCGCTCGCGCACCAGCGCGTCGAGCTCGGCGTCGGTCTCCTGCGCTGGAGCTTCCGCCTCGGCGAGGCCGAGCGCCAGCACCGCGTCCGCCTCGCAGAGCAGTGCGTACTTCTCCCGGCCACCGATGGCTTCGCTGCGCACCGCCTCCCAAACGACCGCAAGCGCGCGCGGCGCGTTCAGATCATCCGCGATCGCCGCCCGGAAGCGCGCGCGAAGCGCGTCGACCTCGGCCGCGCCGAAACTCGTGTCGTCGTCCGCCAGCTCCGCCGCGTGCCGCAGGAGCCGCCGATACGCGGTCTGCGCGCCCTTGATCGCGTCGTCCGAGTAGGTGAGCTGCTGGCGATAGTGCCCGCCGAGCAGGAAGTAGCGGAACGCCAGCGCATCGAAGCCCGACGCGATCAGCTCGTCCAGGTTCAACACGCTGCCGCCGGTCGACTTCGAGATCTTCGCGCCGTCGAACATGAGCCAGCCGCCGTGCATCCAGATCCGCACCCACGGCCGCACGTCGAGCGCGTTCTCGGACTGCGCGATCTCGTTCGTATGGTGCACGGGAATGTGGTCGGACCCGCCGGTGTGGATGTCGAATTGCGGGCCGAGGTGCTTCACGCTCATCGCCGAGCACTCGATGTGCCAGCCGGGGAAGCCGCGGCCCCACGGACTGTCCCATTCCATCTGGCGGCGCGGACCCTCGGCCGGCGAGAGCTTCCACAGCGCGAAGTCGGCGGCGTTGCGCTTGTCCGTCGCGCGCTCGATGCGTTCGCCCGCGGCCTGCGCGGCCAGATCGAGCCGCGCGAGCTCGCCGTAGTGCGGGTCCTTCGAGACGTCGAAGTAGATCCCGTCGGCGGTGCGATACGTGAAACCCTTGCTCTCGAGCGCGCGGATCATCTCGAGCTGCTCGGCGATGTGGTCGGTCGCTTTGCACCAAAGGTCGGGCGGCCGGCAATGGAGCTTCGCGAGATCGTCCTGGAAGACGCGCGTCCAGCGGGCCGCGATCTCCCTCGCCGAGAGCTTCTGCTCGCGCGCGGCCTTCTCCAGCTTGTCGTCGCCCGTGTCGCCGTCGCTCGCGAGATGCCCCACGTCGGTGATGTTGATGACGTGGCGCACGCCGAAGCCGAAGAAGCGAAGCGAGCGGTTCAGGAGATCCGCGAAAACGTAGGTGCGGAGATTCCCGAGGTGCTGCCGCGCGTAGACGGTAGGCCCGCAGCTGTACACGCGCGCGATCGGCGGCTCGAGCGGCGCGAAAACCGCCTTGCGGCGCGTCAGGGTGTCGTAGAGCAGGAGCTCGCTCACGCGCCCCTCCGCTCGAGCAGCACGACGGCCTGCGCGGCGATGCCCTCGCCGCGGCCGATCGCGCCGAGGCCATCGGTACTTTTCAGCTTCACATTCACGCGCGCCGCATCGACGCCGAGCTGCTTCGCGAGACCCTCCTGGATTTGCGCGCGATACGGCGCGAGCCGCGGCTGCTGCGCGACCACGGTCGCGTCGACGTTCGCGATCGATAGGCCGGCGCGGGCGATCCGTCCCGTGATCTCGCCGAGGAGGACCGCGCCCGAGGCAGCGCGCCAGCGCTCGTCCGAGGAAGGGAAGTGCGTGCCGAGATCGCCCTCGCCGAGCGCCCCGAGCAGCGCGTCACCGACCGCGTGCGCGAGCACGTCCGCATCCGAGTGGCCGGCCAAACCGCGATCGTGCGGGATGCGCACGCCCCCGAGCACGAGCGCGCGGCCCGACACCAGACGGTGAACGTCGTAGCCCTGGCCGACGCGCATCACGCGGCTCCGCGCTTCGCGAGCAGCGCCTCCGCGCGCACGAGATCGTCGGGGTGGGTCACCTTGAAATTCTCCGCCCGGCCCGGGCAGACGCGCACTTCGACGCCGAGCCGCTCGACGAGCGTTGCGCAATCGGTGCCCTCGAAGCCGTCGCGCTCGGCCTTGTCGAGCGCTTCGCGCAGCACCTGCACGCGGTAGGCCTGCGGCGTCTGCGCGAAGCCGAGACGCGCGCGCTCGAGCGTGCGCTCGACGCGGCCGCCGGCCTCGTCCAGCCACTTCGGTGTGTCGCTCGCCGGCACGACGGGCAGCGCCGCGCCGGTCGCCTGCGCCGCGCGCAGCACCGCGCTGGCATCGCCCGGCTCGACCAGGCAGCGCGCGGCGTCGTGCACGAGCACCCACTCCAGATCGGGCCGTGCGGCCAGCCCGGCGGCGAGCCCGAGAGCGACCGAGTCCTGCCGGCGCGCGCCGCCCTCGATCGCCGTAAGCCACTTGGCGCCCGCGGCCGGCGTCGCAGGAGCGAAGCGCGGGATCACCGGCTGGATCGCGGCGACCTCCGGGCAGCGCGCCAGGGCAGCGGCGCTCCATTCGAGCAAGGTCCGTCCGCGCAGGCGCACGAGCGCCTTCGGCACGGACTTCCCCAGGCGAGTGCCCTGCCCGGCTGCGAGCAGAACGACCAGCGCGCGCATGGACGCACTATAGCGTTCGCGCGGTAGACTGACGGCAGCGAGCATCCGGAACGGAGATCCCGCTCATGCAGCCTGTTCGCGCCCGAGACGCCCTGATCGTGCGCCGGCCGTCGCTGGAACTGACGTCCCGGATTCCCCGCTACTGGAACGCGGGCGACCCCTTCGCCACCCACTACCTGAACGCCCTCTCCTCGGTCTTTCCCGATGGCGAGGCGTTCTTCGTGCGCTCGGTGCAGCGTTTCCGCGACCAGATCGACGAGCCGGACCTGTTGCGCGCGATCTCGGGCTTCGCGGGACAGGAGGGGCAGCACAGCCAGCAACATGACCGCCACGTCGAGCTGCTCGTCGAGCAGGGCTACACCGCGCTGGTTCGCCTGAATCGGCTGGCGGACAAGGGCATGCGCTTCGGCAACCGCCACTGGCCGAAGTTCTCACTCGCGAGCACGGCCGCGATCGAGCACCTGACCGCCTTGCTCGCGCGCCGGATCCTGCGCGACGGCTCGCGCTTCACCGCCGCAATGGACCCGCACATGGCCGCGCTCTGGCGCTGGCACGCGGTCGAGGAGGCGGAGCACAAGGCCGTCGCCTTCGACGTGCTGCAGCGCGTCGCGCCGAGCCGTGCGCTGCGCAGCAGCGCGCTGCTCTTGAACACGGTCGGCCTGTTCGTCGAGATCCTCGCGCGAACGATCTACATGCTCGGCAGGGACGGTGTGCTGCGGCAGCGCGGAGCGCTCTCCGGCGGATGGCGATTTCTGTTCGGCCGCGACGGCCTCTTGCGCGGTCACGGTCGCGACTACACGGCGTGGTTCCGGCGCGGGTTCCACCCGAGCGAGATCGACGATCGCGCGCTGATCGAAGCCTGGCACGAGCAAGCCAGGCTGACATCCGGGACGTGATCCCCGACGCGCCCGTCGCGGCGGATCCCGTAGCGACCGTTGCGACCGGCTCCGCCCGCCCCTGGCGCCCCGCTCGCGCTCTGCAGGCGACCGCGGCGCTGCATCTGGGCGGGGCGCTCGCGCTGGCCTGGCCGCCCGCCGGCTGGCCCTGGATCGCCGGGGCGCTGCTCGCGAATCACGGCGTGCTGCTCGCGGGCAGTCTGTCACCGCGCAGCCAGCTGCTCGGCCCCAATCGCGTGCGCCTGCCCGACGCGGCGGCGCGGCGACGAGAAGTCGCGCTCACCTTCGACGACGGACCGGATCCTATGCTCACGCCGCGTATCTTGGACCTGCTCGACGCCGGGAACGCGAAGGCGAGCTTCTTCTGCATCGGTGAGCGAGCGGCGGCGGCGCCGCAGCTGGTGCGCGAGATCGTCGCTCGCGGTCACTCCGTCGAGAGCCACAGTCACCGACACTCGACGGCGTTCGCGTGCTACGGGCCGTGGCGGCTCCTGCGCGAGATCGAGGCCGCGCAGCGCGCGCTCGCGGAGGCCGCCGGCTCGCCTCCCGTGTTCTTTCGCGCGCCGTTCGGGACGCGCAACCCGATGCTGGATCCGACGCTCGCGCGCTTCGGTCTGAGCTACGTGTCCTGGACGAGGCGGGGCTTCGACACCGTCGACCGCAGCGCGCGCCGCGTGCTGCGCCGGCTGACGAATCGCCTCGCCGCGGGAGACGTACTGCTCCTCCATGACGGAGTCAGCGCGCGACCGCGTGTCGGCGAGGCCACGGTCCTGGCCGTGCTGCCGCAGCTGCTCGAGACGATCGCCGACCAGGGGCTCCGGCCGGTGTCGCTGCGGGTGGCGTGTGGTGATGAACGAGGCGCGTGAGGCGCGCGCGCTGGTCGAGGCCGTCGCGCGCCGGTTCCGTCCCGCGGGAATCTTCGCCGAGCGCTTCGCGCGCGGCAAGCTGCGCCACGACCCGGTCTATCTCGATCTGCTGCGACGCGGAGTGATTCCCGATCGCGCGCGCGTGCTCGACCTGGGTTGTGGCCAGGCGCTCTTGCTCTGTCTGCTCGTCGAATCGACCGCGCTGGCGCGCGCCGGACGCTGGCCCGCGAGCTGGCCGCCGCCGCCCGCGCAGCTTCAGCTGCGCGGGATCGAGCGGGCTGCCAGCGACGTGCGGCGAGCGCGAATCGCGCTGGCGGCGGAAGGCGAGATCGAGCAACGCGACGTGCGCACTGCGCCGCTCGCGCAAAGCGACCTGATCGCGCTCCTCGATGTCGTCCACTATCTCGAGCCCGACTCACAGGACCACCTGCTCGGACGAGTCGCGAACTCGCTCAGCCCGGGCGGCGTTCTGCTGCTGCGCGTCTGCGACGCCGCAGCGGGCTTCTCGGCGCTTCTCACCCGGATGACGGATCGGCTCGGCTCGCTTTCGCGGGGGCGGATGGTCGGGCGCCTCTACAGCCGCAGCGCCACGGAGTGGATCGCGGCGCTCGAGCGGCTCGGGCTCTCGGCCAGCGCGGAGCCGGCGAGCGCGGGCACGCCTTTCGCGAACGTGTTGATCACCGCGCGGAAGGCGAGCTGAGCGTTGTCGCCGCGGACGGGCCGCGAGCTCTTCGAGGCGAACCGCCGCTTCTACGACGCCCTCTGGACGGATCTGAAGCTGGTCGCACCGGAGCGCTTCAACACCTGGCCGCTGGTGCAGGCACTCGTCGCGCGCTCGCGCCGCCGCCTCGAGGTCGGACCGGGACTGCGCCCTCGCCTGCCGATCACGGGAACCGAGTTCGTCGACGCGAGCGCGCCCGCGCTCGCACGCCTGCGCGGGTGCGGAGCGCGCGCCGTGATGGGCAGCGCGACCTCACTCCCGTTTCGCGACGCCACCTTCGAGCTGGTGTGCGCGCTCGACATCGTCGAGCACGTGGGCGACGACGAGCGGGCACTTCGGGAGCTGGCGCGCGTCGTCGCGCCCGGCGGCGTGGTGATTCTGTCGGCGCCTCTGCATCGCGCGCGCTGGACCGCCTTCGACGATCTCGTCGGTCATGCCTGTCGCTACGAGCCGCGGGAGCTGCTCGCAATGCTCGCGAAGCACGAGCTGTCGGTGAAGCAGAGCGCGGCGTTCGGAATGCAGCCGCGTTCCTCGCGCCTGGTCGATCTCGGAATGTGGTGGATCGAAAATCGGCGCGCGCAGGCGAGCTGGTGGTACAACCACCTGATCATGCCGTTCGCGCTGCGCTTCGAGCGGCCGCTCGAGCTTCGCGACGGGATGATCGACACCGAGCGCGTCGATGAAATCCTGCTCGTCTGTGAGCGCGCGGAGCGCTGACCCGGCGCGACGCGCGCCCGCCGCTACTTCACCGCCGCGCGGATCGACGCTTCGATCTCGTCTATGCCGGTAGACTCGGCGGCGGCGAGCTCCTGCACGAGCAGCGATCGCGCGTTCTCGAGCAGCTTACGCTCGCCGAAGCTGAGCTCCTTGGTGTGCTGCAGGCGGAGCAGATCGCGCAGCACCTCGGCCGTCTCGAAGATCGTGCCGAGCTTCAGCTTCTCCTGCAGCTCGCGGAACTGGCGGCTCCAGGCGATGCCGATGCGCGGCTTGGCGCGCTTGCGGTCCTTCAGGATCTTCCAGATGCGCTGCGCGTCGGCGCGCTCGATCGGCGGGCGCAGGCCGACCTCGGTGATCCGGTCGCGCGGGATCAGGATGCGCGACTCATCGTCGAGCTTGCGCAGCACGAGGAACTCGAGCTTCTGACCGGCGATCTCGCGCACCTGCAGCGCTTCGATGCGGGCCACGCCATGGCCGGGGTAGACGGCGAGCTCGCCGACCTTCGCTTCCCACTTCCTGACGGTCGTGGCCACGACGCCCCCCAATACACCCTTCCGCCCCATACCCGCCGCCATCCTATCACTTGGCGGCCATTCGCCGCGTTTCGTATCGCGCTTGCATCGAAGTTGCGCGGGGTCGTAAGGTGATGACCGGCCGTTCAGTGCGCTGGACGCCGCTTCAAGCGACTGAACCTCTGCTCGAATCCGAGACGGCCGATGGCTCAAGCACGCGCAGGTCGAACCAAGGAGGAGGTCCTCAAGGACTTCCGCACCGACGAGATCGTGCAGGCCGCGCGGCGCGTGATCGCCGAGCTCGGCTTCGCGGATGCGTCGATGGAGCGGATCGCGCATGAGGCGGGCGTCGCGAAGGGCACGATCTATCTCTACTTCCGCAACAAGGAAGAGCTGCTCGCGCAGGTCGCAGATCACGGCTTCGCGATCCTGATGGAGCGCGCGCGCGCGGACACTGCGCGCGCGCACGGAGCGGAGGGCGAGCTCGCGGCGCTGCTCTGCGCGGCGCTCGAACACTCGACCGAGAATCAGGCGATCTTTCGCGCGCTGCAGGAGCACCGCCAGCTCGCGCCGGAGAACCCGCCGCTGCTCGCCGCGAAGCTCGAACACAATCTCGAGGAGCTGGTGAGCTTCGCCGCCGGTGTGATCGAGCGCGGCTCGAAGAGCGGCGAGCTGCGCGCTTGCAACGCACGCCGCGCGGCGCGCTTCCTGGTCGAGTCCATGCGCGGCGCCATTCTCGAGCGCCTGCGCGAGCCCAAACGTGCGAGCGTCCAGGCGGACGCCGCAGCCATCGTCGACTTCTTCCTTCACGGGGTCGGCGCGACGGAGCCAAGATGATTCGCAGTCTCGTCCCACTCGTCTGCCTGCTCGCTCTGGCCTCGTCCGCGCGCGCGCAAGCGCTCGACTCCCAGGAAGTGCTCGGGCAGGATCGCCTGATCACCCTCGATGAGGCCGTGGCGCTCGCGCTCGAGAACAACTTGAACCTGCAGGTCGAGCGCCTCGACCCCGCGATCGCGCGCGAGCGCGTGCGCGAGTCCTGGGGCGTGTTCGAGCCGAACGCCGTCGGGCGCTACGACCGCCAGCACCTCGAGACGCCCTTGGCGAGCTCGGTACAGAGCTTCTTCGGCACATCGGGCAACCAGACGATCGAGGACTACTACACCTACAACGCGGGCGTGGAGGGGACTCTGCCCTGGGGCTTCTCGTATTCGAGCGGCTACACCATGCAGATCCTCGACTCGAGCTCGGCCTTCTACGCGCTCGAACCCCAGTATCAGGCGAGCTGGCGCACGGAGCTGGTGATGCCGCTCTTGCGCAACCTGTACTGGAGCACGCCCGATCTGCTCGTGCGCCGGAGCCGCGTGACACAGGACATCACCGACGAGAACTTCGCCGCGCGCCTCAGCGACACCGTCGCGCTGGTGGAAGCTTCCTACTGGGCGCTCGCGGCCACGCGCGCGCTGGAGGGCGCGGCGCAGAAGAGCGTGGAGACCGCGCAGGATCTGCTCGAGCAGACGAAGGTCCAGTACCAGGTGGGGGTGGTCTCGAAGGTGCGCGTGACGGAGGCCGAGGCGGGCCTCGCGCAGCGCGAGTTCGACCGGATCGTGCGCAGCAACGAGGCCCAGGCAGCGCAGGACCGACTGCTGACTGCGATCCTCGCGCCCGGCATCGCCGACTACGAGTCGACGCGCATCCGCACCGAAGAGCCGACGTTCGTGCCGTACGACGTGAACGCCGTGTCCGCGCTCGAGAAGGCACGCGCGCTGCGGCCGGAGCTGGTCGCGGCGCAGAAGGCGGTCGAGAACGCGGAGTTCGACGAGAAGTACGCCTGGAACCAGAAGCTCCCGGACCTGAACGTGGTCGGGTCCTACGCGAACAGCGGCCTCGCCGGCAGCCAGAAGACCCCACCCGGAACGTCGCTCGGATTTCGCGACAATCCGGCCACGGTGGGAGTGGACGATTCGATCGAGTTCTTCCAGCAGCCGCTCGGCTTCCCCACCAGCCGCTGGGGTGCCGACGACAGCTTTCTCGAGGGCGACGGTGCGCACAGCTGGGGCATCGGCGCGAACCTGGTCGTGCCGATCGGCAACGACACGCGCGACGCGCGCTACGTGCAGAGCAAGATCCTGCTCCGCCGCGCCAAGACGAACCTGCGCCTGCAGGAGCAGAGCGTGATCGTCGACGTGCGGAACTCCGTGCGCGACCTGCAGAGCGCGATCGACGGCGTGAAGGCGGCGCAGCGCGCCCGCGCGGCCTCCGCGGAGGCGCTGCGCGCCGAGCAGGAGCGCCTGCGGCTCGGCGACTCGACGCCGCACACGGTGCTCGACTACGACGAGGATCTGCGGCTGGCCGAGTCGAACGAGATTCGCGCGCTGCAGGTCTACCGCACCGCGATCGCCGCGCTCGAGCGCGCGCAGGGCACCCTGCTCGAGAAGCTCGGCATCGACGTCGTCGACGAGCGCGATCGCGGCGTCGGGAACTTCTGAGCACGGTGACGCAGCCGGTTGTCAGTTCCGGGCGCGGAGGGCTACCCTGCTCGCTCTCACGGACACCGTTCGAGTGTGAGCCGTCTCACGGAACGAGGTGCCCGGCGCGCCGCAAGGTGCAGGAGTGACCATGGCGTTGTGGAAGAACAAGGGCGAGGGCGACGCGTTCGAGCCGAAGCCCGAGCCGACGAAAGTGCCTAGCTACGCGCCGCCCGCGGGACCGATCGGTTCCGGCGAGCGCCGCCACCCGGGGGGAGTCGAGATGGCGAACATCGGCAAGTCGATCAGCATCAAGGGCGACGTCGTCGGCGACGAGGACACGATCCTCGAGGGCCGCGTCGAAGGTCGCGTCTCGCTGCGCAACCACCACCTGACGATCGGCCCGAATGGGGACGTGCAGGGGGAAGTCTCCGCGAAGCAAGTGACGGTCGTCGGCAAGATCGCCGGGAACATCGTCGCGAGCGAGCGGATCGAGGTGCGCGAGACGGGACGGATCCAGGGCGATCTGATCGCGCCGCGGCTGACCGTCGCCGAGGGCGCCATCATCAACGGCGCCATCACGATGAAAGAGACGGGCGCGCTCGGGCAGGTGCGGCCGCAGGTCGAGAAGAAGCCGGAGCACGCGCCGACCTCGACCGCGAGCCCGGCCCCAAGCCCGGCCCCGAGCCCGGCGCCCGCAATCCAGAAGGTCAGCTGACCGGCTGAGGCGCGTTCACGCCGTCGCGCGCGCCTTGGCCTTGGCCGGCGCGGGGTGGCCGTAGCGGCGCGAGAGCCAGATCAGGAGCGCGCTCGCGACGTAGATCGACGAGTACGTGCCGACGAAGATGCCGATGAAGAGCGCGAGCGCAAAGCCGCGCAGCACCGGCCCGCCGAGCAGCAGGATGGCCACCACCACCACCTGCGTCAGCCCCGAGGTGAGGATCGTCCTCGAGAGCGTCGCATTCGTGGCTTCGTTCACCACGTCTTCGAGCTCTGCTGTGCCGCGCATCCCCACGGTCTCGCGGATGCGGTCGTAGATCACGATCGTGTCGTTGATCGAGTAGCCGATGATCACGAGCAGCGCCGCCAGGACGTTCATGTCGAACTCCCAGCCGAAGAGCGAGAACATGCCCGCCGCAAACGTCACGTCGTGGATCAGCGCGAGCACCGCGCCGGGCGCGTACTGCCACTCGAAGCGGAACCAGATGTAGAGCATGATGCCGAGCCACGAGAACAGGATCGCGTAGATCGCCGAAGCGCGGAGCTCCTTGCCGACACGCGGCCCGATCGAATCGATCGTCTTCACCGTCACTTCCGCGCCGAGTCCCTCGCCGAGACCCTTCACGACCTGAACGGAGAGATCGCGATTCTCCTCCTGCGAGCCGAGCAGGCTGATCCGGTACGTCCGCTCCTCGGGAGGGCCGACGCGCACGATCGCGGCGTCCGCGTGCCCGAGTTTCTCCAGCATCTCGCGCAGCCGACCTTCGTCGACGGCGCCGGCACTCTCGGGGATCTGGACCTCGACCAGCGTGCCGCCGACGAAGTCGATCCCGAAGTTGAAGCCCTTGGTGGCGATCAGAAGCAGGGAAAGGGCGATCGCGACGGTGGAGAAGGTCACCATGAACTTCATCTTCCCGATGAAGTCGTAGTTCGTTCGCGCCTTGAAGAACTCCATCAGATCCTCAGCTTCTCGGGGTTGGCGCCGTAGAAGAAGTCGAACAACGCGCGCGTCACGACGAGCGCCGTGAACATGCTGGCGGTGAGGCCGATCGCGAGCGTCACGCCGAAGCCCTGCACCGGCCCGCGGCCGAACGTCAGCAGGACGACCGCCGTGAGCAGCGTCGTCAGGTTCGAGTCGAAAATGGTCGAGAACGAGCGATTGAAGCCGGCGGCGATCGCCGCGCGGCCGTTCTTTCCGTTGCGGAGCTCCTCGCGGATGCGCTCGTAGATGATCACGTTCGAGTCGACCGCCATGCCGACGGTCAGCACCACGCCGGCGATTCCGGGCAAGGTGAGCGTCGCGCGCGCCATGCTCATCAAACCGATCAGGATCAGCACGTTCACGATCAGCGCCACGTTCGCGAACATGCCCGTCACGCTGTAGTAGAGGGCCATGAAGATGAATACGAGCGACGTGCCGAGCAGCGAAGCGCGAATGCCGTCGCGGATCGAGTCCGCGCCGACCGACGGACCGACCGTGCGCTCCTCCTCGATCACGAGCGGGATGGGGAGCGCGCCCGAGCGCAGCTGAACTGCGGTATTCGCGGCCTCTTCACGCGTGAAGTCGCCGGTGATCTGGCCGTTGCGGCCGATCTTCGACTGGATCACCGGCGCGGTGATCACCTTGTTGTCGATGATCGCCGCGAGCCGATCGCCGATGTGGGCGCTCGTGAAGTCGCGGAAGATCGCCGTGCCCTCGTTGTTCCACTGGAAGGTGATGATCGGGCGATTGCGGCGGTCGAAGTCGAGCCGCGCGTCCTCGAGCATGTCGCCGGTCAGGATTGCCACCTTGGGCACGAGCAGCGCTTCGGTCTCCTTCCCGTCGCGGCTCTGCGACAGGACGACTTCCTGATCCGCGGGGATGCCGCCCGGAAGCTTGGCCTCGAGCAGCTCCTTGCTCGGCGCGGAATCGAGCACGGCCTTGAACTGCAGGAACGTCGTCGACTCGAGCACCGAGCGCGCGGCCCCGGTGTCCTGGACGCCGGGCATCTGCACGAGGATCCGGCCTGCGCCCTGCGGCGCGATCACCGGCTCGCGCACGCCCAGCCCGTCGACGCGCTTGCGCAGCACCTCGAGCGCCTGCTGCACTCCGCGGTCGACGACCTCGCGCTTCCAGCGATCGCTGAGCCGGAGCACGAGCGCTCCGTCTTGCTCCGAGATGTCGACGATCTGCAGGTTGTCGTCGACGACCTTGCGAAGACCCGCGAGATCGCCGCGCAGCTCGAGCGAGTCGCCCGCGAGCTCGGCGCTCGCGAGGCTGATCTTCGCGTCCTCCGCCCAGCCCTCCGTGTTGCCCTTCAGCTTTTTGAGCTCTTGCTGCACCGCCGTCTCGCTGTCGATGCGCAGCAGCCAGTGCACGCCGCCCTGCAGGTCGAGCCCGAGCGTCAGACCGTCCTTGCGCAACCACCAGTGGCCGGCATCACGCTGCGCCTGGGAGAAGAAGCTCGGCAACGACAACCACGCCATCAGCCCCGTGATGGCGCCGATCAGGATCCAGCGAGCGCGCAGGCTCACGACTTCTCCCCCTCGGACTTTGCGGCGCTGCGCGTGGCGATCGCCGCGCGCGAGAGCTTCACACGCACGTTCGGGGCGATCTCGACCGTGAGCAGATCGTCCGCGACGCCCGTCACTTTCCCGTGCAGGCCACCGGTCGTGATGATCGCGTCGCCCTTCTCGACCTGCGCGAGCAACGCCTTGTGCTCCTTCTCCTTGCGCTGCTGCGGGCGGATCAGCAGGGCCCACATCAAGAGGAGCATCGCGACCAGGAAGAAGAGCGGGCTACCGAGGATTCCCCCGGCCACGCCGCCGTCGGCCTGCGCGCGCAGCGGCGCCTGCGGGGCTTCGAGCAGAGCTTGTGTGTTCAACGCGTGGCGCTCCAGTGACCGGCGACAGGACCGGGCGTGCCGATGCGCCGGAGGTTCGTGCCCGGGTAGTAATGTGCCAGAATCTGGCGGTAGCTTCGGCCCTGGCGTGCGAGCTCGCTCGCGCCCCACTGGCACAGCCCGACCCCGTGTCCGGAGCCGCTGCCGAGGAAGCGCACGCGGTCGCCCTCGAGTCGGGCGTCGAACATCGCGCTGCGCAGCGCGCGACCGCCGAGCACCTCGCGCAGATCCCGACCGGAGAGCTCGAGCGCGCCCGCGCGCACCGCGACGACCCGGCCCGAGCGGCTGCGCTCGGCGATGCGGACGTCGTCGATCCGCCCCGGCGAATAGCCCGCTTCGCGCAGTGCGGCCGAGAGATCGGTGAGCGCGATCTCGTAGCTCCAGAAGTAATCCGGCGCGGCGTCATCGGGCGACGAGACGCTGCGCAGATAGGCGATTTCCTCGCCCCAGACCTCCGCCGCCGACGCGGTCGTTCCGCCCGAGGAGGAATGAAAGGCAGCGAGGATCGGCTCGCCCGAGAAGACGAGCACCAGGCCGGCGGTCTCACGCGTGGCCGCGCGCGCCGACTCCGGCACGCTGCCGACGGCGTAGCGCTGCGAGATCACCGAGCCCTCGAGATCGAAGAGCTCGCCCGCCCGCCGCGCGCGCTCGTGCAGCGCATACGATCGCGCCACCACGGCCTGCGCCTTCAGCGCCTCGCTCGGCCAGCTCGCCGGCGTCTCGCTCGCGACGGTGCTCGCGATGTAGCGCTCGAGCGGGACGAAGTTCACCACGTCGATCCCGCTTCCCGCTCCCGGCAGCAGTCGGAGGCTGCCGGGGAGCGCGCGGCCGTCCAGGCGAAGCGAGCCGCGCGCGCTCACGGTCACGGGACCGCGAAAGCTGCGCGAGCCGATCGAGAGCTTTCCCCCGCGCATGCTGGCGCGCAGCGCTTCGCCGGACCACGGCCGGCCGTCGAGCGAGAGCGCCTTCCCGGTGATGGACACGGTCGTCTTGGCGCTCGCGACGCGGACACGCACGAGCTCTTCCGCTGCCGCAGGCAGTGCAGCGACGGAAAGCGCGATCGCGGCCGCGAGGATTCGCCGTGCGCCCAAAGCCCTCCCCCACCGAACGAAGGCCGCAGGCTGCGCAGAGCGCCCCGGGCCGGTCAACGACGCGCGGCTAGTAGCGATAATGGTCTGGCTTGTAGGGGCCATCAGTCGGGATCCCCATGTAGCCCGCCTGCTCGGGGGTGAGCTTGGTGAGCTTTACCCCCAGGTGGTCCAGGTGGAGCCGCGCGACCTCCTCGTCGAGGTGCTTGGGCAGCACGTAGACCTTGCGCTCGTACTTCCCGTCGGCCGCCCAGAGCTCGAGCTGCGCGAGCACCTGGTTCGTGAAGGAGGCCGACATGACGAAGCTCGGGTGCCCGGTCGCGCAGCCGAGATTCAAGAGCCGTCCCTCGGCCAGGATCAGCACGCTGTGGCCGTCGGGGAAGACGAACTCATCGTACTGCGGCTTGATCGGAATGCGGCGCACGCCCTCGCCCGCCTTCAGCGCGGCCATGTCGATCTCGTTGTCGAAGTGGCCGATGTTGCCGACGATCGCCTTGTCCTTCATGCGCGCCAAGTGGTCGACGGTGATGATCGAGAGGCAACCGGTCGCGGTGATGAAGATGTCGGCGGTCTCGACGACCTCGTCGAGCGTGGTGACCTGGAAGCCCTCCATTGCCGCCTGCAGCGCGCAGATCGGGTCGACCTCCGTCACGATCACGCGGCAGCCCTGGCCGCGCAGCGCCTGGGCGCAGCCCTTGCCGACCTCGCCGTAGCCACAGATCACGGCGACCTTGCCGCCGAGCATCACGTCGGTCGCGCGCGCGAGGCCGTCGGGCAGCGAGTGCCGGCAGCCGTAGACGTTGTCGAACTTCGACTTGGTGACCGAGTCGTTCACGTTGATCGCAGGGAAGAGCAGCGTGCCGTCCTTCTCCATCTGGTAGAGGCGGTGCACGCCCGTGGTGGTCTCCTCGGAGACGCCCACGAGCTCCTTCGCGATCGCGGTGTACACGCCCTTGTGTGCGGCGAGCTCGCGCTTGAGCAGCTCGAGCACGACCCCCCACTCCTCGGAGTCGACGCCGCGCCGGTACTCGGGCACGCGCCCGGACTTCTCGTACTCGACACCCTTGTGGATCAGCATCGTCGCGTCGCCGCCGTCGTCGACGATCAGGTTCGGGCCCTTGCCGCCGGCGAAGCGCATCGCCTCGCGCGTGCACCACCAATACTCCTCGAGCGTCTCGCCCTTCCAGGCGAAGACCGCCACGCCCTTGGGGTGCTCGACCGTGCCGGTCGGCCCGATCGCGACCGCGGCCGCAGCGTGGTCCTGGGTCGAGAAGATGTTGCAGCTCGCCCAGCGCACCTCCGCGCCGAGCGCCGTCAGCGTCTCGATCAGCACCGCAGTCTGCACCGTCATGTGCAGGCTGCCCATGATGCGCGCGCCTTTCAGCGGCTGGCTCGGCGCGTGGCGCGCGCGCAGCGTCATCAGGCCGGGCATCTCGTGCTCGGCCAGGCGGATCTCCTTGCGCCCCCACTCGGCCAGGGCCAGGTCCAGAACCTTGTAGTGCTCGCTCTCGTGCATGGGGTGTCGTCCTCTAGAGCCCGAGATCCCGGCGCAGATCATCGGCCAGGCTCGTCTTCTCCCAGGTGAACGCGTCGCCCGTGCGGCCAAAGTGGCCGTGGAACGCGGTCTGGCGGTAGATCGGGCGCAGGAGATCGAGTGAATCGATGATCCCGCGCGGTGTCAGATCGAAGCGCTTGCGGATCGCGCGCTCGATCCGCTCCTCGTCGACGACACCGGTGCCGAAGGTGTCGACGCGGATCGAGACCGGCTCGGCGACGCCGATCGCGTAGCTGACCTGAACCTCGAGTCGCTCGGCCGCGCCCGCGGCGACCAGGTTCTTCGCGACCCAGCGGGAGGCGTACGCCGCGGAGCGATCGACCTTGCTCGGGTCCTTGCCGGAGAAGGCGCCGCCGCCGTGGCGGCCCATGCCGCCGTAGGTGTCGACGATGATCTTGCGCCCGGTCACGCCCGCGTCGGCCGCAGGCCCGCCGATCACGAAGCGGCCGGTCGGGTTCACGAAGATTCGCGTGTCGGCGTCGAGCAGGTGCTTCGGGATGACCGGCCGGATGATGCCGTCGAGCACCTTCGACTTCAGCGCCTCCCAGGAGATGTCGTCGTCGTGCTGGGTCGAGAGCACGATCGCGTCGATGCGCTTGGGACCGTCGCTGCCGTACTCGACGGTGACCTGCGATTTCGCGTCGGGGCGCAGGAACTCGAGCTCACCCGACTCCCGGCACTCCGCCTGCCGCGCCATGAGCTTGTGCGCAAGCATGATCGGCAGCGGCATCAGCTCCTCGGTCTCCGAGCAGGCGAAGCCGAACATCATCCCCTGGTCGCCGGCACCCTGCTCCTTGAAGAGCCCCTCTCCTTCGGTGACGCCCTGCGAGATGTCGTGCGACTGGCCTTCGAGCGCGACGAGCACCCCGCACGACTTCCCGTCGAGGCCGTAGTCGGCGTTGTCGTAGCCGATCTCGCAGACCGTCCGGCGGACGATCGCGGGGACGTCGACCGAGACGCCCTCCTTCGCGGTGATCTCGCCCGCGACGCACACGAACCCGGTCTTCGTCAGCGTCTCACACGCGACGCGCGCCTTCGGGTCCTGCGTGAGATACGCGTCGAGAATCGCGTCCGAGACCTGGTCCGCGACTTTGTCGGGGTGGCCCATCGAGACCGACTCCGACGTGAACAACCTGCGCGCCATGCTCTTCCCTTCCGCCCCCAAACCCAACGGTGGCGAATCCTAGCCCTGCAGAGCGCTCCGCTCAAACCCGACGGGGAAGCGCGCACGCATGCGATCCTCCACGCGCTTTCGGATCTCCTGGGCGCTGCCCAGGCGCAGGACTTCGGCCAGGAGCTCGCGCGCCTCGGCGGCGGTCGAATCGCGCAGGATGCGCTTCAAGAGCGGGATGGCGAAGGGCGCCATCGAGAGCTCGCCTATACCCAGAGCGAGCAATATCCAGCAGTGCAGCGGGTCGCCGGCCATTTCGCCGCACATGCCCACGACGATGCCCGCTCGGCGAGCCGCCTGGCCGATGCGCTGGATCATGCGCAGGTGCGCCGGGTGCAGCGGCTCGTAGAGATAGGCGACGTGCTCATTGCTGCGGTCGACGGCCAGCGTGTACTGCAGGAGATCGTTGGTTCCGATCGACAGGAAGTCCGCGAGCGGCGCGATCAGGTCGGCGATCATCGCCGCTGCCGGCGTCTCGATCATCACCCCGAACGGCACCTCCGGGTCGAAGGCCATGCCTTCCTGCGCG
>Ga0210377_10001762_pt1 | contig 19382 bp, 19 predicted proteins | sample PLM4_65_b1redo_FD_155480 | JGI IMG/M metagenome (GOLD analysis project Ga0210377, IMG submission 155480) | Groundwater sediment microbial communities from an aquifer in East River, Colorado, USA - PLM4_65_b1 redo | ecosystem: Environmental > Terrestrial > Soil > Riparian zone | place: USA: East...
CCGACGGTAACGCCAATCGTTCCGCCAACCAACACCTCGATCCCTACGCCGACAAACACTGCAGGTCCCACCAACACGCCCTTACCTACCAATACTCCCAAGGATACCAATACGCCCCGGCCCACTTTCACACCGAAGCCAACCAATACGCCGAAGTTCCCTCCAACCAATACCCCACTCCCTCCACCGTCCGATACGCCAGTCCCCCAGCCAACGGATACGCCGATACCGGTTCCAGGCCAGGAGGGGGGTGTTACGATACGGGATTGGATTCAGGAACTGATCCTTTTCATGATCACATGAAAATATGATCAATACATAATGTGACGAAGACCTGACTAACAAAGACATCCATCAGGTCTTTTCATTTTCCATTCAATGCCTGCTTCTGTGTCAGGAAGTTCCGATAATAAATGAAGATCCATGTAAGCCCGCCCAAAATTCCCATAAACTGATCTTGCATGGTGTTGGCAAGACTGATTTGGATATTGGTGCCAAATAATTGATCTCCAATGAATTCCACAAACTCCCAAAAGACAGTGGCGGTTGAAGTGAGCGAGAAAATCAACACCATGGATATTACCCTGTTCAGGGTGGCGGTGATTCTTTCCCTTTCCAGATACGATAGGATTTGAACAGATGTAAAAGCTATGGAGAATCCACCCATGTAATGAAACGGAATATCCAGATTGGGGAAGATTGTATAAAGATCAAATAATGTCGAAACTATAAGGTGGACCAGGAGCACAATTATGGGAAATACAAAAAAAGTAATATATTTTGATACTTGTTTCATTGTCTTCCTCGCTTATGAGATGCGTTGATAAAGACAATTATCATCATGGATGCTGTCGAAACAAATCCGAATCTTCCAAATGCTATCAATTGTCGATGAAATATACTCAGGATCATTCCTGTTCAAAATAGTCTGTATATTAGAAGTGGCGAATCTCGTGGGCCTGATAAAGAATTAACCACAGAGCGCACTGAGAGCACGGAGAAAGTTCACTAAAAATCTCTGTCTGCTCTGTGACCTCCGTGGTAAGAGGTTTTTAGACCATCCAATGAGCCACTCCGTGTATATCATATCCTTGACTTGAAACATATGTTCTAATATAATAATCCTTGTCTGATCTACAAAAACATTCATCGCCCGCTCATATCAGATAACCCATACCTTCAAATCCTGGCTGTCCTTACCTCTTTTGACCGAACAGACCTAGCCGCCCAGGAACATTATTATTTTTTCCATACAATCTGGCAGACGGTTGCACAAGTGTTCCGTGCAAAGTTCGGACCCAGGGGAGACAGACAGGTCTTTATAATTTTTTGCGAATAAGAGAACATCAGAATGAACAAAAGAACCAGCAAAATCGGGCTATTAATCGCCATCCTTTTGGTGACCATTGCCTGTGCGAGCACCGACCCCGACACGCTACCCAATAGACCGATATTCGGTCCATTATCGTCTGGCGCCTCTTTGCGTGTACTGCCTCCAGGTGGCGGGACAACCACATCCCTTCCACTTCAGATCGATGCCATGCGTTCCCTCCAATATCCCGGTAGTGTTATAGTGATCGAAGCCACTCTGGATCCTGGCGTGAACTATAGTCGTTACTATGTTTCCTATCTTTCTGAGGGATTAAAAATATACGCGCTGATGACTGTTCCCATTGGGGAAAGACCATCCACAGGCTGGCCCGTTATCATCTTCAATCATGGATACATCCCGCCGGATGTGTACCGCACTACAGAAAGATACATTGCCTACGTCGATCAGATCGCAAGCAGTGGCTATATCGTTTTCAAATCAGATTATCGCGGTCACGACAGATCGGAAGGCGTTGCAGGAAGTGTTTATACGGAACCCAATTACACCATTGACGTGCTCAATGCAGTCGCATCTGTGAAAAGATTTCCCGATGCAGACCCAAACCGCATTGGCATGTGGGGGCACTCGATGGGTGGGTACATTACCCTGCGTTCCATGGTCGTTAGTCAGGATATCAAGGCAGGTGTGATCTGGGCCGGGGTTGTGGCTCGTTACCCGGACTTGTTCACGCGCTGGAATGCGGGTGCAAGACCAACAGTTGCTGCTCCGGGATCATGGGTTTATTCACTGGAACAACAGTATGGCTCGGTGGAGGAAAATCCGCAATTTTGGAATTCCATCTCAGCGAATGCCTATCTGCAGGACCTCAACCGACCCATTCAAATACACCACGGGACAACAGATCACGATGTTCCACTCGAATTTTCGCAAATGCTTTACGATGAGATGCTGGAAGCTGGTCAGGTTGTTGAGTTTTATACTTATGAGGGAGATAACCATAATATTTCAAATTATTTCAATCTTGCCATGCAGCGCACGGTCGAATTCTTTGACCGGTACATTAAAAAAGGTGGCTGAATTCCTGTTGATCATGGTAATCAAAAAGACCTGGGCGGAGAAGATACCGTCGGGTCTTTCCGTTCTCCGTGAGTTGCTAATCTGTAACGGATGGATTTTTGACCGGGCTTGATACATTTCTCAAATAAACCAAACTCGTCACAAAGCCGATCACCATGATGGTCGCTCCGGTAAGAAATGGGAAGCTGAGATTTATATCCAATACAACGCCAGCCCACAGGGGTCCGATCACTCGTCCGAGACTCATGAAGGCGTTGTTGAGTCCCATTGCCATACCCTGTCCGCTTTGGGTGCGTTTTGAGATCAACGACGAGACGGCCGGTCTCAGCATGGAGATGCTCAGGATGAACAGGCTCGTCATCAAAATGACTGTGAACAGATTCGTCGCGGTCAGCATGAGCAGAAAGCCGAAGATGCTGGCAAAGAGCGAAGCCTTCACCACAGCCACATCTCCCCATTTGCGCGTGGCGATACCGGTCAACACTCCCTGCACCACGGCAGAGACCAAGCCAATAACGGTAAGAATAATGCCAATGGTCTGCGCGGTGTATCCGTAACGAGCTTCGGCATAATAGGCATAGATGCCTTCGAAGTTCGTCATCGCGAAGTTGTGCAGGAACGCCAGCACGAACAGAAACCCAAGCGGACCCAGTAACGCCTTCCACATCGCGCCGAGTTGAGGACCACGAAAGCCTTTCACGGAAATGGTCCGTTTTTCAGCGGGGAGAGATTCCGGGAGGAAGAACCAGATCAAAGTCATGGCGAGAAGCGAGAGCGCGGCGGAGAGGAAGAACGGCGCCTGTAGAGATTTGCCTCCCATCATGCCTCCGATGCCCGGTCCCAGCACCATGCCCACGCCCATTGCCGCACCGACGATCCCCATCCCGCCGCCGCGTTCATGTTCCTCCGTACTGTCACCGATGAATGCCATCGCAGTGGGTAAAGTTGCCGAGGAAAGGATCCCGCCCAGTGCGCGGAAGATGTACAGCATTTCCAGATTGGTCGATAAGCCAAAGCCGATCATCGTCAAGCCGTTGCCCAACGTGCCCATCAACAACAGTGGCTTGCGTCCATAACGGTCAGAGAGATCTCCCCAGAACGGCGAGAAGATGAATTGCATCAGCGAAAAGACCGCCATGAGCATGCCCATGGCAACACCGCTCCCGCCGAATTTTTCCACAAGGAATGGCAGGATCGGAATGATCATGCCGAAGCCAAGCATGACCACGATCAGCGTGAAGAACAGGATGGCAAGGTTTCTGTTTTTGAACATGCGGGCGATTATACTCCGCGTGATTGGTATCGGACTCCAAAGTCTCTGACTTTGGAGCACTGCAAAAGCAAAGTATGGAGACGTTGGACTCCAGGTTAAACATTCCTGACACCTGACACCGAATTTCTTGACATTCTCCCATTCCGGATGGTCCTCATAAATTCTATAATCATTGTATATTTGAAAAATCGAAAGTGTAATGGAGGAGGAGAAATCAAAATGTCGAACAAGATCCTAGTGATATATGCCAGCCGGGCGGGTTCCACGGCTGAAGTAGCCGAAGCAATCGGTAAAACATTGTCCGAGGGTGGTGCACAAGTGGATGTGATCTCCATGAACGATGTAAAGGATCTGTCACCGTATCAGGCCGTGGTGGCAGGGAGTGCCATCCGTGGCTCGAAGTGGCTTCCTGAGGCAGTGCAATTTATACAGACTCACCGGTCAACGCTGGCACAGAAGCCCTTTGCCATGTTCACTGTGTGCATCACGATGGCGATGAAAAATGCGGAGAACTATCGTTCGGGCGTGCTGGGCTGGGTTGCACCGGTACGTGCCATGGTCAAGCCGGCCAGCGAAGGTCTCTTTGCCGGGAGGTTGGATTTCAACAAACTGCCCTTCAACTGGGATACATTGATGCTGCGCCTTGCGGTTGCCCTGGATATTTTTCCGCGTGGCGATCACCGCGACTGGAACGCCATCCGTGGCTGGGCGCAGGGGTTGAGATCCACTCTGGGATCGTGAGCACCAGGGGGGAGGTTGATGTTCTGAAATCGGGGATATTTTTACCGCGTTGAAAGACCGAACCCTCCGCATAAATTGCCTTTTTTAAAACTGCACCGCACCTGCCATCGTCTCCTGCCTGGATTGTGGTAAAAGTGGTAATGTCAGCTCCATCCTGCTGAGTTGCCAGGAGTTTAAGTTTTTAACAACAAAACATTTAGTTAATTCGGAGAAGGATTTATGTCCACAATGCACCAAACACCAATCAAAAAAATAGCGATCAGCACCGGTGGAGGCGATGCCCCCGGTTTGAACGCTGTCATTCGCGCCGCGGCGCTTTCTGCCATGAAGCGTGGCTGGGAAGTGTACGGAGTCCGCGATGGTTTCCACGGGATCCTGTCACCGGAGGAATATCCGGATGGAGGTTTTATCCCGCTCACACCCGAAAGGATCAGGGGGATCACACATCTCGGCGGGACCATCCTCGGGACCAGCAACCGCAACAACCCGCTCAAATATCCGATCCTCCGCGCCGATGGAACCACGGAGGAAGTCGATCGCAGTGATGAGATCGTGCGCGGCTTCCGCCTGCATCACATCGACGCGCTCATCACGGTCGGCGGAGATGGCTCGCTGGCGATCGCCAATGTCCTTGCCAAAAAGGGACTGCGCCTGATCTCGGTCCCCAAAACGATCGATAACGACCTCGACAAGACGGACGTCACCTTCGGCTTCGATACAGCTGTCGGCTTTGCCACCGAAGCGCTGGATAGGCTCCATTCCACCGCGGCTTCCCACGGACGCGTCATGGTTGTCGAAGTGATGGGACGTTATGCTGGCTGGATCGCTCTTCACGCAGGTGTGGCTGGTTCCGCTGATGTGATCTTGATCCCGGAACATCCCTACGATATCCGCAAGGTGGTTGAAAAGATCAAGGAACGCGAAGCGCGCGGTAGTAAATTTACCATCGTGGTGGTGGCGGAGGGTGCCACGCCGGTGGGTGGTGGGGCATCGGTGGTCGAACATGAGGCGGGTCGGGCGGAACGATTGGGTGGCGTCGGCGAAAAAGTGGAGGCTGACATCCACGCCATTTCCGGCAAGGAAACGCGCCTGGTTGTCCTCGGTCACCTGTTGCGCGGAGGCTCACCCACTTCCTTTGACCGCCTGACAGCCTTGCGTTTTGGCGCCGCAGCCGTCCGCGGTCTGGAGGAGGGTCAGGCGGGTGTCATGGTTGCTCTCGACCCGCCACAGGTCAAATATGTGCCGATCGAAGAGGCGATGGGCAAAATGAAAATGGTACCCATGAATTCAGATATTGTTCTGACCGCCATGGACCTCGGGATCTCATTTGGTTGATGTTTTCCAATTAAAAAGTCAAAGACCTGATCGGCGAAAGCTTTTCAGGTCTTTTTCTTTTTATCCCTGGTAGAACTGCTATACTCGGGATAATGTTACGTTCTTATCGATAGGAGAATCCGAATGAACCTTGGCCCTGGCGTGAAATCCATAATTTTGTTTATGCTTTCCGTTCTGTTCCTTATTTTATTGACCCTCTTTGAAGCCTCCCTTATTGGGTTATCAGATACATCCGAGAGGGCGATCAGCCTTCTGTTGTTGGTATTACCAGGTGTCATCGGTGTTGTCTTTGGCGTTCTGGCAATCGTGCGAAAAGAATCAAAAATATGGATTGCCTATGTCGGCATCCTGATGAACACGCTGTTCGCTTTATTTCACCTGTTCGTACTCTGGTTCGCTGGTTAGTTTCATTTTCAGGTATTCCAGTGTCTCTTCGGGTTTTCGAGAAATATCCACCGAAAAGACATTACCTGTCAGCGTGATCTCGTCTGCCATACGCCCTGTCCCGCGCATGACGTACGTGGGACGCTTCTCCAGCAGGCTGTACTCCACATCCGTCCGTGAGATATTCCCGCCGTTGACCAGCACTGTGATGGATTTGTGATCGCCTGCGATCCGTGTCGCGATCTTCGAGATCCAGCTTGATTCATCGCCCCAATCATCGCCGGGGATCAAAAAGAAATGCGTGTGGTTGGGATCCAGGATCGAAGCCGCCTCCTCCTTCATGATGAGGGTTTCGAACACCACGCCGATCAGCGGGAACGTGAAGTTGTTCCGCTTCCGCTGTTTGCCGATCTCGGTCATGATGCCCGCCTGGGTTCCGCCATCCACCACCACGGATCGGGTCTCCTCTGCCAGCCGCGCTACAACGCCAACAGCTTTCCTCATCGGGAATTTGTCCAGGAACCCAATCCCACCCGCACCGCCGACCAGAACGATGGTGGTTTTTGGGTGAGGGATTCCAAGTTGCGTTAATGCTTCGGGAATTTCATTGTTATCTGCAATATTTGCCGCCCCCACTGTAATGCCGCGTTTTAAAGCGATTTGTCTAAGTAGCATGGTTATACTCCTACCAATAATAAGTTTTCCGAGGCTTTAGGGGATTATACCGTTTAACGAAAAAGACCTGATGGTGTTATTTCATCATCAGGTCTTTCTGTTAGCCCGTGCTGGTGGGTCAATGGGCAATTGCAAATAAAACGTACTGCCGGGGAAAGTCACTTCATCATACCCCGGGCTTTCCACCCACACTTTGCCGCCATGCGCGCGTGCCACGCCGCGCACGATCGCCAGTCCCAGCCCGGGTCCACCGCCTTTGAAAGTTGTCTTACCGGAGGAGTGAAGAGTCACACTCCCCACCTGATAGAATTTTTCGAAGACCAGTTCGTGATGTTCTGCATCAAGACCGATACCCGTATCTCTGACTTCGATCTGGACTCCGGGCGTTTCACCCTCCATCACGACCGGGCGCGTGGACACGGTCACTTTGCCGCCATCTGGGGTGTACTTGATTGCGTTGATGATCAGTTGATACAGCGCCTTTTGGATCAAGGTTGGATCGCCGTTGATGTTGGGTGTTTCATCGGCATGTTCAGGAATGATCTCGATCCTGCGTTCGGTCGCTGCTTGCTTGAAATCGTGCAGAAGATCATTGACCATCCGCTTTACCGGTACTGGAACAGTCGCCACCTTGAGTGTATCGGCATCGATGCGCGTGACATCCAGCATCATGTTGACAATTTCATGGATGCGGTCCGTGCCTTTGAGGATGCCATCCAGTACTCCACCCAGCGCGGCATTGGCTTTGACATCCACGAAGGAATGCAAGACTTTGACATACCCCAGCAGGACGGTCAGCGGTGTACGCAGTTCGTGTGCGGCAACCTGGATGAATTCCAGTTTGTTGCGATCCAGTTGTCGAAGCACTTTGTTGGTCTTCTGCAAATCAGCGATCATCATCTGGTCGTTGGCTCGGATTCGGTCCAGTGTGATGCGGATGATATCCATTGCCATGCGCGGACTGCGACTGAGGATGGTCTCGAAATCCTGCTTCTCCATCTCCAGCACGGTGCATTCGCTGGTTGTTTGCACGGTTGCGGCGCGCGGCACGTTTTGTATCAACGCCATCTCACCAACCATGTCGCCTCTGCCTCCCACACGCAGGACTCGTTCCGGTTCCCCCTCGCTCATTTTCTTCGAGATGACTATGTTCCCATCCGCAATGATATAGAAGATATCTTCATACGCGCCTTCGTGGCACAATACATGATCCGGCTGGTAGGTGCAGATCTCGGTCAGGTCCGCCATTTCCTGCAGTTCGGAATCTTCCAATCCCTTAAATGCCAGCCGCAACAGGGAAACCTTGTCGTAAGTACGCGTTTCGTTCATCATGGTTAGTATAGCCATGACCACGCCTCGCGATTACAACAATTCAATTGCAGTAAACTATGGGAATAAATCAAAAGACCTGACGAATTTCTTCGCCAGGTCTTTTAGCTCTCTTTTCGCTTTCTCTACTCAACGATATTGATCGGTAATTCGTTCTTGGTGCTTAACGCCGACACACTGACCTGTGCCGCGACCTTCTGTGCGATCTCGCGCAGGGCATTCGCCACGGGCGAGTCAGGGTGGGAAACAAGGATTGGTTTGCCGCTATCGCCGCCGATGCGCACGTTCTGGTCGATGGGCACTTTGCCCAGGAAGTTGGTCTGCGTGGCTTGAGCCAGTTGTTCACCGCCGCCCGAACCGAAGAGATCCATGCGCGTACCATCGGGAAGATCGAGATAGGACATGTTCTCGACAATGCCAAGGATTGGCACTTCAAGCGTCTTGAACATGTTCAATCCACGCCCGGCATCTTCGAGCGAAACCAATTGCGGAAGCGTCACGATCACCGCGCCGCTCAGAGGCAACGCCTGTGCCAGTGAAAGAGACGCATCGCCTGTGCCAGGAGGCAGGTCAATGATCAGATAATCCAACTCGCCCCATTCCACATCGCTCAAAAATTGACGGATGGCGGAGTTGAGCATCGGTCCGCGCCAGATGAGGGGTTGTCCCGGCTTGACGAGGAGCCCCATCGAGATCATCTTGATGCCATACGCCGTCGCGGGAATGAGTCTCGGTCCGTTGGGCGGCGGGAGCTTTTCCACACCGAGCATGGTCGGGATGTTCGGACCATAGATGTCCGCGTCCATGAGACCGACTCGCGCTCCGCTTTGTGCGAGAGCCACGGCGATGTTGACTGACACCGTGGACTTGCCGACTCCGCCTTTGCCCGATCCGACTGCGATGGCATTGCGGATGGGCATGGTCACCAGTCCGCGCATACGACCGTCGTTCGGCACATCCGAGTCCATTTTGATCTCGACTTTTTTCACGCCAGGAACAGCCATGACAGCTTCGCGCGATTCCTTATCGATCTTTCCGCGCAGCGGACAGGCGGGCGTCGTCAGCATCACGGTAAACGAGACCGTGTCACCTTTGATCTCCAATTCACGGATCATATTGAGGGTGACGAGGTCCTGGTGTAATTCGGGTTCCTGCACTTTGCCGAGCGCAGCTAATATCGCTTCTTTTGTAATTTGGTTTGTCATATGTTTATTGTACCAACTAAAAATGAGTTCGCGCTGAGCGGAGATCCAAGCACTTATCGCGAAGACTTCAGACGAAGCGCTGATTATAAGTGCTCTTCGTCTGCGTGCCTCGGTTTACACTGGGCACTCAGTTCAGCGCGAGTAACTACGCCGCTGGTGCCGCCGTATTTGCGGCAGCTGCCTTCGCTGCCTTGGCAGCTTCCTTTGCTTTGCGTTCCGCTTCATTGCGGGCATAATTTTCCGGGCGGATGCTCTTGTAGTAGGAAGCGGGCTTGAGCAATTTCTCCATGTTGTACACATTGCGGGAATACGATGCGATCTCGAAATCGTGATCCATGATGATGGCGTCGAACGGACAATACTCCGCACAGAAACCGCAGTTCATGCAGATATCGGCGTCGATGTAGAACTCGGTCGGCTCGGGGATGGGGCGTCCCGTATTCGGGTCGTTCGAGCGCACGATCCAGATGCATTGCGGTGGGCAGACTTTCGCACAAATTCCGCACGAAGTACAGCGTACTTCCTTCTTGCCTTCCGCACCTTCATCGAAAACAAGGAACGGGATATAGCGCGCTTCCTCGGGCAGGAGCAGCTTCTCTTCCGGATATTGAACGGTGAAGATGCCGCGTGTCTTCGAACTCGAACGGTGCGCGATACCTTCGGGAGAGTTGTAACGTTTCTTGCCCTGGAACAGCCAGACGAGATCGTCCCAGTATGTATTCCAATAGCGTTTTAGGGTTACGCCCAAACCTTTGAGAATTCCTTTACCGTACATGTTCATCTCCTCTTAGCGATCCAACTCGCCCATCACGATATCCAACATGCCGAGCAACGCGACGAAGTCCGCGATCTTGGTGCCGATGCACATCTGCTCGAGGCAGGTGATATTGACGAATGAAGGCGGTCGGACGTGATAGCGCCACGGATTGGGCTTGCCATTCGAGACGACATAATATGCCAACTCACCTTTGGGTGACTCAATGCGACCGTACGCCTCTCCTGCCGGGACCCGGACCTGATACTGCGGTTTCTGGGAGTTGATCGGTCCCTGGGGGATCTGCTTGACAGCCTGCTCCAAAATCCTCAGGGATTGTCGGATCTCGTCGATACGGATCAGGTAGTTATCCATCATGTCGCCGTTGTAGCGGACTGCCACATCGAAATCGAAGCGGTCATACACGGAGTAGGGGTCGGCACGGCGCAGGTCGTATGGTACGCCTGCGGCTCGCAACACGGGACCGGTCACGCCAAACTTGACGGCAGTTTCTGCATCCACAACCCTGACGCCCTTCAAACGCGAGACCAGTACTTCGTTCTCGCTCAAGAGGCGTTCAAACTCATCGGTCTTTGCCTGCAACCGATCAAAGACCAAATCCTTGATCTTTTGCATCACATCTTCGGGGATGTCACGTACCACACCGCCAAAGCGGAAGTAGTTGCACATCATGCGCGCGCCGGAGACAGCTTCGAAGATATCGAGGATCAATTCGCGTTCCTCAAAGGCATACAACGCAGGGGTGTACATTGCACCCAGGTCGTTGAGCAACATGCCGACAAAAACCATGTGGTTTTGGATACGGCTGAGTTCTGCCATGATGACACGAATATACTCCGCGCGTTCTGCCACAGGGATCTTCATCAGCTTTTCGACAGCGATGGCATATCCAAAATTGTTGCTCATTGAGTTGAAGTAATCGAGACGATCGGTGAACGGCATGTTCTGCAGGAAGGTATTGCGTTCGCCGATCTTGTCGTGATTGCGGTGCAGATATCCAACCACAGGCTTGAGTCCAGCGATCGTTTCGCCATCGAGAGTGAGCGCGGCACGGAACACACCATGTGTGGATGGATGTTGCGGACCCATGTTCACCACGATGCGGTCGGTGCTCATCCCATCTTCAGCTTTGACGGTGTATCGCTTGAGTGAGCTGTAAAGCATCTCGTCGTTTTCGGGGATCCATTTTTCAGGGTCGAAATCCTGCGGGAACTTCAAATTATCTTTTAGGGAATTCTTGTCTTCCGACATGAAGAATTTGCCGTCGGGCCAGCGGCTCTTGAAGGGCTTTACATCCTCTTCGTAGAATGGCTCCTGCCAGTCCTTGCGGAGTGGGAAACCTTCATAGCCTTCCCACATCAAAATGCGGCGCAGGTCAGGGTGACCTGTGAACTTGATGCCAAGCAGATCCCAGGCTTCGCGTTCCTGCAGATCGGCGCTGGGATATACATCGATCAAGGACGGCACTTCGACCGGATCCACGCGCGGGACCTGCACACGGAAGACCAGGCCCGGTCCGCCGGTGGTTTTGTAGGCATGGTAGACCACTTCCATTTTGTTCTCAGGGAGGTAGTCAACGCCGGTGACGGCGGTGAGCAGGTCGAAGCCAAATTCATCGCGGATGGCGGTCGCCACTTCAACGAGCTTGTCTTTTTCCACGACGAAGCCGGTGAAGCCGGGACGCGCGTCAGCGGTGACAACGCCCGGGAAACGCTGAACCAGATCAATGGTAGAAGTAGAAGCGGGAGCGGTCATCATGCACCTTCCTTTGCTGCAGCGGCGGCTTTGATCTCAGCATAGCGGCGGGGATCCATCAGGTCTGGTCCAAGCACAGGAACAGGAACATAGTTGACATCTTCTTTATGCTTCTTGTTGTACCAAGAGACTTTTCGGATGCTTTCCTTGTCGATCTTTTCCTGCAATTTGATCATGCCTGCGATCAACGCCTGCGGGGTGGGCGGACAGCCGGGGATGTACACGTCAACAGGCAGGAACTTGTCGATGCCTGCAACGACGTTGTATCCCTCCTTGAACGGACCGCCGCCCGAAGCGCACGCGCCCATTGCTACAACATACTTCGGCTCGGGCATTTGATTATAGAGGCGGATGATGGCAGGTAACATCTTCTTGGTGACCGTGCCTGAGACGAGCATAAGGTCCGCCTGGCGCGGGGTGGGACGCATCACTTCCATACCGAAGCGCGCCATGTCATAACGTCCGGCTTGCGCTGCGATCATTTCAATGGCGCAGCACGCTAGACCGAACATGAGGGGCCACACCGACGAACGACGACCCCAGTTATAGAGGCGGTCGAGCGTGGTAATGGCCACAGCATTCTGGACGTCCTCCGGAATGTCGTATTGGGGTAGATTTAACTTTTCATTATCCATGTATGTTCTCCTCGAACCAGTCTTGATAGATTGCATAAAGGATGTCATCGTTCACGAGCGACGGATCATCCTCAAATTCCTTTAGTTGTAAGGTCCAATCCAAAATTTGTTGCAACGTCACCTCTTCGATGTTTGTATCCTTGTGTTGACGTTTAAGTTCCAGTGCAATTGCGTAGGTCGATTCCCAGGTGAAGGTCATCGTTCATATCCCATTTTTTCCAGGTAGCAGCCGAAAGCTTGATCTGCAAGCTTCTGTTGCTCTGGCGTAAAACTTTCACGGTAACGCCCAGCTACTCCTTTGAAGAAGTGAGTACCTTTGAGATTGTCTCCACGTCGATATTTTTCCACGATGCTGGCAGTCACATCGGCAGGGAGATTCAATCCCAGATATTCGTCCATTCGGTGTACATACTTCTCATGATCAGCAATCATGTCCTCGTACCGGATCACGAGATTTTTTGGATACGAAACCCAGGCATCCCAATTATGAGACAAATATCTTTCCATCCATGTGATCCCTGCTTCTATTGTTGATACATGTTTTGCGAAATAAGCACCACCGCGTGTCTCCGGTTGACGCTTCCCATATTCATACGCCGAGAGAACGGCATCACGCGGATCGCGATAAATATAGATGGGAGTGAAAACCCGTTTTGCAAGAAAACCCTTCAACAGCCAACGGGAAAAGATACGATAGGTATAAGTATTGGGTCCGTCGTGTGTCTTGACCGCGAAATTCTCGCCGCACATCCAGGGGTAAAGGATCATCAACATATCCGGAAGGAACAACCTGAGTACTGTATTCCCGGCGGTCAGATATTTTTCAAGTTTGTATTTTGTTCGAATCTCACGTGCGTCAACGCCGCCACTGGCAACCGTCAGGGCGGTAAGGATCTCAAAACACCAGGCGGTACCCGCGCGGGGCATGCCAGCCAATAGAAAGATCGGTCTCCGGGTCGATTGACTAAGCATCCTTATTCTTCCCTGTTATCGATCTGTGCGCGTTGCAGCCTGCCCGAATAATCCACGTAAATGGATTTCCATTCGGTGAAGACTTCGAGCGCGGCCTGCCCGGCTTCGCGGTGCCCGTTGCCTGTGCCGCGCACTCCGCCAAACGGGAATTGGATCTCTGCACCGGTCGTGCCGTGGTTGATGTAAACCAATCCGGTCGCGATATCGCGCATGGCAGTGAAGGCGCGGTTGACATCTTGTGTGAAGATGGAAGTAGAGAGTCCATATTGGGAACGGTTATTGACTTCTATCGCCTCTTCAAGCGACTCGACTTCGATGATCGAAAGCACGGGACCAAAGATCTCCTCCGCCTCCAGCGTGGACCCGGGGTTGACTCCGTCAAACAGAGTGGGACTGTAGAAAAAGCCCTTCCCGTTAACATCTGCCACCGACGCGCCGACCAACACCCGCGCGCCTTCTTTTTGACCGAGTTGCACGTAATCGTGGATTCGACTCAGCGCGGCTTTGTTGATAACAGGACCAACTTCCACTTTGGGATCAAGCCCATCGCCGAGTTTTAGTTTCTTCGTTCTCTCAACAAGAGACTCTTTCACTTTATCCGCGATCCCTTTTTGTACGATCAACCGGCTCGCGGCGGTACAGCGTTGACCCGTTGTTCCAAACGCCGCCCAAAGGGTCGCGTCTGTTACGAGTTCGATGTCCGCATCGTCCATGACAATGATGGCGTTCTTGCCGCCCATTTCGAGCGATAACTTTTTATTGAGTCGCCCCGCGGCTTCTGCGATGGCGCGTCCTGTTGTGGTGGAACCGGTAAAGGAAAGCACACGCACGTCTGGATGGTTGACGAGAGCCTTTGCCACATCCGCGCCGGGAGCCATGATGAGGTTGAATACACCAGCGGGCAACCCCGCCTCTTCAAAGACTTTGACGAACGCGGCGGAGATGGCGGGAGTCTCTGGCGAGGGTTTCCAGATAATGGCATTGCCTGCAACAAGTGCAGGGAAAATTTTCCATGAAGGGACAGCGATGGGGAAGTTCCATGGTGTGATGAGACCTACAACACCCGCCGGGTCGCGGACAGCCATGCCAAATTTGTTCGGCATCTCAACGGGCGCGGTGTACCCGAGCAAACGGCGTCCCTCGCCGCCCATGAAGTATGCCATGTCGATGGCTTCCTGTACATCACCGCGCGCTTCAGCGATTACCTTGCCCATATCACGTGTGAGCAATTGTGCTAGTTCTTCTTTTTTCTGCTTGAGGATATCACCGACTTTAAAGAGCATTTCCCCGCGCAATGGGGCAGGGACGAGCCTCCAGGATTTGAAGGCTTCCGTTGCGGCATTGACTGCTGCGTCTACATCGGTTATTTCGGCTTGTGCGATATCAGCCACCAATTCTTCATTGGCGGGGTTGATGGTCTGGAATGTGTTCCGTCCGTTAACCCACCTGCCGTTGATGTAGTTTTGGAATTCCATCATTTTCCTCTAAAAGAGATTTCCAGCAATTTTGGTGCTATCTATCACAATTGACGATTATACTCCTCGGGTTCTCAAAGTCAACCAAATTACGTAAAAATATTTTTACAAAATTAAGAAAGTGAGTATAATCACCGTGTAGAAATGACAACTGCCCGCCAAAAAGTCCTCACTTACCTGACCAAATCACGTACGGCTTCCGCGCGGGAAATCGCTCGCGCGTTGAAAATGTCCGCGCCGACGGTGAGGCATCACTTGCGAGTGATGGTTTCTGATGGACGACTGGAGATAATGTCTGTGCGTGGGCGGGAAGGCAGAGGCAGACCCGAGAAGGTGTACTCATTACCGCAGGCGGCATTGGGCGATAATCTGTCCGTTTTGGCGGATGCACTTTTAACGGAGGCAGGTACAAGCTTTGATCCAGAGGCGCTGGCGAAGAGTCTGACGAGACAAGCCAATTTCGCTGGTCAGCCGGTTGCGAAGCGATTGAATCTCGTCGTCGAGAAATTGAATCAAATGAACTATCACGCGCGCTGGGAGGCAGGTGCTGAAGGTCCGCGCATCATTTTCGGTCATTGCCCCTACGCGGCGATCATCGCGAAGCATCCTGAGTTATGCAAAATGGACGGAACTCTACTCGAAGATTTGATGGGGCGACCTGCGATGCAATTATCCAAAATAGGAACGGACGGAAGTTTATTGTGTGTGTTTGCGTTGGGCTAACTATCGAATCCCAAACCAACCCAATCCATTACCTTCAACCAAAAATTTTCATGTCCCTGATTTTCATCCGCCTGCCGCATGGACCATTGTGATAACTTGATTCCGACAGAGCGCAACGGTTCGGGAGGAAAGGGTAGTGGTTTCGTTTTTACGAATTCAAGCTTGGTGCGTTCTGTTTGTCTGCCACCAAGCAGATCAAGCATCACGAGCGCGCCAAAACGCGATGCACCGACACCGAGTCCGGTGTAGCCCATTGAGTACGCGGTCTTGCCATGATGAGCAGTTCCCCAAAACGGACTGAAACGTGAGCAGGTATCAATGGCGCCGCCCCAGGTATGCGTGAAACGGAGTCCTTCGAGTTGGGGAAACGCCTGGAAGAAATGTTCAGCCAATCGGGCGAAGGAGGCGGGGCGTTGTTCCAGGTGGGGACCGAAACCGTTATCCCAGTGATAGATCGCATCGTAGCCACCCCATAAAATTCGTCCATCCGCGGTTGTACGGAAATAATGGAATTGCCGGTTGCCATCGCTCAATCCTTCGCGCCCGTGCCAGCCAATCGAATCGCGTTGCGAAGAAGTGAGCGGTTCGGTCATGATGGCATAATCGTAAACGGGAACGATGTAATACGAAATGCGTTTCAGCAGAGGTGGGAAAGCATTTGTCCCCAGCGCAACGCGATTCGCGCGTATGCGTCCGTGCGGAGTATGGGCTATGACGAGATCATTTTCCTCTTCGAGTTTGGTCACCGGAGTCTTTTCGTACAGTTGAACACCGCGCTCGAGGCAGGCTTTACGCAATCCCCATGCAAGTTGTGCAGGGTTGACCAGTGAAGAGCCGGGTCTTTTGATGCCGCCGAGAAAGATCGGGGATTTTACGATCTCGTACAATTGTTCGCGGTCGATGAGGCGAAACCTGACATCGTATGGTTCAGCGAGTTCCGTGATCTCTTTGAACTCATCCAGCAAATATGGCTCTGTTGCAATATCGATCTCGCCCACGCGCCGATAATCACATTCGATGCCCAGTCCTTTGATCGTATTCTCGATCGCGTCGAGGTTCGCTTCGCCTATTTTTTCCAGGATCGCGACCTCACGCGGCCAGCGCGACAAGCCGTTCAGGAATCCGTGTGTAATGGATGCGTCTACAAAACCGCCATTGCGTCCGCTGGCGCCAGTGGCAACCTCGCCTGTTTCGAGAAGCACCACATCGCGTGTTGGATTTTGCTCCTTGGCAAGCAATGCTGTCCACAAGCCTGTATAGCCTGCGCCGATCACGAGCAGGTCAGAGCGAAGGTCTTTTGTAAGTCCCGGTTCGGGTGTGGGACGTGCCGGGTCATCCAGCCAGAAAGGCACGGGCTTTGCATCAACAAGAGATTGGATGGATTGTGGTCTGGGGTTGTTTGAATAGATCATGATTTGATTTTACCTTTGAGTTCATTAATCGTCATTCACAATAGACTTGACGAAATTATGCCTGTTGGCTACATTTAGATGGAACACGTCTGGTTTCGTGCGGGGAATTGAATGGTTTCCGAGTCCTTCACTTTATAGGAGACTGAGATGAACCTGTTCCAACGTTACCTTGCAGAGGAATTTGCGGAAGATTACGAAGAGGGGAGATTATCCCGCCGCGACGCCTTGAAGATGATCGTATCTGTGACCGGAAGTTTGATCGTCGCAAATTCGATCCTGGCGGCTTGTACACCTCCACCTGAGGAGGTCATTTCACCAACGGATCTGCCTCCCGCCACAGGCCTTCCAACAGACGCGCCTGCCGCCTCCCGCGAAGCGTCACCGACTGCTGAATCCGTTTCAACTGAATCATCCTCACCTGCTTCCACATCCGCATACGGGACCGTGATGCCCGATGACCCGGCGATCCTCGCGGGCGAAATGCAGATCCCTGCCGTGGACGCGACCCTGATCGGTTATCTTGCGCGACCCTCGAACGAAACTCCCGCGCCAGTAATTTTGGTCTGTCACGAAAACCGCGGACTTACGCCACACATTCAGGATGTAACCCGACGATTTGCCAAGGCTGGTTATGTTGCACTTGCCATGGACTTGTTGTCACGCCAGGGTGGAACCAATGTAGTTGGCTCAGGCAATGTATCTGGCACGTTGGGTAATATCGATCCGAATCAATTCGTGGAGGATTTCAAAAGTGGCTGGCGTTACCTCCAGGACCAACCCTTCGCACAGGCAGATAAAGTTGGCATGACCGGCTTTTGTTTTGGTGGCGGTGTTACGTGGCAGGTTGCAGTGAATATGCCGGAACTGCTCGCGGCTGTCCCATTTTATGGACCGCATCCACTGACGACCGATGTGCCGAGTATCAACGCGGCGGTGCTGGCGATCTACGGCGAACTTGATGGACGCATCAATGGCGGCATCCCGGCGATCGAAGAGGCAATGGCGGCGAACAACAAGACCTATAAAAAGATGATCTATCCCAATGCCGATCATGCCTTCAACAATGACACAGGAACACGCTACAACCCTGAAGCCGCAAAGGATGCCTGGGAACAGACACTTGCCTGGTTCGATCAATATGTGCGCAATGCCTGAGTCCTGTTTCGGGTGATTGTTCGCGGAATGGAATTCATCTATACTTGTTCTATCAGGAGCGCAATATGAAAACCAAAACATTCACAATAGTCATACTGTCCATTCTGTCGATCTCCTCATGCACCTTTCCTTCGACTTCGACGCCAACGGAGGAGGTCCCTAAGCCGGATGTGATTCAGGTAACATCCACACCTGAGTCTGTGGCACCGTCTTCTGCTTCGCGAACGCCTGAGCCTGCTCTCGTTGGTGAGGTTGCCAGCATTAATAAGCCTTATGTACCTTTCTTTGCAGTATCCAATGTTGAGAATTTGGTATTGCGGGCAAATCCGGGTTATCTCTTCGAAGCCAAGACAACCCTGCCCAATGCGTCGCGACTGCTCGTGCTGGGACTCGCTCCCGGCCGTGAATGGCTTTTGGTGCAAACTCCCCTCGAACGGATGGGCTGGGTCTTTGCCCAATTCGTGACCAGCGAAGGAGATTTGAGCCTCGTGCCGTTCATCCAGCCTGCCGATATGCAAACCGTGCGCGGGCGAGTGCTTGATGAGAACGGGAATCCCATCACGGGAATCCAATTCGCCGTGGTACAGGATAAAGCCGGGACCCCACCGCGCAACGATGCGATCACTGATGAGACTGGTACGTTCTATGCGTTCATGCCACTCAACACCACCGGCACCTGGGCGGTGAGTTTTACTGCGATTGCCTGCACCAGCAACGTCATGGACAAGGATTGCAAGTGTCTGAATGGTGTGTGCGGAGGTCCGACCCCTGCGAGCGTCACAGTCACTTTGCCGTTGGATGACCTGCTTGATTTTTCGTGGAAGTGATCAGGTTTCAGGATAATATTCCTTTTGGGTCACTTCGATGTTCGCATCCCTCAGGAAGTTCATGGCATTTTCGTCCGTACGATAGGAGATGCTATAGACGATCCGTGAGATACCCGCGTTGATCAATGCCTTGGTGCAGTTGATACAGGGCAGATGTGTCACATAACAGGTCGAGCCTTTGGTGGAGACTCCATGCAAAGCCGCCTGGATAATGGCGTTCGTTTCGGCGTGGATGGTGCGGACGCAGTGTCCATCCACCATGAGGTGCCCGATCTCGTCACAGTGCGATTGACCGGCTGGG
>Ga0210377_10001763_pt1 | contig 19369 bp, 18 predicted proteins | sample PLM4_65_b1redo_FD_155480 | JGI IMG/M metagenome (GOLD analysis project Ga0210377, IMG submission 155480) | Groundwater sediment microbial communities from an aquifer in East River, Colorado, USA - PLM4_65_b1 redo | ecosystem: Environmental > Terrestrial > Soil > Riparian zone | place: USA: East...
CGGATCGGGGCTCCTGGGTGACCCGGCTCGGTTCGGCCTCCTGGCGTTCCTGGGCACGGTGTCGATGCTCTTCATCGGGTTCACCAGCGCCTTCATCCTGCGCCGCGCCTCGGCGGACTGGCGTCCTCTCGCGGCGCCGCCCGTCCTCTGGCTCAACACGGCGGTGCTCCTGGCGAGCAGCGTGACGCTCGAGGGCGCGCGGCGACGGCTCCGCGAGTGGGACCTCGCCTCGATGCGGCCGCTCCTTTCCGCGACGGGCCTCCTCGGAGGGCTCTTCATCCTGGGACAGTTCGCGGCATGGCGGGCGCTCCGGGCCCAGGGAGTCTTCCTGGCCACGAATCCGCACAGCTCCTTCTTCTACGTCTTGACGGGCCTCCACATCCTGCACCTCCTCGGCGGCCTCGGGTGGTTCGGGGTGGTGGTGATGAGGACCCGACGCCTGGCCTTGACGCCGGGCGTCGACGGCCTCGCCCTCTTCGCCACGTACTGGCACTTCCTGGGGGCCCTGTGGCTCTACCTCGTCTTCCTCCTCTTCGTCATGTAAGCTCCCCAAGGGAGGGCCTGATGCACGACGGGACGCACGCCGCGACCATGGACGCCCATTGGGGGGGCGGGGTCTCCCCTTTCGGCGCCACGTGGCAGAAGACGATGATGTGGATCTTCATCGTCACCGATGCCTTGCTCTTCTCCGGCCTCCTGTGCGGCTACGCCTACTTGCGCATGGCCGGACAGCTCACCTGGCCTGCCACCGGGAAGGTCTTCAGCCTTCCGTTCATCGCACTGATGACCTTCATCCTGATCACTTCGAGCATGACGATGGGAACCGCGGTCACGGCGGCACGGCTCGGCGACCGAAAGAAGGCCTTCGTGAACCTGGTCTTCACCATCGTCGGCGGCGCAGCGTTCCTCGGCTGTCAGGCCTTCGAGTGGACGCATCTCATCCGCGAAGGAGCGCGCCTGGGAAGCAACCCCTGGGGGGCTCCCCAGTTCGGGGCCTGCTTTTTCGTGCTCACGGGATTCCACGGCTCCCACGTCTTCTCGGGCCTGGTGATCCTCGTCGTCACGGCAATACGGACCTCCCTCGGCAAGACGCCGGCCCAAGGGGTGGAGATGGCCGGGCTCTACTGGCACTTCGTGGACCTCGTGTGGGTCTTCATCTTCACCCTCTTCTACCTGCTCCCGAATTAGGACCCTGGAGAGCTTTCATGAGCGACACGACGCCGCAGAGCCCCTACCGGATCTACTGGGTCACATGGCTGATCCTGCTCGTCATCACCATCGCGATGCTCGCCGCCGAAAAGTTCCACATGCCCCGGTGGTTCCTCGTGCTCTTCCTGCTGGCCTTCATGACCGTGAAGGCGGCGATGATCGGCGGGAACTTCATGCACCTCCGGTACGAGCATCGCCGGATCCCCATCATGGTCGCCTGCGGCATCGTGGTGACGTCCCTCGTGCTTCTGGCCTTCCTCACTCCCGAGACCTGGAACGTGCGCGGCAAGACGACGGCGCCGCCGCCGGCGGCGGCGGCCTCCGTCCACGAGGTCCACGAGTGAACCGACGTCTCGGCTGGGCGCTGGCGCTGCTCGGGGCGTCTGTCGCTCTCGCCGACCCCGCCTTCGCCCAGTGTGCGATGTGCAAGACGACGGTGACGGGGTCCGTCGAAGGCCAAGCGGTCGCCCGCCAGCTCAACGAAGCGATTCTCCTGATGTTCCTGGCTCCCTATCTCGTTTTCGGGTCCCTCGTCGCCGTGGTCTTTCGCAACCGGATCCGCCGCCAACTTTCCCGCGTCTTCTGGCGCGCCACTCGCTGAGCGCTTCAGCCCCGGGCCCGCCTTCGGTCCTTGCGCCGCCGGCGCCTGCGACGGCCTCGTGGGGCCCTCTGCTCGCGGCCGCCCTGGCTGGGCTCCTGGGCCTCGCCTTCTTCTCCACCGGCGGCCCTCCTACTCTCGGGACGCTCCCCGAGTTCACCCTCCTCGCGCAGGACGGGTCGGTCGTTTCCCGATCCCGTCTCGGCGGGCGGATCTTCGTCGCCGACTTCATCTTCACCCGCTGCGGCGGGACCTGCCCGGCCATGACCGGCCACATGGCGCGTCTCCAGAAGGAGCTTCCGCCTGGAACGGTCCTGGTCTCCTTCACGGTCGACCCGGCCTTCGACACTCCCGAGGTTCTCACGCGATACGCGGCGGAGCACGGCGCGCGCCCAGGATGGCTCTTCGTCACCGGCCGCCAGGACGCCCTCTACGCCCTCGCCACACAGGGGTTCAAGCTCGCCGCCATGGAGGTCCCCGCCGACCAGCGGCGATCCGGCGGGGATGGGCCATTCCTTCACAGCTCCAAGTTCGTCCTCGTCGACGCCCAGGGCGCCATCCGCAGCTACTACGACAGCAGCGAGCCCACCCAGCGGCGCCGGCTCGTCCGGGACGCCGCCCTGATCGGCCCCTATGGCGCGCTCCCACGCGTGAACGCCGCGCTCAACACGACCAGCGTGTTCCTCCTCGCCTTCGGATACCTTCTGATTCGTTCCGGACGCAGGGCGGCCCACCGCAAGTGCATGTTGGCGGCCGTCGGCTGTTCCGCGCTCTTCCTCGCCACCTATCTCTTCTACCACTTCCACGTGGGCTCGATCCGCTTCCCTGGCGACGGCGCGTGGAGGCTCGCCTACCTCTCGATCCTCGCGAGCCACACGATCCTGGCGGTGGTGATCGCGCCCTTGATCATGATGACCCTCGGCCGGGCCCTCCGGGGGCGTTTCGACCGCCACCGGGCCCTGGCCCGCGTGACCCTTCCTCTGTGGGCGTACGTCTCGGTCACGGGCGTAGTCGTCTTCTGGATGCTCTATCGCCTCTGAAGCGGTCGCGTTCGCGGCACGGACAGTCCGTCATCCTCCGGGGACGTCCGGAACCCGGGAAACCGAACCCCCTCAACGCCAGGAGGCCGGCAGGATACGTGCAAGACGTCCGAGCGACGTCGGAGGGGGGCGTCTGCCACCCGATGGGAATGGCGCTCTGGTGTACGATGGCCGCCTGGTGGGTCCTGACGGTGAGTCTCGCGGCCCCGTCGCCCCGGCCCCCCGCATCCTCGATCGTTGCGGCTCCTGCCGCGGACGCAGGCCTGTGGACACAGCTCCGCGGCATCGAGGGGGCCTTCCGCACCGGGAATGCGGCCGGGCTTCGTCGCTCCTGCTCCGGCACTGGTAAGATCTTCGTGGACATTCGAAGCGCGCCGGGGCGGGGCTCTTACGGGCTCGGCCAGGTCGAGGTCGTCTTTCGCCAGCTCTTCGATGAGTTTAGGACCACGGGCTTCGGCTTTCCCCGCGACGAGGTTCAGCAGCCCATGCCGCTCACGGCATTTGCCCGGGGCCGCTGGCTTCGGCGCCCCAGGTCCGGCGGCGTCGAGGCCGGGGAGGTGCTGACGTTCACGCTTCGGAGGGAAGGAGCCGCCTGGCGCATTCAGGAGATTCGGTCTTCTCGGAACCCATGAGCCCTCGCTCCGGAGCGAACCCCTGAGCAACGGACCGCCGCGGCGGGCATGGCTGCCCGGCGTCGCCGCCGTTGCCCTCGCCGTCAATGCCGCCTCTCCCGGCCGCTCGCTTCTTCTCACCGCCACCGCAGCCACCGTCCTTGCCGCGGTCGCCGTGACGCCGCGTCGGTGGGCGCGGCTACCCACCCTCTTGGCGCTCGGAGCCCTGATCCTCGACGCGGCGGCGACTGTGGGCCTGGGCAACCCCGGTGGTCCGGCCACACTCACAAGCGAGGAGGCGGCGGGACGGTTTCGGAGCGTCGAGGCCCGGGCCCGGGCCCTGACGTCGGAGCTGTCGGCCAGCGCCGAATCCGTGGCGGCCCTCCCCGAGGCCCGCCGGGCTCTCGCCGGCGACCGCGCCAGCCTCGCCAGCCTCTTCCTCGCCCTCGACGCACTCCGCGCCACACGGGCCGATGCGCCGTCCCTGGCCGTCCGATCGATTCCTCTCAACGCCGTCGCCTGGACGGGGCGCATCGGTGAGATCGGGCCGCTCCAGGCTCTCCTGCGCGAGAGGATGGGAGTCTTCGTCCTGGAGGGAACCCTGTCCACCACGCTGGTCGCGGTCGCCCGCGTTCGCGACGCGCGGGGCGGGGACCTGGGCCTCGCTACCGCCGAGCTCGCTGTGTCCGTCCGGCGAAACGTCCAGAACGAGTTCCTGAGGGACTTCGACCTGCTGGCCGCAGGCGACCCAGCGGTGACGATGCGCTATGTCGACTCGCGTGAGGAGACCGACGCCAGTGACGGCCACGGCGACAGGCTCGTGCGCGACGCCGGCGGCCACGTCCTCGCCGTCGCCACCTTCGCCCCTCGCGTGGAGCAACGCACCCGGCTCTGGGTCGCGCGCTATCGCGCGGTGGCCGCGACGCTCGGGGGCCTTTTCGTCCTGTCTCTGGCGCCCGCTCTCGTCCTCCGGGGTTCCCGGCTCGGTCTGGCCCTCGCATCCTCGGCCCTCCGGCTGGTTCTGCTCCTCATCTCGGCAGACCCGGACGGCCACACGCCCCTCTTGTCCCCCGACATCTACGCCTCCGCGACGCTCGGACCCCTCCTGCACACACCTCTGGACCTTTTCCTGACGGCGCTCTGGGTCTTCTCGCTGGCCGCCATCCTCCTGTGGCACTTCCTCGCCCTTCCACCGCCGCGCCCTTCTCGCTGGCGCTCCCTCGCCGCCGACTCTCTGGCTCTCCCGGTCCTCGCCGCCGTCTTCGCCGCCTTTGCCGACGTGACCGCGAACTGCACCCTGGATCTGGGAACCATCTCCCCCGTTCCGCGCACGCCGCACCTTCTGATCCAGTGGTCGCTGCTCCTTCTCCTCGCCGCCGGCGCCGCCCTGATGATCGCCCTCTTCTCCCGGGGGTCTCCCCTCGGGTCTCATTGGCGCCAGAGGCTCTTGCGGATCGCGAGCTGGGCGGTCGTCGGCACCGGGGCCTACGCCCTCTGGCCTCGCGATATCCTCGGCATTCCCCTCGTCCCCGCCATCGCGTTCTACCTTCTCGCGGCCCTCCTGGGCGCCTCGCGGGAGTCCTGGCTTCCCCGCCTTCCCGCCTCCTCACCGGCGGAGCGGGCGGGGATGGCCCTCGCGGTTATCGGCGTCCTCACCCTCCTCCTCCACCCGACGATGGTGCACTATGCCGGGAAATCGACCCGGCGGGAGATCGAGCGGGAGGACGCGCCCTCGGTCCTCCGCCAGCCCGAGTGGCGCGCCTACGTCCTCGGCGAGAGCCGCAAGCGCGTCGATGCCCTGAGCCTCCTCGAGGACGCCGGAGCCGGTCCACCGCCGCTGGTGGATGAGCTGGCTTTCGCCGTCTGGACGTCGACGGACCTCGCCGCCTTCGGGTTTTCTTCTGCGGTCGAGATCCAGGACCCTACGGGGCTCGTCATCAGCCGGTTTGCCCTCAATCTCCCGTCGGTCGCCGGTCCCGCCACACCAATGCCCGGCAGCGACGACTGGGTGGTGAGCTCCGAGCCCCTCCCGATCGCCGACGCCGACCGGCGGGTTCTCCACGCGCGGCGGCGGCTCAGCTACCACGGCCAGCTCCACGGGGCCGTCCACCTCTACGTCGGCGACGACTTCTGGAACCTCCCCTTCGTCACGGCCCGCGATCCCTACTCCGTCCTGTACCGCACCGCAGCACGAGCGCCCGGCCGCGAGCGCGCCGTCGAGCTGTTTGCTTTCGGCTGGAATCGCGATCTGCTCTTCAGCTCCGCGGAGCGCCCCCCGGTCCTGACCGCCGCGCTTCTGGAGCGCGTCCGCGGAGGCCCCTTCTGGACGACGCTTCCCCTGGAAGATGGGGCGCGCTACACCTACCTCTTTTCGGACTCCCACGGAGTGTACGGCCTCGGCTACCCGCGCATCGGACCGCGCCGCTTCGCCGCCGAGCTCGTGGAGGCCGTCACCGGCATGGTCCTGTCTGCCGCCATGACCCTCCTTGCCGTCGTCCTCTTCCGGACGCTTCTTCGACGGTCTACCCTCTCGCTTTCTGCGGCGACCCTCGCGGTCCGCCAGCGGTTTTCTCTACGCCTGTTCCTGACCTTCATCGCCGTGGCCGCGCTGCCCGTCATCGTCCTGGAGGTGGTCGTCCGCGGCTTCGTGACGGATCGGCTCCACCGCGAGTCCGAGAACCAGGCGCTGGAACGGGCCGCCGTGGCCCGAAAGGCCGTCGAGGACTTCGCGAAGCTCCAGCGCGTGGATGCGCCGGGCCGCCAGCCCGTCACGGATGCGGCTCTCGTGTGGGTCGCGAGCCTCATCCGCAGCGACCTGGACGTCTTCGAGCACGGCCGAGTTCTGGCATCGAGCAAGCGCGAGCTGTACGCGTCGAGCCTCCTCTCGCCCAGGGTCTCTGGAACCGTCTTCCGTGCTCTCGCCCTCGAGGCCCGGCCGGCGGTGCTGGACACGGAGCGGATCGGCGGGTTCTCGTACATGGTGGTCGCCGTGCCCGTGCGCCTCGACAGGGACGAGCCCGGAATCCTCTCGATCCCGCTGGCCCTGCGGCAGCGCGAGGTGGAGGCCGTCCTGAGCGACCTCGATCGTTCGATCCGGCTGGCCTCAATCCTGTTCCTCGCGGCGGCGGCGGGCCTTGCCCATTCGATGGCCCGCCGCATCTCCGGCCCCGTCCTCGACCTCACCCACGCTGCCCAGCGGATCGCGCGGGGGGACCTCGCAGCTCGAGTTGCCACCGCGAGCCGTGACGAGTTCCTGGGCCTCGTCGAGTCATTCAATCAAATGGCCGGGGACCTCGACCGACAGCGTCAGGATCTCGAGCGAAGCAACCGCCTCGCCGCGTGGGCCGAGATGGCTCGCCAAGTCGCCCACGAAGTGAAGAACCCACTGACGCCGATCCAGCTCTCAGCCGAGCACCTCCGCCGCGTCTACGGAGACCCCGGCGTGGACTTCCGCGCGACTCTCGAAACCTGCACCGAGTCGATCTTGCAGCAGGTGGAGAAGCTCCGAGAGATGGTCACGGAGTTCTCGGCCTTCGCCCGCCCGCCCGTGAGCGCACCCGAAGCTCTCGACCTCGTGGCCCTGGTCGAAGGCGTCGTCCGACCCTATGCCCGGGTCGCTCCGCCGGGAGTCACCCTCGTGGTGGAGGGGCGCCACGGGCAGGTCCCTCCCGTCAGGGCCGAGCGTCGCCTCGTGGAGCGGGCGGTCGTCAATCTGCTCGAGAATGCTCTTCAGGCGGTGGGAGACCGTGGCCGCATCACGTTGAACGTGGGGGTGAGCCCGGACGGGCGCAACGTCGAAGTCGACGTGCAGGACTCAGGGCCGGGTCTGGACGCAGAAGCACGCGCGCGGGCGTTCGAGCCCTTCTTCTCGACGAAGACGGGCGGCAGTGGTCTCGGCCTCGCCCTCGTTCGCAAGATCGCCGAGGACCATGGCGGCGGTGCCTCGATCGACGCCGAGCCAGGCCGAACCCGCGCGAGAATGTGGCTACCAGCCGACCTTAGCGCAGGTAAGGCTTGAGGGGGCGCGTTCCGGAGAAGAAGATCTGTTTCCACGGGGCGCCCCAGCTAGGCCCACTCCTCCGGAGTTGCCCTCGCAAGTGCGCGGCCACCTTGTGGCTGGATGTGTCTCTTCCGCCGGTGAAGCTCAGCGGCTTCGGGAGCTTCTCGCCCCCGCCGAAAATGCCCGCCTGTGCGCTGGGAGCCACCAGGGCAAGCCAGAGCCCGGCAACGACGAGTCTACGCACCATTTGTCCCCTCTCAAAGGAACTTCCACTGTAAGAGTAGAAGTTCTACTTGAGCATCGTAGCACGACCGAAGGCGCCGAGTACCACCTCCAGGGCCTTGCCGGGGAGGTCATATCGCGCCACGTCTTTCGGGGCGACCCAGGCGACGTCTTCGGCATCCGACGCGGCCCGAGCGGCGCCCGAGACGTAGTCGCAGAGGAAATCGACGACGACATAGTGGTGAACGACGCGACCGTCGGCGCGGTCGATGCGGTCGAAGACCGCCATGGCCTCGCGAGGGTACACCCGGATCCCTGTCTCTTCCTGGACTTCGCGGACGATGGCCTCGTCCAGGGACTCGCCCAGTTCCACCCTCCCCCCGGGCACGACCCAGCGTCCTCGCAGGGGCTCCTTCCCGCGCCTGATGAGGAGAACGCGTCCTTCGTGGATCACCACCGCCCCGACACCGACGGCCGGGGCCTCCGGCGGCGTCCCGGGCATCAGTGGGAGTGCGCCTCTCCGGCAGGAACGGGGGCGGGCGGGGGCCCTCCGCGTCGGCGCGCCAGCCCGAGCAGATGCCCGGTCGGACCCGAAACGGCGTAGGCGCTGGCGAGGGTGAGAAGGGCGTACTCTGGGAACAGGGCAATGGGGAGAAGAAGGGTTGCCACCCCCAGGACGGTCAGATAGCTCCGTCGCTTCCGGAGATCGACTCCCTTGAACGAGTGATAGCGCAAGGTGCTCACCATGAGCAGGGCCAGCGTGAAGACGAGGGCCACCACCAGCAGCGCCTGCGGCTTGCGCGTGATCGGGTCCGGATCGAAGTGCACCAGAGCCGCGATCTGGGCTGCCGCCATCGGGATTGGAAGGCCGACGAAATAGCGGCCGTCGACCGCTTGCCGCTGCACGTTGAAGCGGGCCAGGCGGAACACGCCGCACATCACGAACAGGAACGCAGCGATCCACCCCGCCCGCGGCACCGACCCGAAGGCCCACCCGTAAGCCAGGAGGGCCGGTGCCATGCCGAACGAGATCGAGTCCGCCAGGCTGTCGAGCTCACCACCGAACTCGCTCGTGGTCCCGGTCATCCGGGCGATGCGGCCGTCGAGCATGTCGAGGACGATGGCCCACCCCACGAGAGGTGCCGCCGCCCCGTACTCCCCGTGAAGGGCTCGAATGATGGCCCAAAAGCCCAAGAAGAGGTTGCCGGTCGTGAGGAGGCTGGGGAGAAGCGCCGCGCCGCGCCGCAGTCCCCGGGTCTCCTTCGCGTTCACGCGAGATCTCCGATCACCGAGGAGCCGGCCCGGACACGGTCGCCGCGCTTGACCCGGAGCCGGGTCCCCCGTCCCCCCGGGGTCACGCGGTCACCGACCCGTTTCCGAAAGACGATCCGGCGGGCAGTGAGACCGGCGATCTGCTTGAAGGCGAAGCCTCTCGAGCGATACCCATGAATCGCGTTCCCTGTTCCTCGGAGCCGGCGTCGAGCCCCGAAACGGGGCGACTGGCGCAGCAATGGGCGGACAAGGGAGGGCTCCCTCGCCAGGAGCCCTCCGCAGGACCTTCGGGCTAGGGGTGAGCCGACGCGCCTCTCACCTGGCGGGCGATCGCCTCCATTCGGTCCTTGATCTGCAGCTTCTTCTTCTTGAGCGTGATCTCCTCGATCTGTTCCTCGTCGCTCAGGACCGCCTTCTCCGTGAGCCTGGTCAAGAGGCTCTCATACTCGTGGTGCTGCTGGTCGAGACGTCGGTATTCCTCGTTCTGCGAGAGAAGACTGTCCTTGAGAACATCCGGGGCCTGGGGCATGGCACCTCCCTTTTCGGATGGACTAATGACGACGGAATGTTCACTGTCGATGCACGCACGAGACGCCGGAGACCCGCCTGAGCCTCCGACCGCGGCGACGTTAGCACGCAGTCCCGAGGATTTCAAGGATCGCGCGACTCGGCTCTCGGATCCCCGGACAGGGTCCGCCTTCTCAGCACGAAGGCGTCCTCCCGGGGGCGTTCATAGTAGTCCCGGCGACACGAGATCACCTCGAACCCCTCCGAGCGATAAAGTCCGAGAGCGGGCCAGTTGCTCTGTCGCACCTCCAGGAAGGCCGCGCTCGCTCCCCGACGTGCTCCCAGAGCGAGGGTGCGCTCGAGCATCCAGCGCCCGAGCCCCCGACGGCGCCAGCGTGGGTCCACGCCCAGGTCCAGGATGCCCATCTCGTCTGCCACGATCTGAAAGATGCAGTACGCCGCGATTCCATGCTGTCGGGGAGCCTCGACCGTCCGCAGCACGAGGACGCCCCCCCTCTCACGGTCTTCGATGGCCGCCTGGAGGTTCCTCGCGCTCCAGGGATGACTGAAGCACGCCCGCTCGAGGGCGACCAGCGAGTCGAGGTCGGCGACGGTGGCGGCCTCGAGAACGCAGGGGGGGGCCTCCAGGAGCTTCAACCGGCGGGCCGCCGGATGTCGGCGCCCCGGAGATAGAGCGGACGCAGGGCATCGGGCGAGGTCCCTTCCCCGGCCGCGAGCCGCGCCCCACCCACCCGCGCCAGGGTCCCGGCAAGGAAGAGACTGCGGCACGGGAACAGGCTCTGCGGGCGAGCCGCTACGATTCGTTCGCGATACCGGGCCGCCCCGTCGCCGATGAAGGCCGCGGCCTCGGGGAGCTGGGCCAGGACGCCTTCCGGTGGCAGGACGGCACGCTCGCCTCGGATCCGCCCGTCCCTCTCGTAGATCGCCGCGTAGACCTCGTCGCGATAGGCATCGACCATCGCCACCAGCGTCTCGGCGGTACCCACGATCCGTGCCGCCAGGACGTCGAGGGCGGGGACCCCGACGCAGGGCCGGCCGGCACCCAGAGCCAGCCCCTGGACAGTGGCGATTCCCACCCGTAGGCCCGTGAACGACCCCGGGCCCGTCGTAACGGCGTAGCCGTCCACCGCCGCCGGGCTCAGGTCGAGGGTTCGCAGCAGGAACTCGGCGGCCGGGAGAACGTGGGCCGAGTGGCTGTCCGTCACGCGGAACCGGACCTCCCCCTGGACCTCCTCTCCTTCGGCAAGGGCAACGCTCCCGTTGGCGGTGGTCGTATCGATGGCGAGGACGCGCAAGGCACTCCTAGCTTAGCAACGGCATGGATCCCGCGCCATCGAGACTGCCGCATCGCATATACTTGCCTCCCGACGGACTTGAAGAAGAACTGCTAGCGTGCCTCCCACCACAGCCATACCCCAGACGCCGGCCATGCAGCAGTACGTCCGGATGAAGGCCGATCACCCCGACGCCCTCCTCTTCTTCCGCATGGGGGACTTCTACGAGCTGTTCTTCGAAGACGCCGTCGTGGCTGCCAAGGTCCTGGAGATCGCCCTCACCTCCCGCTCGAAGGACCGCGACGGTGAGCCGATCCCCATGTGCGGCGTCCCCTACCACGCGGTCTCGAGCTACGTGGGACGCCTCGTCAAGCAGGGCTTTCGCGTGGCCCTCTGCGAGCAGATGGAGGACCCGCGGACCGCCAAGGGGGTGGTCAAGCGTGAGGTCGTCCGCATCGTCACCCCGGGGACGCAGCTCGAACCCGCCGCCCTCGATTCCGCCGAGACGTCCTTCGTCCTCGCCCTCGCCCAGGATTCCTCATCGATCGGAGCCGCGTACCTCGATGCCACGACCGGCGAGTTCGTCGTGGCCGAATGGAACGGGAGCGATCGGTGGGACCGACTCCGCGACGACGTGGGGGCCATGCGTCCCCGCGAGCTGCTGCTCCCCCGGGGGGCGACGCTCCCCTCCTGGCTGAGCGACCCTGCCCAGCCCGAGGGCGCGATCCCGCGTGTCGAGCTCCCCGAGGCCGCCTTCGATCCTCGCGTCGCCCGCCGCGACCTCATCGGCCATTTTGGCGTGGTCACTCTCGAGGCCTTCGGCTGCGAGCATCGTGCCCAGGCCCTGGCGGCGGCTGGCGCCGTCCTCGGCTACGTCCGCGAGACTCAAAAGCGCGACCTGGCCCACGTCACCGGCCTCCGGACCCGGCAGGAGGCGGATCTTCTCGTCATCGATGCCCTCACTCGCCGCAACCTCGAGCTGGTCGAGAACCTGGCCGACGGCTCCCCCCGCTCCACGCTTCTCGACGTTCTCGACGAGACTCGCACGGCCATGGGCGCGCGCTTGCTTCGCGAGTGGGTCCTGCGCCCCCTCGCCCTCATCGACCCGATCCAGGACCGCCTGGACGCCGTGGAGGAGCTGGCCTTTCGCACCGTAGACCGCGGCCGCTTCCGTGAGGGTCTCGGCCCGGTCCAGGATCTGGACCGGATCCTGGCACGGATCACCCTCGGTACGGCGGGGCCTCGCGACCTGGTCGCCCTCGGTGTCTCGCTGCGCGCCCTGCCCGCGGCCCGGGCGGCCCTGGACGAGTGTGTCGCCCCCCTCCTGCGGGGCCACGTCAAGGACATGGACCCTCCCCTCGACGTGGCCGACGCCATCGCGTCGACCCTCGTCGAAGCGCCGCCCTCTTCAGTTCGCGAGGGCGGCTTCGTCAGGGACGGCGTCGACCCCGAATTGGACGAGCTCCGAGGCGTCAGTCACGAAGGGCGTACCACCATCGCCGCGATCGAGGAGCGCGAGCGCGCACGTACGGGGATCTCCTCGCTCAAGGTGCGGTTCAACCGCGTCTTCGGCTATTACATCGAGATCAGCAAGTCCAATCTGGCCCTGGTCCCCGCCGACTACATCCGAAAGCAGACGATCGCAGGCGGCGAGCGGTTCATCACCCCGGAGTTGAAGGAGTACGAAGAGAAGGTCCTGCGAGCCGACGAGCGGATCCTCCAGCGAGAGGCCGAGGTCTTCGAGGCACTCCGCGCCGCCGTCGCTCGGGATGGGCGGCGCGTCCAGGAGGTCTCCCGGGCGACGGCGGCTCTCGACGTCCTCGCTTCTCTCGCCGATGTCGCGTGCCGGTACAACTACGTGAAGCCTCGGATCTCCGCCGGCAGCGGTCTCACTTACGTCGATGGTCGGCACCCCGTCATGGAGCGAGCCCTCCCGGATCCCTTCGTGGCCAACGATCTCGACGTCGGTGAGCCGCAACCGGGCCTCTTCATCCTGACGGGCCCGAACATGGGCGGGAAGTCCACCTTCCTTCGTCAGACCGCATTGATCGTCCTCATGGCTCAAATGGGTTGCTTCGTCCCGGCTCGGGAGGCCAAGGTCGGGATCGTGGACCGCATCTTCACCCGCGTAGGAGCCGCCGACCACATCCTCCGGGGGCAGTCCACCTTCATGGTGGAGATGCAGGAGACGGCCCACATCCTCCGCCATGCGTCATCCCGGAGCTTGGTTCTGCTCGACGAGATCGGCCGGGGCACCGCCACCTTCGACGGCCTCTCGATTGCGTGGGCCGTTGCGGAGCACATCGCCAGGAGCGGGGGCCCGCGGACCCTTTTCGCCACCCACTATCACGAGCTGACGGACCTGTCGGCCGACATCCCCGGGGTAGGGAACCTCCATGTCTCGGCCAAGGAATGGAAGGAGAGCGTCGTCTTCCTCCGGAAGATCGAACCGGGCGGTTCCGACCGCTCTTTCGGCATCCAGGTCGCACGGCTCGCGGGTCTGCCGCCCTCGGTGGTCCTCCGCGCCCAGGAGATCCTCAAGAACCTCGAGCGAACCGAGTTCGATAGCGAGGGTCGGCCACAGTTGGCCCATTCCGAATCGAGGCCTGCGGCCCCGGAGAGACAGCTCGCGCTTTTCGTTCGCCCCGACGACGCCGTCCTCGACGACCTTCGGCGTGTCGACCTCGACGCGCTCACGCCCCTCGCCGCTCTTGCGCTCCTCGCCGAGGTGCAGAAACGCCTCAAGGCCTGACACGCAAGTGGGGCCGCGGCCTTGACCCCTCGGAGACCGGGCCTTACACTCGCCCGGGACAGCACCAAAGGAGGCGGCCGGTGACGACGATTCGGCGGTGGGACCCCGTTCGCGACCTCTTGACGCTCCAGGAGAGGATGAACCGCCTTTTCGAGGAAAGCCTATCCCGCGGACGTCCCCACGAAGCCGCTCTCGATTCGCGGTCCTGGTCGCCGCTGGCGGACGTGTACGAAACCCACGACAGCTTCGTGGTCCAGATCGAGCTCCCCGGACTCTCGCAGGACGAGGTCGAGGTGGAGCTCGATGCCGACCAGCTCACGCTCCGCGGTGAGCGCAGGATGGGAGACAAGACCCGACCGGAGAGCTTCCACCGCATGGAACGCAGCTACGGCGCCTTCTCGCGGACTTTCCGCTTCGGCGCGGATGTGGATCCCGCCCGGGTCACGGCCCACCTCCGCGACGGCTTGCTGCGCCTGGACCTCCCGAAGGTTCAACCGAGGGGCACGTGGCGTGCCCGCCGAGAAGGCTCCGAATGAGCCGAGGCCGTCTCTTGCTCGCCCTCGTTTCGGCTTCCTCTCTGCTGGCGGGGATCGTCCTGGGGGTGCGCCTCCGGGCCCGCCTGGACCCCGCGACCGAGGCGGCGATCCCGGCCTCGGGACCGGCGGGACTCTTGACCCTGCCCGGTCCCGACTTCAGCACGATCGCGCGGCGTGCCACGCCGGCCGTGGTCAACATCTCGGCCCTCCAGGTGGTCCGAACCGATCGCTCGCCCTTCTTCAGCGACCCGTTTTTCCGGGAGTTCTTCGGGCGTGATCTCCCCTTCCGCATTCCCCAGGAGGAGCGGAAAACCAGCCTCGGGTCGGGCGTCATCGTGACGGCCGACGGCCTGGTCGTGACCAACAACCACGTCATCGAGCACGCCCGCCAGATCGCCGTCACAACGGCGGACCACAGGCGTCACAAGGTGACCCTCCTCGGGACCGACCCCGTGACCGATATCGCCGTCCTCCGCATCGACGGCCACGCCCTCCCCGCCCTCTCCTGGGGGGACTCCTCCACCGCTGCCGTCGGAGAGTACGTCCTGGCCATCGGCAACCCGTTTCAGCTCAACCAGACAGTCACGATGGGAATCATCAGCGCGACAGGACGCTCGAACGTGGGAATCGTCGACTACGAGGACTTCATCCAGACCGACGCCGCAATCAACCCGGGCAACTCCGGGGGGGCCCTCGTCAACACCCGGGCCGAGTTGATCGGCGTCAACACGGCCATCTACTCCGAGACCGGGGGCTACCAGGGTATCGGCTTCGCCGTTCCCTCGAACCTCGCCCGGCGAGTCGTGGAGCAGCTCGTCGCCCATGGGCACGTCGCGCGGGGTTGGACCGGCATTGCGCGCATCGCCGACGCGAGCGACGAGACCGGCGCCGCCCTCGGTGTGACCGAAGGTCGCGGTGTCGTCATCGTGGAGCTTGTTCGCCGAAGCCCGGCGGACCGGGCCGGCATCGAGCCGGGCGACGTCGTGGTCGCGGTGGACGGCCGCCACCTCGCCGACACGGCTCAGTTGCGGAACGACCTGGCCCGTGCCAAGGTCGGCTCCGAGTTGAGATTGACGATCCTGCGCAACGGGCGCCGCCACGAGATCCGCGTGCCCGTAGAGGAGGCGAAGCCCGATGCCTAGGAAGGAACTCGGAGAGATCCTCCGGGAGGCCGACCTCATCAACGACACCCAGTTGGCGGAGGCGCTGACGCTGCAGCGCACCTTCGGCGAGCGGCTCGCGAGCATTCTCGTGCGCCAGAAGATCCTCACGGAGAAGTTCGCGGTGACCTACCTGGGGCGGCAGCTGGGCGTGCCACCGGTCGACCTGTCGAAGACCGAGATCGACCTCGGGGTCCTCGAGGTTCTCCCCCTCGATCTCTGCGAGCGCCATCTCGTCTTCCCCATCCGCGTCGAAGGGACCCGGCTCCAGGTCGCCATGTCGGACCCCATGGACCACGTTCTCGTCTCCGAGATCGAATTCAAGACAGGCGTCCGCCTCGCGCCCATGATCGCCCTCGAGTCGGCCATCAAGAACGCGATCATCGAAGCGCGCCGTGCCCTGAAGGGCGGCCAGAAGAGGATCGCGCCCAACGTCCAGCGCCCGCGGGACGGGGATGTCGCGCCTTCCGGGGCAAGCCCCTCGACCGCGGCATCGGCCCCCACCGCGCCCTCCGCACCCGTCACTCCTCTCGAGGAGAAGGAACGGGCGGTCTTCGAGACCCTGGCGGGCGCTCCGATCGTGACCCAGGCCCCGACTCCAGCCGTGCGCGTCCCGGTGGTCGAAGAGGTCCAGACGATCCTCGCGGTCGACGACGATGACGCGATTCTGCGACTGATGGAGCAGATACTGGTGCAGCGACGCTACCGCGTCCTTACCGCCCGCACGGGACGCGAGGCATTGGCCAAGGTCAGGGAGTCCATGCCCGATCTCGTCATCCTCGATGGCATGCTCCCCGAGGTCCACGGCTTCGAGATCTGCCGCCAACTGAAGACGAGCGAGCGATTCCGGCACATCCCCGTCGTCATGGTCTCGGCGGTCCATATCGGATGGCGGTTCGCCGCCGACGTCAAAGAGAAATACGGTGCCGACGACTACTTGGAGAAGCCTTTCGAGCCCAAAGAGCTGCTCCGCCGGGTCGAGAACCTCCTCCGGACGTCCCCTGCCGTGGCCCCGGACTCCGAGGCGGCGGCGCGCCAGCACCTCAAGGAGGGCGTCATCGCCCTCAAGCAGGATCGCCTGGATGACGCGATCACCGCCTTCAACCGCGGCCTCGCCATCGACCAGTTCAACGACATGCTCCACTACTACGTAGCGATGAGCTATGAGAAGAAGGAGATGGTCTTCCACGCCATCGATCACTACGAAAAGGCGATCCAGTTCAACCCGGACTTCTACGACGCGATCACCTCTTTGGCGAACCTCTACCAGCGCCAGGAGTTCTGGCGAAAGGCCGTCGAGATGTGGGAGCTGGCCCTTGCGGCCACCAAGGACGAAACCGTTCGGGCGCGCATCAAGGACCACCTCCTGAGCCTGCTGTAGAAGAAACGGAGCGTCGGCCACGAAGTCGGGGACGTCCGCCGCGGCTTGGGGCTAGTCGAAGGCCTTTTCGAAGTCGGGGCCCACCACGATCTCCTTGGCGTCGACCTGGATGAGACCCTGCCGCTCCAGGTCCTTCAGCATGCGCGTGACCGTTTCGCGGGTGGTGCCGATCCGGTTCGCGATCTCCTGGTGGGTCGCGCGGCGAAAGGCGATTCGGCCGTCCTTGAGGCGGCGACCCTCTTCGCGGGCCATGTCGAGGATCACCCGGGCCACGCGGCCATAGACGTCCAGGAGGGCCAGCGTCGAGATCTGGTGGTTGGCGCGCCGGAGCCGCGCCGTCAGGACCTTGATGAGGGCCCCCGTGATGCTCCGCTTCGTGGCCACACCCTGGAAGTCCGCCCGGGAGAGGCTGAGCAGCTCGCTCTCTTCGGCGGCAATGGCCGTTGCGGACCGGGGCTCGTTGTCGAGGAGCGCCATCTCGCCGAAGAAGTCCCCGGGGCCGAGCATCGACAGGATCACCTCGCGGCCGTCGTCTCCGAGGATCGTGACCTTGATCCGCCCCTCGACGATCATGAAGAACGAGTCTCCTTCCTCGTTCTCGAAGAAGACCACCGCGTCCTTGGGAAACTTTCTCCGGGAGAGCAGCTGCGCGAGGCTGGCCACGTCCGCCTCGGACAGCTCGGAGAAGATGGGTACCGTCCGGAGAAGCTCCCGATCGTCCATGTTGGTGAATCCTACCACTTCCCGATCAGGGACCGACCAGACGGCTCAAAGCCTCGACGACATCGAGGACCTCGCGCCCGGATGCAGGTCGCCAGGGCTCGAAGGCTCCGCCGGGCGTGAGGTCCATGAGGCCGGCTCCCACTGCACGCACGGCGGCCTCGTAGAACAGGTTGTTCCGGGTCATGTCCGTAATCTCGGGAGAGCGACCCACGGCCCAGTCCAGGAGATCGAGGACTCGAGCGACGGCCCGCGCGAGATCGCTGCGCCGCACCGTGGCCCCTGGCTGGAAGGTGTGGTTCGGGTAGACCGACAGGATGTCCAAGGAAAGGGCCCGCAGGATGTGGGGTCGCGCCCAGGAACCAGAAATGTCCACGGCCACCTCGGGCTCCCCGCCGGCGACTCGGGACAGGGCCGTGACCTTCACCGATACCACTGCAGCGAGGTCCGCCCGGGTGATCCGCGGCGAGGCCGGAATCCGCCTGTATTCCTCGGGCATTCCGGCCAGCTCGAGCGCTTCCCGGGCCTGCAGGGCTCGACGCTGTGCTTCCCCGTCCCGTGGGTCACGGGACAGGATGCGCCGGTACGCGTCCAACGCCCCGGCGAGGTCGTTCTGCTGTTCGAGCAGCTCGCCGAGGCGCAGTTGGACCTGCTTGTCCCCGGCCGCGTCCGCAGCCAGCGCTGCTACGGCTCCTGCGGCGTCGCCCTGCCGCAGGAGCAGGTCGGCCAGCTCCACTCGCAACCCCCCGAGCTCGGGAGCCGCATCCAGAGCGCGGCGGTACTCCTCGACGGCCTGGGCTGACCGGCCTTGCGCGGCCTGCGCCCGTCCCGCCGCGACACGCCGCTCGGTGACCTGCATACGCACGTCGCCCAGGCGTCTGTGCAGCGTCGCGTCGTCGGGGCGAATCAGCTCGGCTCGTCGGTAGAACGCCAAAGCCGTGTCCGGGCTTCCCAGCCGCAACGCCGACCCGGCCGCGCCGATCAGCGCCGGAAAGTCGTCGGGCCGACGCCCCAGGACCGCTCCGAACCCCTCCGACGCCTCCCGGACCCGACCCGCCCGCAGCCTGGCGTAGGCCATTCCCGTCTCGGCCGGCAGGAGACCAGGGTGCGTGGCGAGGATCTTGCGGTACTCCGCCTCGGCCTCCCGCACGTTGCCGCTCAAGACGTGTCGCCACGCGACCTCCAGGCCTTGAGCCTCCTTGCCCGACGCTTCCCGCCCACGCGCTGCGGGGTAGACGTAGTCCTCGCCTTCCCGAAGGGGGGCCCGGGGCGGCGGCCCGCAGCCCGCCAGCATGCCGGCCAGAAGCAGTGCGACCCAGCGCCTCAAACCAGGTGCTCCCGGTACCGTGAGACCAGCCGCTCGGGGATCTCCGCATCGAGGGTGACCTCTTCGCCCACGACCTCGTGGGAGACGACCCGCCCTGAGCTGTAGACTCCCGCGATGCCCCGCGCGTCCCCCGCCTTGAAGCGCAACCTCACGCTGCGCAGGGCGAGCGCGAGCCTCCCCGCCACCACAGTCCGCAGCGCGTCCAACCCGTCGCCGGTCCGCGCCGACACGAGGACCGCTCCGGGGCGCGCCTCCCCGAGAAACGTCCGCCGCACCGCCGGCAGTCGGTCGACTTTGTTGAGCACGTCGATGCGGACCCGCTCCCCGGCACCGATCTCCCCAAGGACGCGGTAGACCGCGGCCTCGCGGTCGTCCAGGTCTTCCGCGGAAGCGTCCATCACGTGCAGGAGTAGATCGGCGGCGACGACCTCCTCGAGCGTCGCCCGGAACGCCGCGACGAGGGCGTGGGGGAGCTTCTGGATGAATCCGACGGTGTCGACCATGAGCACGTCGCTTCCCTGTCCGAGTCGGGCACGGCGCACCAGCGGGTCGAGGGTAATGAAGAGCGCCTCGGCTGCCACCGCGTCCGCCTGTGTCAAGGCATTGAAGAGCGTGGACTTCCCGGCGTTCGTGTAACCCACGAGAGCGACCACGGGGATGTCGGCCCGCTCGCGGGCCTCGCGGCGGGTGCGTCGCGCCCGGCGGACCTTGTCGATCTCGCGGCGCACCGCCCGGATCC
>Ga0210377_10001764_pt1 | contig 19366 bp, 17 predicted proteins | sample PLM4_65_b1redo_FD_155480 | JGI IMG/M metagenome (GOLD analysis project Ga0210377, IMG submission 155480) | Groundwater sediment microbial communities from an aquifer in East River, Colorado, USA - PLM4_65_b1 redo | ecosystem: Environmental > Terrestrial > Soil > Riparian zone | place: USA: East...
GCCGCGTTCCTGCTCGTCTTCCCGGACGAGGGGACCGTGACCCATGCCGCTGCTCGGGTCGGAATCGATCGTGCAACGCACTACCGCTGGCTCCACGATGACGCGGCCTACGCTTCCGCCTTCGCTGAGGCCGAGGTCAAGGCCACCGACAACATGGAGCGCGAGGCCCGTCGCCGAGCCATCGAGGGAACCGATGAGCCGGTGTACCAGGGCGGGAAGCTGATCGGGCACATCCGCAAGTACAGCGACACCCTGCTGATCTTCATGATGAAGGCCGCGATGCCCGCCAAATACCGCGAGCGGGTGGACGTGACGCTCGACATCCGGAACGCGGTCGAGCGCCTGACCTCCGACCCGGCCGAGCGCGAGGCGGCGATGGCCGAGGTCAGCCGCATTCTGGCCGAGGCCAAGTCGTGATCAACGCGCCGATCGCCGATCAGGTCGCGGCGCTCGCGCTGCGGAACGTCCGCAAGTCGCAGGCCGAGCCTCGCCGTCCGCTCTACCCCCATCAGGTCCCGCCACCGGATCCATGGGACATCTGGCTCCTGCTTGGTGGACGTGGGGCCGGCAAGACCGAAGGTGGAGCCCGGTTCGTGAATGCGCACGCGCTGGGGACGCCGTGCATCCCCGGCAAGACGCCCCACCGGATCGCGGTGGTCGCCCCGTCCCACGACGACGCGGTCAACACGTGTGTCCGGGGTGAGACGGGCCTGCTTCAAGCCAACCGCTCGATCCGCTTCCGGCCGGGGGCGCAGCTCTCCGCCGACCTGACCTGGCCGAATGGGGCCGAGGCGGAGCTGTTCGGGACGTTCGCTCCGGAGGACGTCGAGCGCTTCCGCGGCCCGCAGCACTGTCTCATCTGGGGCGAGGAGTTCGCGGCGTGGCGCAAGCTCGATGAGGCGTGGGACATGATCGAGTTCGGCCTGCGCCTCGGGCCGCATCCGCGGATGGTCCTGACGACCACCCCCAAGCGGCGCGTCCGGCTCAAGGAAGTCATGGGCCGACCGGGGACCGTCATCAGCCGGGCCAAGACCTCTGACAATCCCGGACTGCCGCAGGAGCGGCGCGACGCGCTGTACAAGCGCTACGGCGGGACCCCCATCGGCCGGCAGGAGCTGGACGCCGAACTGATCGAGGACGTCCCCGGTGCCCTGTGGACGCGCAACCTGATCAAGTACGCCGAGGTCGTGCGGACGCTGGTCAAGGGCAAGCCGGTGCCGGACCTCGAGCGGATCGTGGTCGCCATCGACCCCGCGGTCACCAACACCGCCGACAGCGACGAGACGGGCATCGTGGTCGACGGCAAGGGCGGCGACGGCAAGGGCTACACCCTCGCGGACCTGTCCGGCCACTACTCACCGACGGACTGGGCGAAAGCGGCCCTCAGGGCGTATCGTGACTACGGAGCGGATCGCATCGTGGCCGAGGCGAACAACGGCGGCGACCTCGTCGAGACGGTCATCCGGCAGGTGGTGATCGACGAGGGCACACCTGGCGAACTGCGAGGCTCCCACGTGCCAATCACGCTCGTCCATGCGTCGCGCGGCAAGCGCACCCGCGCCGAGCCCGTGGCGGCCCTGTACGAGCAGGGCAAGTGGTTCCACGCCGAGCCCTTCCCCGAGCTCGAAGACCAGCAATGCAGCTACACCGGAGAGGGGATCGAGTCGTCCCCCGACCGGCTCGATGCGCACGTGTGGGCCGCCACGGACCTGTTCGACCTCAGTGACAAGTCGTCCGCGTGGGGCGGCGGAAGCTCATGGGGTCACTGATGCTACCGCTTCGGAACGGGCGTGAACGGGCGGCTGTTGAACGCCGGGGCGGTTGGACGTCCGGCAAGTTCGCGCTTGAGCCGGGCCACCTCCTCGCTCATCTCGGCAATCAGGCCCTGCAGTCGGGCGATCTCGTCAGCACCGTCGCCGTTGCCGTAGCGCAGCCGAGCATCCTTCCGACGTGCCCGGTACTCCCTCATGTACGCCGCTCGATCCCTGCCCATGATTACGCCTCGGTTACGGGTTACGCTGCTAGTGTAACCACTGGTTACGTGCCATGACCAGTGAATGGGACGGCACCTCGTGGGGCGGGACCGCGGTCGCCAGTCCGTCGTTCGTCATCCCCCACGAAGGCCCGGCGCAGGTCGCCAAGGCCACCACCGGCTGGCAGCCGTACTTCGCGGGTGACAAGCCCCTGCTCTCATCCGTCCACCGTTCCCCGGCCAAGCTGATGCGCGAGGCGCAGGCCCTCTACTACTCGCACCCGTGGATCAGGCGAGCCGAGTCCACCGTCACGTCCAAGGTGGCCGCCCTGCCGTGGCATATCGAGGACGAGAACGACGACGAGATCGACGACGAGACGGTCAACCCGAGGTTGCAGGCCATCCGCGACCTGCTGGAGAAGCCACAAGCCGCCCTGCTGCCCGAGGAGCGCCAGCCGGGGATCACCACCCGGCGGGGGCTCGTGTCGATCACGAGCCGACATATGGGCATCTGCGGGCCGGCGTACTGGTTCCTCGACCAGATGGACACGGAGGGGTTGCCGCTCGCCATCCTGTACATCAACCCGGCCCGGATGACTCCCGCGGTCACGTCCAAGGGCAACCTGCTGGGCTGGAAGCTCGACGCCGACGACTACGGCAACGGCGGGACGCCGCTGTCCATCCGCTCGGTCCTGCCGTTCTTCCTCGAAGTGCCCGACTTCGGCGCAACGACCACGGGGCTGGTCACCGCCGCAGCCCTCAAGGCGCGGATCGTCACGTCCGCCGACGTCCATGCCCTCGCCGTCCTCGGGACCGGCGGCCGGATCGCGGGGCTCGTGTCGCCCAAGGATGGCTACATCGACGACCCGGACAAGTTCGCCCAGCTCGAACGCGACTTCCGGAACGTCAACGAGTCACCCGACGCCGCCCGGCGCATGACGATCCTGCGCGGTCCGGTCGACTTCAACAAGACGGCCGCCGACCCGTCCGAACTCGGCCTGCGGGAACTCTCGTCCTCGGGCCGGGATGACATCTTCGCCACGTGGGGCGTGCCCCCGTCGCAGGCGGGCATCCCGCACGCCTCGGGGCTGAACGCCGGGATGCAGGGCGCGAACGAATACGAAGTCCTGATGACCGGCCCCGTCCATGACCGGGTCGTCGCCATCTACGAAACGGTCCAGTTCGACCTGCTCGACCGCTGGCAGGTGGAGGGGCTCAAGCCCGAGCTGGTCATCGAGGAACCCTCGTTCGACGACGACGGCCCGGCCTACGCGGTCGCCGTACAGGCCCGTGAGTTGCCCCTGACCAACAACCAGCGTCTGGAGCTCATCGGCAAGGATCCGCTCCCGGAGTATGGCCCGGACGGTGAGCCCCTCGGGCTGGCGATCCTGCTGCCATCGACCCTCACGACATGGGCACAGGGCGGGGAGAAGGATGCCAAGCCCGACGACCCGTTCCCGAACGCCCCCAAGCCCAAGCCCGTGGTCGTCGTCCAGCCGTTCAACCCACAGGCGCAGCTCGGGCCGGGTACTCCTTCCCCGGTCCCGGCTGCGCCCGGCAAGATGCCGATGGCCAAAGCTAGCGGCTTCCTCGGGCTCCGGGCAGCGGTCGACAAGCGGATGGTGCCCGCGGTGCGCAAGAGCGTCGAGCGCTTCCTCGCGGAGCAGCGAGCGGACATCGTGAGCCGCCTCCGGGCCGCCACCGCGCGCCAGCTCAAGGATGAGACGTACTGGTTCGGCAACTGGGACAAGGCGCTGACCAAGGCTCTCCGGCCGCACATGGCGGGCATCGCCGAGACGGTGACGAAGCGCACGGCGGACATCCTCGCACCGGGCAAGGCCAAGCCGCCCAAGAAGGTCGTTGCGGCGGTTGAGGCGACGGTGATGGACCCGTTCACGGCCAAGGTGGAGCGCTACGTCCTCGCCCAGACCGGGCTCCGGATCACAGGCATCAACGAGACGACCCGCCAGGCGGTGGCCGAGGTCATCCGGCAGGGCATTGCGGCGAACCTCACCGCGAACGCCATCGCGGATGCGATCGAGATGATGCCCGCGTTCGACGAGGCGCGCGCCGAGCTCGTCGCCCGGACGGAGACGGCCTACGCGTACAACGCCGCCGCGATCACCTCGTACCGCGAGTACGGCGTCAGCCATGTGCAGGCGATCGACGGCGACGGGGATGAGGAGTGCGCGGCCCGCAACGGCGTCGTCTTCACGGTCGACGACGCGCAGGACATCGAAGACCACCCGAACGGAACCCTCGATTGGGCTCCCTACTTCGCAGAGGCGGCCTGATGGACGAGATGAAAGCCGAACCGCTCACGACCTCGCAGATGGACCGCTGGCTGGCGGGCAAGATGCCCCGGCGCATCCTCGTCGCGCCGTTCGGCGGGCCGCTGGCGAAGGCACGGGGGCTCGACCTCGACGGCGAATACTTCGACGAGGCGACCGACTTCTACGGCCCCTACCCCGAGCTCAAAGCCAGTCGGGACCGGCTCGTGGATTTCAACCATGCCACGTTCATGGATCGCGACCACCCGGCCGAGCGAGCCCTCAAGGGCTCGATCATGGGTCGGGTCGTCCTCGACGACCACTATGAGGAGCCCGATTGGGGCTTCGCCGGCCTGTGGGGCGACTTCTGGGCCAACGCTGGCGAAAAGAGACGGGCGCTCATCGCGTGGCTCGAGCAGGCCGGCCATCCTCTCTACGGCTCGACCCAGCCGATCGCGGCCGGCGTCAGGCGGGGCAAGGCCGGCCACATCGACGTCTGGCCGATCCAGTACCACACGATCTCCACCTCCCCTCAGAACACCTATGCCATCGTGCCGCCGTTCAAGGCGGCGCTCGCTGCGGACGAGGTCAGCGTGGACGCCCTGCGGGCGTTCGCGGCCGGCCTCGACGCCCTCGACCCCCTCCGGAGTCCCTCAGAGATGGGCGACGACGGGGCGAAGGCCGGGCGCGTGTTCAGTCGCCGCAACGAGGCGGACCTCGTCGCCCTGTTGGCGGAGATCGACGAGCGAACGGCGCTCGTCCGATCCCTGCTGCTGGATCGACAGACCAGGACGGAGCCCGCGCTCCCGACATAGCCAATGACCCTGCCCGGCCCGAGTGCGAGTGAAGGCCGACGCAGTTCCTCCCTACTCGCGGGAGACACGTTCAGTGACAGAAGCCATCCGGGAGGCGTTCGGCAGCGAACCCCTCCAGACGGCGACCGTCGAGCAGATCGGCAAGGCTGCCAAGAAGCTCGACGAGATCGCCGACGAACTCAAGCAGGCCCGTGAGTCGGGCGTCGCCGATCGGGTCGAGCAGTTGGCCAAGGCGCAGACCGAGCAGGCTGCGACCCTGACGACCCTCAAGGCCAAGCACGATGACGAGGTCGCGACGTCGGAGGCCAAGGCCAAGGCCGACGAGGTCGAGGCCCTGCTCAAGTGGTCGCAGACGGTCCGCGAGCCCTCCAAGGCGCGCGAGATCGGAAGCTACGGCCCGCCCCCCAAGCCCCCCACCGACACCAAGGGCGCGTTCCTGTTCGGCGTGTTCCAGGCCAACGCTCGGGATGCCGAGATGCAGGCCGAGGGCAAGGCCATCCTTGCCGCGCTGCGCGGTGAGACGGCCCGCCGGGAGGTCGTCCAGACGGCCGAGGGCAAGGCGGTCCTCGACGACATCCTCGGGGCTCCGAGGCCCGACGCGAAGGCGTACGCCTTCGAGAAGGCATGGGGCAAGTCCACCCTCGGCACGAGCGACGCGACCGGCGGCTGGATCATCCCGAACGCCGTCGTGGACACGTTCATCGTGCCCGCCCAGGTGCGCAACATCTACCGCGAGCTGATGACGTCCGTTCCGGGTGTCACCGCGTTCGCGGTCGACATCCCGTTCCGGTCGGGCGTCCGGACTCCGGCCGCGGTCGTGGCCTTCGGCCAGACCAAGGAGAACGTCGACCTCGCGTACAACGGCTACACGGCCACCATGTACACGCTGGCCCGGATCTACGACATCGGCAACCAGTTCCTGCGCCAGAGCCGCGGCGCGGCCGAGCAGGACGTCCTCTCGGAGCTCGCCGCCGCGTTCGCAGCGGGCGAGGCCAACTACATCCGGGAGGGCTCGGGCTCCTCGCAGCCGTTCGGCTACACGAGCGCGCTGACCAACGGCCCGTCCACCTTCCGGTCCAGCTTCTCGCCGTCGGCCTCGACCCTCGCGGGCTCGATCCTGACGTCGGTCGCCACCGCTGCCGGCGCGCTCGCCGGGCGTGGCGTGTCCCCGACCGCCGCCGTCCTCGCCGCCACGTCCTACTGGACGATGGCGAGTCAGGGCCTCGACGGGACCGGGTTCTTCTACGCGCCGGCCGGTGGGCCGTCGCAGATCCGTCCCAACACCCTCCTGACCCCGTGGGGGCTGCCGGTCCTGCCGGACGCCGCCGCGGACAACCAGGGCACCGCCGCGGTCATCGACAACCTCACCGTGGCCGACTGGAAGGCGTTCAAGGTCTACTTCGGCGAAAGCTACCGGGTCGATTCGTCCGACCAGGCGGGCACCCGCTGGGACACCAACCTGACCGGCTTCCGCGGTGAGGAGGAGATGGGCTTCGATGCCCGCCCGGCGGTCTACGCCGGCTACGCCCAGATGATCACGGACGTGCTGCCGTAGGCATCTGACCACAGGTGGGCTGGCCGGAATCCGCTCCCCGGCCAGCCCATACCACTCCTGAGCGGATGGAGCGGAGAAAGAGAGCGATGATCACGAGCCTCGAACGGATCACGACGGCAGGCGGACACCCTGCCATCTTCGACGTGCGCAACGGCACGAGCGACGCCGCGCTGGTCGGCGGGATCATCGGCGGGCGGGAATACGACCTGCCCGCCGGACTGTCGGGCTGGGCCATCGACATCGGTGCCCATATCGGCATCGTCACCGTAGCCCTCGCGCTGGACAACCCGGACCTGCGGATCGTGGCGGTGGAGGCGCTGCCCGAGAACATCGTGCAGTTGCGCCAGAACATCGCGCTGAATGGGCTCAGCGACCGGGTCGGGGTGGTCAGCGGAGCGGCTGCGGCCGAGTCCGAGGCCAACACCTATGTGCCGATCGTCTATGGCTGGTCCAAGGCCCAGAACCAGCCCGACCACTACATGGCCGACAATCGCTATATCGGCGGGATGGTCGGGCCCAACACAACCTCGATGACCGTGCCGTGCCTCGCGGTCACGCTCTCCGAGATCCTCAGCGTGTTCAAGATCCCCGAGGTGGCCCTGCTCAAGATCGACTGCGAGGGCTGCGAGTGGTTCTTCCTCGACAGCCCGGCGCTGTCGAAGGTCCGCAAGGTCATCGGCGAGATGCATGTCGGCCGCCACGGCGGCGCTGCGCGGCTGCGTGAGCTGCTCGCCGGGTTCGACGTGACGATGGACGACTCGCTGGTCGTCGCCACCTTCGAGGCGGTGCGGCGATGAACAACCCGGACTGGCTCGCTGAGTATCGGGAACGACGCCGGAAGCGCACTCATTGCGAGATGCCCTCCACTGCTCGTTGCCATGCGAGGGCCGCTCGGATTGCAGACCGCCTGAACGCTGGTGCATCTATGCGAGACATCGCCAGCGAGTTCTATCCCGGAACGGAGACCTACGAATCCGCCAGCCAGAATGCACGCGGCCTCTTGCGAAGGCATGGGTACGTGATCAACCGCCATGAAGTGGTAACGGTTACTCACTGATGAGAGCACTGATTACCGGGATCACCGGGCAGGACGGCTCGTACCTCGCGGAGCTGCTGCTGTCGAAGGGCTACGAAGTCTTCGGGATGACCCGCCGCTCGTCGGTCGCGACCGACGAGCGGATCGCCCACATCGCCGACCAACTGACGATCCTGCCGGGCGACCTGCTCGATGACGCCTCGCTCGTGTCGGCCGTCCGCACGAGCCAGCCGGACGAGGTGTACAACCTCGCCGCCCAGTCGTTCGTGCCGACCTCATGGAACCAGCCGGTGCTCACGGGCGAGCTGACCGGGCTGGGAGTGGCGCGGATGCTCGAAGCCATCCGGCAGGTCAAGCCCGATGCGAAGTTCTACCAGGCGTCGTCCTCGGAGATGTTCGGCAAGGTCCGTCAGGAGCCGCAATCCGAGACGACGCCGTTCTACCCGCGCTCACCCTACGGCGCGGCCAAGGCGTACGGCCACCACCTCACGGTCAACTACCGCGAGTCGTATGACCTGTTCGCGGTGTCGGGCATCCTGTTCAACCACGAGTCCCCACGGAGGGGGCCGGAGTTCGTGTCGCGCAAGGTGTCGCTGGCGGCCAACCGGATCGCGTCGGGCCTCCAGACCGAGCTGCGGATGGGCAACCTCGACGCCGAGCGTGACTGGGGGTTCGCGGGCGACTACGTCCGGGCGATGTGGCTGATGCTCCAGGCAAAGGAACCGCAGGACTACGTCATCGGGACGGGGATCACGCATTCGGTCCGGGACCTGTGCCGGATCGCGTTCGAGCGGGTCGGGCTCGACTACCGGGACCACGTCGTCATCGACCCCGAGCTCTACCGGCCGGCCGAGGTGGACCACCTGCGAGCCGACCCGACCAAGGCCCTGCTGAACCTCGGCTGGGCACCGGAAACCGAGTTCTCCGCGCTCGTGGCGATGATGGTCGATGCCGACCTGTCCGTGCTGGCGAGGGCGGCATGAACCTCCTCATCCTCGGCTCGCACGGCATCCTCGAATACGACGAGTTGCGCCTGTTCAGCGACCTCGGCTATGACGTGTTCATGCCCGGCGGCTACTCCAAGCCATCGGAGCCCGGCGAAACCCTCCGCCCGGCCCTCCCGAATGCGCCGTACTTCCCGGACCTCGCCGCCCTGTGCCACGAGCAGCGGGTCAAGCACGTGGGCCAGCCGACCGACTTCGGGGTCGTCGATTGGGCCAAGGCCGACCTCCACCCGGACCTCATCGAGTGGGCCGACGTGATCATGGTCAACTGCTTCCCCGACACCTGGATCGGCAACCAATGGGAGCGGATCAGGCACAAGCGGGTCATCTGGCGGACGATCGGCCAGAGCAGCCCGCGGCTCGAACACTTCATGCGCCAGTTCGCGCAACAGGGCATGGAGATTGTCCGCTATTCCCCGGCCGAACGGCGGGCATTCGAGCCGATCGGCGTGTTCGCGGGCGAGGACGCGGTCATCCGCTTCTCCAAGTACCCCGCCGACTACGGTCCGTGGATCGGGGACAACGCCGTCGTCGGGAACGTCACGCAGAACCTCGACCTGCGGGGCGACCACTGCGGACTCGACTTCTGGACGGAGGCCACCAAGGGCCTCCCGGTCCAGCTTGCTGGCACGGGCTCGGAACGGCTCGGCGGGATCGGTGAGCTGAGCTATCCGGCGATGCTCGACTACCTGTCGCACCTCCGGGCGTACCTGTACATGGGCACGCAACCGGCCAGCTACACCCTCGGGCTGATGGAGGCGATGCTGGCGGCCGTGCCGGTCGTCTCGATCGGGCCTCGGGACATGTGGATGCCGGACCTGTTCGAGGGGCATGAGATCGCGGGCGATTGGTTCGACGATCCGGTCAAGGCTCGGACGGAGTTGTCCGTCTACCTCAATGACCGGGCCTGCGCTTGGGCCGACTCAGAACACTCCCGCGACTTCGCGGTCGAACTGTTCAGCGTCGAGAACGTCGGGCCGCAGTGGCTCCGGTTTCTCGGCAGCCCCGCCCGCTCGTCGTTCGTCCGGGAGTCGGTGACGGCGGCATGAGATTCTTGATTGACTACCACCACGCCGACCTCGCCCATTCGTTCGCGCTGACCCTCGGGCGGTTCGGGGTCGAGGTGCTCCACCCGTACGGGATGGACTGGTTCCCCGAGTTCTGGGCGTTCGAGCGGGAGCGGCACGCCGACGCGATCGCGCGGCAGTACCTGCTGGGCATCTGGGCCGGGGCCGAGCCCGTGGACGGCATCGTGACCATCGCCGACACCCGCCATCCGGGCTACCTCATCCGGGGGGTCACCCTCGAAGCCGCCCGGTCGATGGACTGGGATGCTCTGATCGCATCCGTGCCCGCCAATGCGCCGGGGTTCTCCCGGCTGGCGCGCGAGGTCGGAGCGCGGTGGGGCCTCCATGTCGGCAACCAGTGGGGCCACGAGGCGTGGGATCTGACGCCCGACTTCGCGATCCTCTCCACCACTTCCCCGGTCCCGGCGGGCATCCCGCATGTCGTGGTCCACCAGGAGTTCAGCCTCGACGACTTCCGGTTCGAGCCGCCGACGGGGTTCGGGCCGGTCCGCTCGTTCGTCAACTGCTTCCCCGAGATGGACAGCGAATACGCCGGCAACTTCCTGCCGCTCGCCCGCGCCACCCCTGAGTTCGGCTGGGAGGTCTACGGTGCCTACGGGACGGCTGAGCGTGACGAGTTTGCGGCTGGCGAGCTGCACGGCACGCCGACGATCGGCGCAGCGATGCGGGGCGCTGGCGCGATCTGGCACGCCAAGCACTGGTCAGACGGGTTCGGTCATGTCATCCACAACGCCTTCGCCGTCGGCCGGCCGGTCTTCGGCTACCAGCGCTACTACGAGGACAAGCTCGCCGGGCCGCTGTGGGTCGACGGGCTGACCTCGTACGACGTGGAGACGCGCACCACCGATGAGGTGGTCGGGTTGCTGCGCACCCTGCGCGATGAGCCGGAGCGCTATCTGGCTATGTGCGAGGCGTCTGCCGCGCGCTTCCGGGAGGTCGTGAGTTTCGACGAGGACGCCACCAAAATCGCGGACCTGCTCGGACTGGCGGTGTTCGCGTGAGATTGCTGTTCTTCGGCGACATGAGCCGGACCGGCTTCGGCACGGTCACGATGGACCTCGGCCGGGAGCTGCTGGAGCTCGGGCATGACCTCCGGTTCGTGTCCCAGAACGAGCTTGACGACGTCCTGCCGGAGCCGTTCGAGAGCCGGACATGGCGGGTGGACGACCCGGCCCTGTTCCTGCCGGAGCTCGCCGAGGGCGGTGAGGTGCAGGGGCTCGGGCGGACCTCGCTGGCGATGCGTTCCGAGGGCTACATCGGGTTCTTCAACGGCACGTTCTGGCGGGACGGCTGGACCCCCGAGGCGTGTCTCGTGCTGGGCGATCCGGGCAACGTCCGGCTGATGATCATGCGCGACGAGCACACCCGCGCCGCGTTCTCGTCCCTGCCGGTCTACCACTACGTCCCGATCGAGGGGATCGACCTGCCGCCGACCCTGCGTGAGATGTGGTCGTTCGTCCATCCGGTCGCCATGACCGAGTTCGGGGCGGACGAGATCGCCAAGGTCACAGGATACCGTCCGCCGATGGTCTACCACGGGGTTGATACCGGGGCGTTCCATCCCGTGTCGCCCGAGCGGATGCTGGTCGTCAACGGCCGGAAGCTCCGGAGCAAGGCCGACTGCAAGCGCCTGTTCGGGCGTTCGGGGCGCTGGATCCTGCGGACCGACCGGAACGTGGTCCGCAAGCGCTACCCCGAGCTGTTCCGGGCGATGGCCCCGGTCCTGGCCGAGCGGCCGGACACGACCCTCGTGGTCCACGCCTCGCGGATGGACATGGGCGGCGACCTCGAGGATTCGCTCGCCAAGTACCCGCCCCGCATCCGGGCGCAGATCGTCGTCACCGACGCCGGGGGACGGCTGGACCGCTCGATGCTGGTCGCGCTGTACAACGCGGCCGATGTCTACGTCAGCAACTCGGCCGAGGGCTTCGGGCTGACCCTCGCCGAGTCGCTGGCGTGCGGCACCCCCGCGGTCGGGATCGACTACTCCGCCGTCCCGGAGGTCATCGGGCCCGGAGGGGTGGTCACCCCGATCGCGTCGCTCCTCGACAACGAATACGGCTACTTCTGGGCGGCCGCGAATCAGAAAGCGATGGGTGACGCGGTGGCTTCGCTGTTGGATAATGAGCCCGAGCGGAAACGACTGGGACGTGCCGGCGTGGCGCACGTCCGCGCGTCGTTCCAGTGGTCCACGGCAGCGCGTCAGTTCAGCGAGCTGATGTCTGTTCCGCTGGAGGCGGTCGCGTGACGACCCCCGCGTTCACCACCGAGGCTGCGGTCCGGGCGATCCTCGACCTCAATGCGTCCGCGGCCTCGCGCTACAGCGCCGACACGATCGCCTCGAACATCCGAGCCTCGGCGTGGTTCCTCGAACGCTCGACCGGGCGGATCTTCCGGGACGAGTCGGCACTCACCTTGAAGTTCTCGACCAACAACGCGGCGACCGTCTACGTGCCGGGGCTGCGGAGCGTCTCGTCGGTGACGCTGAACGGGGCTGCCCTGACCGCCGACACGTCGTACTGGCTCCTGCCAGACGTCCAGCAATCGGGCGTGTCCACGGGCATCCAGCTCCGGCCGTTCACCCGCGGCTCCGGAGACACGTGGTATCTCGGCATCCCGGATTGGTTCGAGCGGAACCTCGACAGCCCGAAGTGGAACCAGGACCGGGGCGGGGCGTTGCCGAATGACCTCGTGGTCGCGGGCGCGTGGGGCTACGCCGAGGCCGACCTGCCCGCGCCCGTGCGCGACGCCAACACCCGCCACGCCGCGTGGCTGACCCTCCGTTCGGATGCCCTGCTGTCGGGCGCTCGCGCGACCGAGGCGGGCATCTTCGACCTGTCCAACCTGCCGGTCGAGGTGCAGGAGTTCGTCGCATCGTGGAAGACCGGGCCGCAGGCGGTGGGACTGTGATCGAGGGCTACCGTCCGCTCCAGGCTCGGCTCGACGCCATCGGGGACAGCAAGCTCCAGATGGGTTTCGTGGCGTCGATCGTCGTGGGCGAGTTGAAGCGGAACATCGTCCACAGGACGAGCGGCACGTCGCGCACGGTCCACGTGACCGCCGTCACCGACTCGACCGCCCGGATCGAGGGCAGCCCGGTCGCCCGCTGGCTCGACGAGGGCACCGGACTGTACGGACCGCGCCGTCAGCGGATCGTCCCGCGCAGCGGCAAGGTCATGCGCTGGACGGCCGGACCATCGGGTTCCCTGACCCTCGCCGGCCGCAAGCGCTCGGGCAAGGCCGGCGCGGGTGCCGGCCCCGTGTTCGCCCGGTCCACGCGGGGCATGAAGGGCCGGCCGTTCATCCAGCGCTCGATCCAGTCCGCCGCGGGCAAGCTCGGAGTCGAGCTCGGCGGGCAGATCGTCGACGAATGGAACAGGGCAGCATGACCGCCATCGCCCGGTCCGACTTCCGGGACGCGGTGGAGACGCTGCTGGAAGCCCAGCGCGCCGCCACGCCGGGGCTGCTCCGCCAGACCGCGCGCCACCATCCGGGCGGGATGGGCGGCGAGAAGCCGATCGCGTGGCAGGGCGAGATCAGCGATGACCTCGCCTATGACAGCGGCACCCGCAACCGGGTCATGACCGGGGCTGTCCAGATCGCGACGACCTTCTCGGCCGACCTGCCGACCGACGACTTCGACGACCTGATCGACGACCTGATCGAGCGGTTCACGGCGGCCTACGCAGTCATCCCCAACACGATCCTCGAACTCATCCGGGCCGAGCCCAGCGACGTCGCGATCCCGCGAGCGGACGGGAACACGGACTTGTACAAGGGCTCGCTCCTCGGCATCCGCCTCCGTATCTGGGAGGGTCGCATCTAGCCATTCTCCCGCTCCCCGCCTCGTTCCCCACGCACCGCGCTCTGAGCCGAATGCGGAGTTAGGCCCAGAGGTTCGCATCTCCCCACTCCGCGGGAGACACGCATGACGATCTCGCAGATCCCCGGCGCAGTCCGGCTGCGCCGCAACCAGATCGGGATCCAGTCCGCTCTCAACACCGTCGTCCCCGCCACCCGCAGGGTGCCGTGGCGCGGCGGCATCGTCGTCAACCCGAACTGGACCGACCCCGATGCCGACTTCGGCTCGCTCGACCCGGTCGCCGCACCGACCCGCGGCATCCTCGTCATCACCTCGACCAAGACCGGCAGCCAGTACTACAACGACCTGCCGATCCGCGCCCTCGCCGGACTGAAAGGCGGCGTTTCTCCGAGCGGCGGGGGCACCGCCAAGACGTGGGACTTCCAGGTCGCGTCGCTGACCTCGGACGTCTTCGACATCTTCACCAATGAGACGGCCGACGATACCGAGGCGACCGACGCCACGATCGGGATCGGCGGGGTCATCGACTCGCTGGAAGACGTCTACCCGCAGGATCTGGGCGCGGCGACGCTCAACGACAACTGGGTCTATTCGTCGGCCACGATCGCCTCGAACGGGACCGACAGCCTGACCGTCGATTCCGCGGCGATTCCGGTCCTCGCGGCCGGGATGGTCGTCAAGATGGACACGGCCGCCGGGAGCATCGGGACGACGCCGATCGACGCCGCCGTCCACGATGTGACGGTCCGGGTCCAGAACAACCTCGACATCAAGCACTTTGCCAACGGCTCGAACTCGGCCAACCAGGCCGGCGGGTTCGGACGCGGGCAGCGGGTCATCGAACTGGTCCTGACGGTCGCCAAGTCGAGCGCGATGGTCACCGAAGCCGGGACCTTCCTCGACGATCCCAAGCCGTCGCGCTTCTTCGACGTCATCGTCCCGAGCGCGAGCGCGGCCCAGTCCGGCGTCCCGTACTCGGATCGCCACCGCGGGGCGTTCCGCCTGTTCGACCGGGGCGAGACGGAGATCGGCGGCAACGTCGCGCTGGTCCTGACCTACCACGCCTATTACGACGCCACGCTGGGCTACGTCTACCGGCGGACGATCATCAATACCCAGACCACCGCAGCGGCAGCCTGACATGGCTGAGCTGGTCACCGTCCGGGTGCGCGACTGCGCGTGCCCGGACAGCCCCCATGACGGGGACGAGGTCTACCTCCTGCCGACGCTCTCGCTCGAAGGCGGAGCGGCGGCGGAGCTCGACCTCCTCTACTCCAATGACATCGCCGAGGCCCGCCGGACCTTGGTCCTGCTCGGCCGCTGGACCGTGACCTACGTCCGCTACGGCGCGGTGGGCTGGAACTGGCTCCAGACCGGCGAGAACGGCAAGCCCGAGCCGGTCCCGTTCGACGTGGAGGTGCTGCTCGCCGACTATCGCCTGTCTCGGCAGGTCGCCGAGAAGGCCAACGAGCTGTACTCCGAGGCGGTGCTCGGCCCTTTGCTGGCGGCGGTCGCCGGGCCGCCTCCCAATCGGCAGCAGAGACGATCGCGCACTGGACGGACGGCGTCCTCGACCTCAGCGCGCCCGGTGTCGATCTCGACGCCGCCCGCGTCATCGTCGGCCGAGCCTTCGGCTGGTCAGCCGTTGCGGATCGCCCGATGAACTGGGCCGAGTTCCAGAAGGCCCGGCTCCTGCTCTCGGAGGAGCGGGTCGGCTCCCGCCTCCGCCAGCAGGACCGGGGCGAATTGGCGCAGGACGAGCAGACCAAGGCCATTCTCCGCGAGCGGGGGATGGTGGGCTAGATGGGGTTCGGACTGGCCGAGACGGCCAAGCTCGCGGTCGATCTGTCGCTCAAGGGCAACTTCAAGTCGGCGCTGGCCGCCAACCAGCGCGCCCTGAGCGGGTTCGACTCGGCCGTCTCCCGGTCCGGCTCCCGCGCGTATCGAGCCGGGCAGCAGATCGGGACGGGCTTCCTCAATGCGGGGCGGATCATCGCCCTCGGAGCGGCGACCGCCGCGGCCGGGCTGATCGGCGTGCTCAAGGTCGCCGGCAACTTCGAGGCCCAACTCAACACGATCAACACGATTGCCCGAGCCAACGCCAGGGATCTCGGCGCGATCGGGGCCGCCATCCGCAAGGTCGCCACCGACACCGGGACACCGCTGGCGGATCTGACCCAGGCCTATTACGACCTCCTCTCGGCGGGGATCAAGGCGGCCGACGCGACCAAGGTCCTGACCGCCGCCAACACGCTCGCGATCGGCGGCCTGTCCACGACTGCCGAGTCTGTTGACCTCCTGACCTCGGCCATCAACACCTACGGCGGGGATGCGACCAAGGCCGCCGCGGACGCGGACATCTTCGCCAAGGCGATCGAACGCGGCAAGGTCACCGCGGCCGAGTTGGCGCACTCGTTCGCGCAGGTCGGCCCGATCGCCGCCGCATCGGGGATCGAACTCAGGGAACTCGGCGCGGGCTACGCCCGACTGACGGCCGCAGGTGTCCCGGCGGCCGAGGCGGCGACTCAGATGCGGTCGGCCATCGTCGCGCTGACCAAGGTCAATCCGGCCCTCGAAGCCCTCCAGAAGCAGACCGGCCGCAACTACCTCGCCATCGCCGGCAAGAAGGGGCTGGTCGAGGCGCTCCAGCTCATGCGGACGGACGCCACAAAGGCCGGCGTCCCGCTGATCGACCTGCTCGGGCGGGTGGAGGGGCTGAACTTCACCCTCGCCACGACCGGGCCGAACTTCGCGGCGTACAACGCCGACCTCGCCGCGATGGGCAAGGCCACCGGCACGGCCGCCGGTCAGATGGCCGAGCGCCAGAAGGGGCTCAACTTCCAACTCAGCATCCTCAAAGCCCGTCTGACGGATGCCGCCATCGTGATCGGCTCGACCGTCCTGCCCAAGATCACGCCGGTCTTCGAGCGGCTCAACAAGGCCCTCGCCGATCCGAAGGTCATCTCCCAGATCCAGGCGTTCGGAACGGCCGTGGCGAGCCTGTTCAGCGACAGCAACATCGAGGCTGGCGCGAAGTTCCTGCAGGGTGCGCTCGAGACGGCCAAGGTCGCCGCGCCGGTCGTCGCTCAGGCGGCCAAGGCCACGTTCGCGATCGTGCAGGCGGCGGTCAGCCTGTTCACCTCGCTGCCCAAGGAGATCCAGGGGCTCGCCATCGGTGCGTTCGCCATCAACAAGCTGACGGGCGGGCTCGTGACCAACATCGCGGGCGGACTCATCAGCTCCGTCCTCAAACAGCTCGTCTCGGGCGTGGTCAACGTCAACGGGGCCGTGGTCAACGTGGTCGGCGGTGGCGGACTGCCCGGAGCGGCAGCGGGAGCTGCGGGCGGCGGGGTCAGCGGCGCGATCAAATCGGCCGCGAAGTGGATCGTGCCGATTGCCGTCGCGGCGGCCTTTGTCGAATTCACCCAAGAGCTCAACAAGACCAGCCCCACGGCGGCGAACCAGACGAACACGACCATCGGCCGGTACGGGGCATTCGCAACGATGCCGACCAGTGCGCCGATCACCCCCGGCACGAGCGATGCCCGCGGACTGCGGGCCGACCTGTCCACCTTCAACGACACCTTGAAGCGGAACGGCGAGCGGCTCAAGGATGACGTGGTCAACCTCGCCCAGCTCGCCAAGGCGACCAACGCCTTCCTGTCGGACGGATTCCGCCAGATGGTCGCGGGGCTGAAGAACGCCAAGGGCTCGGCGGCCATCGCGGCGGCGGTCAAGAAGGCGGTCGACATCTCGGTGACTCAGGGCCGCGGGAATGCCGCCAGCACGAGGACCCTGCTCGCAACCCTGCGCAAGCAACTCGGCGCGACCCACGACCCCAAGCTCGCCTCGATCCTGCGGACGGCCATCGCCAAGGTGCAGGCCAAGCTCCCCGGCCGCGAGTTCGTCGCCGCGCAGCTCCGCAAGGCCGACCAGATCCTCAACTCGACCAGGACCACGAGCCAGAAGGTCCGCGAGCTCCAGGCCATCGAGAAGACCCTGCAGGGTCGGTCGCTCTCGGCTCAGAGGAAGGTGCAGGACAAGATCGACGCGGCCAAGCGGGCGCAGGTCTACGCGGCCCGTGCCACGACCGAGGCGATCAAGGACAAGGATCTCTCGGTCACGGTCAGGACGAATGTCAACGTCCAGACGGCGGTCAGCCTGCGCGACTTCACGAAGACGTATCTCGCCAGCCGGTCGTTCGGCGGCCGGGCGATCTCGTGACCCAGTTCTTCACCTATGACGGGGTCGACCTCGGCAATACGACGGTCCGGCTCGCAGACGGGATCGCGGGCCTGTCCCAGAGCGCCAACGGGGAGCCGGCCACGGGCGGGGTCAAGATCGACGACCCTCTCGGAGCCCTGACGTTCGTCGAGCTCCAGGAGTTCGCCCATACCGAGACGGCCTGCTCGGTGCCCCGGACGTTCACCGGGTTCCTGACGAACATGCGGGTGAGCCGCGGGCCATACATCACCGGACCCGGCCGGATCTATGACTTCGACCTGATCGACCTCAACTACCTGCTCCACCTGCAACCCCTCCGGGGAACGGGTGCCAAGCGCCCGGCCGAGACGGGCAATGCACGGCTGGCATTCCTCCTGTCGTCGGTCGCGCTCGACGGGATCGTGTACGACAACGGGCTCGTCGGGAGCATCGTCGACAACTTCGAGGAAGCCGACTACACAGGGTTGTATGCCGAGACGGTCCTCGATGACCTGTGCGTCTCGTCATCGGCCGAGATCGGCCGGATCTATTTCGTCTACCGTGACCACGCGACGGGTCAGGCGAGCCTGTTCATCGACATCCCCACGGCGGCCGTCCGCACCTCGACCCTCGCGATCAGCAACGACCTCGACGACGTTGACGACTCCACGACGTTTGCGCCCAACCTGGATTCGCAGGTCGAGGCGTCCGCGCAGGACATCTACTGCGCGGTGTTCTTCAAGTACAAGGCGGGCAACGTCTACCGCCACAACGACACGACCCACGCGACCTACTTCGCGGGGTCCGGCTACCACCGTCAGGCCGTGTTCGAGACGACCCGCGTCGGGTCGCAGGCGACCGCCATCCGGCACGCCGATGCGTTCCTCGCCAATCACGCGGGGACCATCGACACGGTCACCTGCGTCGTCCGGCTGCCGAAGGCGAAGGTCAACCTGATCGAAGCCGGGCAGCGGGTGTCGTCGAAGTTCGTCCATCTCCCCGGCTTCGATACATTCGGCTACCTCCGGGTCGCCCTGCGGACGGTCCTCTTGACGCAGGACACCAACGACTACTACGACGTCCACCTGACCCTGACCAACCGGAGCTTCACGCCGGGCGGCACGGGCAGCGGGAGCACGGGTGACTTCCCGTTCGTCCCACCGCCCCCGTCGCAGTTCTGCGCCACCACTCCGGGCTCCGGCGTCAGCGCCAGCTCGACCGCCTACAGCACGTTCGTCGAGGCCTATCGCGGGGTGTTCATCGGGGCCCCGTCCATCGTCATCGACCAGTTCGCGATCAGCGGCTACACGGCGTCCAACTACGCCCTGCTCGATATCGCCTACTCGTGGGACGGCGGGGCGATCGCGTACGCCTCGGTGCTCGCCGAATCCACGAGCACGCCCGGCGTGTTCAACGGTCAGGTCTGCTGGAACGGCGGAGGCCTGACCCGCTGTGAGGGTGACGACGACGGCACGCCGTACGCCTCGACTCCGACGACGTGGCCTCATCCGGACCCGCCCACCCCGGCCACCCTTCGCATCTGGGGCATCCGGGCGCAGCAGAACGACAACATGGGACCGGCCACGTTCTGCGTCACGCC
>Ga0210377_10001765_pt1 | contig 19353 bp, 18 predicted proteins | sample PLM4_65_b1redo_FD_155480 | JGI IMG/M metagenome (GOLD analysis project Ga0210377, IMG submission 155480) | Groundwater sediment microbial communities from an aquifer in East River, Colorado, USA - PLM4_65_b1 redo | ecosystem: Environmental > Terrestrial > Soil > Riparian zone | place: USA: East...
CTCCTGGTATGAAACCACCGACATTCAACGCATCCGGCCCCTCCGGCTGGAATCCCTCAATTCGCAGAATTTCTGGAATCATTGGGACCGCATCAACCCGGCGGACCTGGAAAAGATCTCCACCATTTTCTTTAAGAAAGTCTTGGGGCTCCTGCCCTCCCCGGAACCGCACCTGCTGGTGGAGGCGGATAACATCTATTCTTCTCCCCGGAATACTGCCACGGTCGGCTTCGAACTGGATGAAGAGTATGCCCCGGAACTCTCTCGCCAGCGGGTGGGACTGGCGCTGGTCACTGAGCGCTCCGCCGGAGTGCCGTTATATTATCAAACCTTCCGGGGCGGCCTGTCGGGAGGGGAAGCCTTTGAACGCCATCTCGAGGCTATCCTGGCTCGGGTGGGCCAGCTGGGGGTCAAGCCCCGGCAGGTTACCCTGCTGCTCAATCCGGGATTCGATCCTGCCGGCGTCATCGACCGAGTGGACCGCGACCAGGGACTCCATTTTATTGCCTCTTGCTCTCCCGACGAGGTCCCCGAACTGACCAAGATTTCTTTGAAGGAGTTTACTCCTTTAAACAGCAAACTCTCCGGCCGTACCGGAGAGTTGGACCGGGACGAAGACAAGATCCTTTATTATGAGACTCAGGCGGATTTCTGGAACCGGCCCCGGAAGGTAGTCATCGTTTTCGATCCCAAGACCTTCAACCTGAGTTACCAGGACCTGGGCAAGCGGGTGCAGAAAGTGCGCAAGGAGCTGCTGGCTTTGCAGCAACGGTACCAGCAAGAGGGCTTCCCGGAAGATGCCCCCAAATCCACCCGGGAGCACCTGAGCCAACTATGCCAGCGTCTCCGGCTCAGCCCCTCCCTCTTTGACCTGAACTTCCATGAAGAGAACGGGTCCCTGCGCATGGATTTCCAGCTCAATCACCGCCAGATGGCTGCCAAGGTGCGGCGCTTCGGCAAAAATATCCTGATTACCGACCACGAAGATTGGCGCGCCGCGGAAATTTACGAAGTTTACGCCAAGCGGTATTTATCCGAGACTCAGGGGGCCGGCGCCAAGGCCCAGGGCCCCACGGACAACCCCTTTCAGGCGGCCTTAATGCCCCTATACCACTGGACCGACTCCAAGATCCGGGTCCATATGTTTGTCTGCCTCGTGGCCCTGACCTATCTGGCCCTGCTCTGCCAGCGTCTGAAAACCGCGGGTCTGAAGATTCCCCCCATGGAAGTTATGGAAGAGCTGCGGTCCATGCGCACCGCCATCTATGCTTCTGAGGACGAAGGCAAGTTGAAAAGGATCATTGAACCGGTCAGTGATTCCCAGGCCGCCATCCTCAAGGCCCTGGGTTATGACGTCCAGGACGGCAAGATCCTATCGCTGCCCCATTCCCTGGGTTCATAAGTCAAATAACCTTGCTCTGTCAGTTTCCTGGCCGGGGGTTTTCCTCCGGCCAGTTCATTTTGGGGCCCGCGCCCAAGCGCCTTTGCCGCCCGGAAATCCTTGATTTCGACGAAAATTGCGCTATCCTTGCGAAATTAATCAACTTCATTTAGACTAAATTCAGACTGACGGGGTCTGGCAGTTTGACCTCTAAGGCAGAAATTGGCAGAGGTAACACCGGCTCCTGGGGAAAACTTTAGAGATTATGAGACGATTTGGTGCCCGGAGCCGCCTCACCGGGGGAAGCCGGTCTCCCCGGGCCGTTAATTATCCTTTGCCCCTGCACTTGCAGGGTACTTTTGCTTCTAGGGGTTGTCAGTGGATTTTCCGGTAAATGAGCGAGGGTGTCGCCCGGGATGGTCAAACACCCTTGCATCCTTGGACATCAGGGAGAACCAGGATTTTATGCTGCAGGCTCTTTGAGAAGGTAACCTAACTTGTTAAACGGAAAAAACCTCTTGATAACCGGGGGGACCGGCTCTTTTGGGAGAAAATGCACGGAGGTTATCCTCCGGCATTACACCCCCAACCGACTCATTATCTTCAGCCGTGATGAGCTTAAGTTATTTGAGATGGCCCAGGTCTTCCCCTTCGAAAAATACGGCTGCATGCGTTATTTTGTGGGAGATGTGCGGGATAAAGAAAGGCTCTACCGCGCCTTTCAGGGGGTGGATTATATTATCCATGCCGCGGCCCTCAAGCAGGTGCCGGCTTGCGAATACAATCCCTTTGAGGCGGTGAAGACCAATATTCTAGGGGCTCAAAATATTATTAACGTAGCCATCGATCAAGGGGTTAAAAGAATCATCGCCCTGAGCACCGACAAGGCCGCGAACCCCGTTAACCTGTACGGCGCCACCAAACTCTGTTCCGATAAGCTGTTTATCGCGGGCAATGCCTACGTGGGGCGGGATGATACCATCTTCAGCGTGGTGCGGTACGGCAACGTGGTGGGCTCCCGGGGCAGTGTCATCCCCTTTTTTATCCAGCAGAAGGAAACCGGGGTCCTGCCCATCACTGATCCCCGCATGACGCGGTTTTGGATCACCCTGGAGCAAGGGGCTATCTTTGTCTTGCGATGTTTGGAGCGGATGGTGGGCGGAGAATTATTTGTCCCCAAGATCCCCAGTATGAACATCATGGACCTGGCCAAAGCCATCTGCCCGGAATGCCAAACCAAGGTTGTCGGCATCCGGCCCGGAGAAAAATTGCACGAAGTGATGGTCCCCCGGGATGACGCCAGGAATGCCGTCGAATTTCCTGACTTCTATGTGATTAAACCGATGTTTCGCTTCTTTGTCCGTCGTTTTAATGAAGAGGGCTCCCGGCCACTGCCCGATGATTTCGAATATAACTCGGGGACCAACACCTGGTGGCTCACGGTGGAAGAACTGCGAGCCATGATTAGCGCCTTATGATCCCTTACGGGCGACAATGGCTGGATGACGCCGACATTGAGGCGGTGGTCCAGGTCCTTAAGTCTGACTGGCTGACCACGGGACCCAAAGTGGCGGAATTTGAGCAAGCGGTGGCCGACTACGTCGGGGCCCGGCACGCGGTGGCGGTTTCCAGTGGCACGGCCGCCTTGCATTCTGCCATGTTCGCCCTGGGCCTGGGCCCCGGAGATGAAGTCATTGTGCCGCCCATGACCTTTGCGGCCACTGCCAACTGTGTGGTCTTTCAGGGTGGGACTCCCGTTTTTGCAGATGTAGATCCGGGAACTTTGCTCCTGGATCCAGCCCAAGTCGTCGAGAAGATTACCGGTCGCACCAAGGCCATCATCGCAGTGGATTACGCCGGTCAGCCCTGCGATTACGCGGAATTGCAGAAGATTGCCGACCAGCATGGCCTTAAACTGGTGGCCGATGCCTGCCATGCTCTGGGCGCCACCTACCAAGGCCGGAAGGTGGGAACTTTGGCGGCCATGACCGTGTTTTCCTTTCATCCGGTAAAACCTATTGCCACCGGTGAAGGCGGGATGATCGTCACCGATGACCCCGATTACGCCCAGCGTCTCAGACTTTTCCGGAACCACGGCATCACTACGGACGTCAGGCAGCGGCAGGAGCAGGGCACCTGGTTTTACGAGATGGTGGATTTGGGGTACAACTATCGCCTCACTGACATCCAGTGCGCCCTGGGGGTGAGCCAGCTTCAGAAGCTGCCGCAGTTTCTGGAGAGGCGCTGGGAGATTGCCCGGCGCTACGATGAGACCCTGGAGGCGTTGGACCGGGTCGCCCCGCTTAAAGTCAAACCCGGGGTGGGCCATGCCTATCACCTTTACGTGGTCGAGTGGCAGGAAAGCAACCGGCGCTCCCGGACCCAGGTGTTCCAGGCCTTGAGGCATCGGGGCCTGGGAGTAAACGTGCACTACATTCCCGTGCATCTCCATCCTTTTTACCGCCAACGGTTCGGCACCGGACCCGGGTGGTGCCCGGTGGCGGAAGCGGCCTATGAACGCCTCCTCTCCCTGCCCATTTTCCCGGCCATGACGGAGCAGCAAATACAAGACGCCCTGGAGATTTGCCGGCAGGAGTTTAAGAGCTAATCCGCCGGCTGCCATCTGAAGGGCTGCTTAAGGAATTTTTCAAGGGAGTCTGGATATGATCAGATATTGTACCCGGTGTGTGATGCCCGAAACCAAACCGGACCTGCATATCGACGGGGAAGGAGTCTGCAACGCCTGCCGCAGTATGGAGCAGCGGCAAGAAATTGATTGGCCGCAGCGCCGCCAGGAACTCTCAGAAATTCTTGAAGCTTACCGCTCCAAAGATGGATCGAACTATGATTGCATTATTCCGGTAAGCGGCGGCAAGGATAGCCATTATCAAACGATCAAGATGTTGGAGCTGGGGATGAATCCTCTGCTGGTAACCGCCACCACGGATCAATTATCCCCCCTCGGCCGCCACAATATTGAGAACTTGAAAAAACTCGGAGTGGATTACATCGAGGTGACCACCAATCCGGTGGTGCGCCGCAAAATTAACCGCCTGGGTCTGGTACAGATCGGGGATATATCCTGGCCGGAACATGTGGCGATTTTTACCATACCGGTGCGCCTCGCCGTGCAGCTCAACGTGCCCCTGATCATTTGGGGGGAGAATTCCCAGAACGAATATGGCGGGCCGGCCGCCGCCGCCGGGGATAAACATCTCACCCGGCGCTGGCTGGAAGAATTCGGCGGGCTCTTGGGACTGCGGGTCTCCGACCTGATCGGGCAGGAAGGCATTATCCCCAATCATCTTATCCAATACACCTATCCGGCTGAAGCAGACTTGCAGCGGGTGGGCGTAACCGGCATCTTCCTGGGCTATTACCTGCCCTGGGATGGCTACCAAAATGCCTTTATCGCCCAGGCCCACGGGTTCCGAACCTTCCACCAGGTGGTGGAAGGCTCTTTGGTGAATTATGAGAATTTGGATAACCTCCAGACCGGCATTCATGATTACTTCAAGTTCTTAAAATATGGCTTTGGCCGTGCCTCCGATCTGGCCTGCCTGCATATCCGCCGGGGGCGGATTACCCGGGCGGATGGCTTGGAAATGGTGAAGCGGCATGACGGCAAATTCCCCTGGACCTATCTGGGCGCGCCCATCCAGGCGGTCTTGGACGAGATCGACCTGTCCCTGGAGGAATTCATCCGCGTCTGTGACCAGTTCACCAATAAAAAGCTGTTCGTCTGCGACGCCCGGGGCCATCTGGTGAAGGATCGACACGGCAATCTGACCAAGATCAATTACGACAACCTCCCGGAAGGAAAGCTGGGTGAAGAAAGTAGCGATCGTCAACTACGGGCTCTGTAATCTCGATTCCATCGAACGCGCCGTCGCCTATTGCGGCGGCAACCCCATGGTTACGGACCAGCCCGTGGAGATCACCCAGGCCAGTCACATCATTCTTCCCGGGGTGGGGGCCTTCCGCTACGCCATGGAAAATCTACACCACCTGGGCTTGGTGGATTTCCTGTCCGAACAAGTTTTGGAGAAACGCATCCCCTTTTTGGGGATCTGCCTGGGTATGCAGCTCTTGGCCACCAAAGGCTATGAGGGCGGCGACACCCAGGGATTGGGCTGGATTGCCGGAGAGGTGCGGAAATTTGCCCCTACGGCGCAGCAGGAACGGATCCCCCATGTGGGCTGGAATGAAGTCCACTATGAGCAGGATAGTCCTTTGTTTGCCAATATAGCCTCGGGCAAGGATTTCTACTTTGTCCACAGTTACCACTTTTGTTGCGCCAAGGACGAGAATGTCCTGGCCCGCACCCCCTATTGCGGCAGTTTTACCTCCGTGGTAGGTAGGGACCTGATCTTTGGCGTCCAGTTTCATGCGGAAAAGAGCCAGCGCCTGGGTTTTCAGGTCTTGAAAAATTTCCTGGCCCTTTAGCGGTGCGCCGTGATCAAAGTCAGAGTCATTCCCACCTTATTGTTCAAGGATTTTGGCCTGGTAAAGGGCATCTCCTTTGATTCCTGGCGCCGGGTGGGCAGCGCCATGCAGGCCGTCAAGGTCTATAATCTGCGGGAGGTGGACGAGCTGGCGTTTCTTAATATCAGCGCCACTCCCAATGACCGGGGCCCGGATCTGGAGACGGTGGATGATCTGGCGGATGAGTGCTTCATGCCCATGACGGTGGGGGGCGGGGTGCGGAACCTGGAGGATGTGCGGCAATTGCTCAAGGTCGGGGCCGATAAGGTCAGCGTCAACACCGCGGCGGTGGAAAATCCCGATCTTATCCGGCAGATTGCTGAGCGGTTCGGCTCCCAATGCGTGGTGGTCTCCATCGATTTCAAGCGCCCCGGCCACGGCGTTTGCGAGGTTTACAGCCATTGCGGCACCAGGGCCACCGGCCTGGATCCGGTAGCCTTGGCCCAAAAAGTTGCGGCACTGGGAGCCGGAGAGATCTTATTGACCTCCATCGATCGTGACGGCACCATGACCGGGTATGATGTGGAACTGACCCGGCAGGTCAGTGAAGCCGTGTCCATCCCGGTGATTGCTTCCGGCGGGGCCGGCACTTATGAACATATGGCAGAGGTTTTGCGCCACGGCAAGGCTTCTGACGTGGCCGCGGCCAGCATCTTCCATTTCACTCAACAGACCCCGTTGGAAGCCAAGCATTACCTGGCTCAATGCGGTTTTAGAATGCGGTTTAGCTAAGCCTGAGGATGAACCCTATGGCGAAGACTTCGTCGTCCGCCTCCGGACCTGAGAGCAAGCGCCTGGAGGAACTCTGGCAGGGAGAGTTCGGGAACGATTATACCGACCGGAACCGGGCCGCCGGCCAAGTGCGGGCCCCCTTTTGGCGCCTGATTCTGGAAGAATTCCCGGCCCAGCGGGTTCTGGAAGTGGGGTGCAACCTGGGCGCCAATCTGCAATGGATCGCCACCCACCTCCCCCCCCAGCAGGTGTATGGCGTGGATATCAATCTCAAGGCCTTGGCCGCCTTGCACCAGGATTTTCCCGAGGTAAACGCCATCTGGAGCCCGGCCCGGGATTTGCCCTTCCGGGATGGGTGGTTCGACCTGGTGCTTACCATGGGGGTGTTGATTCACCAACCGGAGGTCACTCTGCCCCTGGTCATGTCCGAGATTGTCCGCTGTTCCCGCCGCTATATCCTCTGCGGCGAATATTTTGCCGAGGAAACCTCCGAAGTTTTTTATCGGAACCAGACCGGGGCGCTGTTCAAGCGGAACTATGGCGCCATTTACCGCGAGCTCTTTCCGGAACTTAAGCTCCGCAAGCAGGGGTTTTTGGGCCGGGACGATGGCTGGGATGACGTAACCTATTGGCTTTTCGAAAAGCCTTGAACGTGCTGCCATGAAACGGGTGATTATCGTCCAGGCCCGCATGGGTTCCACCCGGCTCCCCGGCAAAGTCCTGATGGAGGTGGGGGGGCGGCCTATGTTGGCCCAACAGGTGCGCCGGCTGCGACAATTTTCCCAGGCCGATGAGGTGGTGATCGCCACTACCACCAACCCGGCGGACGAAGCCATTGTGGCGCTGGCCCGGGAGCTCAGGGTAGCCTGGTATCGCGGCAGCGAGGCCGATGTCCTGGGACGCTATGTGGGGGCGGCTAAACAGGCCGAAGCCGAGGTGGTGGTGCGGGTAACCGCGGATTGTCCCCTGATTGATCCTGAAGTCGGCGACCGGGTGATCCGGGAACTGGTGGACCACGCCGGGGACTGCGACTATGCCAGCAACGTGCTCCAGCGCACCTATCCCCAAGGCCTGGATGTGGAAGCCATGTTCCTGGACACGCTGTTGCGCCTGGACCGCCTGGCCTTGTCCCAGGCGGGCCGGGAGCACGTCACCGCTTTCCTCCGGGCCGGGCGGCCGGAGCTTTTTCTGACCCGCTCCGTCGAGGATACCCAAAACAACGCCGACTTGCGCTGGACCGTGGATGAAGAGGCCGATCTTAAGCTGGTTCGCCGCCTGTATGCCGAACTTAAGCTGGGAGAGCGCCTGGTCTCCTACCGGGAGATTGTCTCCCATGTGCGGGCCTCCGCTGATCTGGCCAGTATCAACCTCGGTGTGAAAACATGGCAGCCGGACGGGAAAGCTATTTAGTGATCCGGGCCGACGGCGACACCCGGATGGGGACGGGCCACGTCATGCGTTGCCTGGCCCTGGGGCAGGCCTGGCAGGACGAGGGCGGGAAGGTGGCCTTGGTGATGGCCCCGGCGGCCCCCGCCCTGGAAAGCCGGGTGCAGTCGGAAGGTATGGAAGTCAGCCGGCTGGCCGCGGTTCCCGGGAGCCTGGAGGATGCCCGGCAGACGGTGCAACTGGCCCAACAATGCGAAGCTCTCTGGATAGTGGCGGATGGGTACCAGTTTGGGTTCGAGTATCAGCGCCTGATCAAAGCTAGCGGCCAACGTCTCCTGGTCATCGATGACCACGGCCATGCCGGCCGTTATTGCGCCGACCTGGTGCTGAACCAGAATCTCCATGCCCATCCCGACCTGTATGGCCATAAAGAACTGGGTACCTCCTTGTTGCTGGGCCCCCGTTATGTGCTGTTACGGCGGGAATTTTTGGCCTGGCGGGCCTGGTCCCGGGAGATCCCGCCCAGAGCTGCCGGCATCCTGGTCACCCTGGGTGGCGGTGACCCTGACAATGTGACCCGGAAGGTTCTGCAAGCCTTGAACCGGGCGGACCTGGAGCCCCTGGAGGCCACGGTGATTGTGGGCGGAGCCAACCCGCATCTAGAAGAATTGTCTAATGAAATCAGTAAATTCCGGCATTCGGTGCGGTTGTCCAGGGATGTCAGCAACATGCCGGAACTCATGGCTCGGGCCGATGCGGCCATCACGGCAGGAGGCACCACCTGTTGGGAAATGGCCTTTATGGGCCTGCCTGGCTTGGTAGTCATATTGGCGGACAATCAGCGTCCCGTAGCGGAAAAACTGGCCGAATTGGGAGCCGCGGTGAACCTGGGCTGGCACGCCGACCTCTCGGTGGACCGGATTAACCGGGCCGCGGTTTCCTTAGTGACGGATGCGGCCCAGCGAGCCCAACTCTCCCGAACGGGACGGCGCCTGGTGGACGGGGATGGCGTTGCCAGGGTCTTAATGCGTCTTAAAGGTTTCAGGGTGAGATTGAGACCGGTTGGATCGGACGATGCCCCTTGGTTATGGGAGTGGGTCAATGATCCGGTGGTCAGGGAATCCGCGCTCACCAACCATTATATTTCCTGGGAGGAGCATATTGCCTGGTTTCAGCGGAAGCTCAGCGACCCTCACTGTTTCCATTTTATGGCCCTGGATGAGGCCGATACTCCGGTAGGGCAGGTACGGTTTGACCGGGTGGAAGAGGAGGCGGAGGTTGATGTCAGTATCGTGAGAGACAAGCGTGGTCAACATCTGGGAAGTTTTCTCATTGACCTGGGGACGAAAAAAATGTTTACTCTCACTGATATCAAGAAAGTCATTGCCTATATTAAGCCGGGCAATGTTACCTCCATCAAAGCCTTTGGCAAAGCCGGGTACCAGAACCAGGGGAAAAAAACCGTGCGAGGCCGGCGGGTATTGCACTTGACCAGGTTCAAAGCGGGATGAACCCTAAAGTGTCTGCACCCACTTATCTGGTGGTGGGCAGCAAGCCCTGGAATTACAGAGTCTTTCAAGAAATTATCTGTAAGTATCCAGGAAAATGGCGGTTCATCTCCGACCCCCAGGAATTGACCTTGGAAACGGTGGGCGAGATCAACCCGCGGTACCTTTTTTTCCTGCACTGGTCCCTGAAGGTTCCCCCCGCGATTATCACCAATTTTGAATGTGTCTGTTTCCACATGACCGATGTGCCCTACGGCCGGGGTGGCAGCCCTTTGCAAAACCTGATTGCCCGGGGACACGTGTCCACCCGACTTACGGCCTTGCGGATGTCTAAGGAGTTTGACGCCGGACCGGTCTATTTGCAGGAGGACCTGGGCCTGCAAGGGGGGGCTGAAGAGATTTACCTCCGGGCAACCTATCTAGCCGCCCGGATGATTGGCAGGATCATCCAAGAGGAGCCCACCCCGGTGGCGCAGCAGGGTGAAGCCACCGTGTTTGCCCGGCGGCAGCCGGCTGACAGCGAAATCCCCGAACTGGCCTCCCTCCCGGAATTGTTTGATTTCATCCGCATGCTTGATGCAGAAGGCTATCCCCGGGCCTTCCTGGACTATAAAGGTTACCGGTTCGAATTCCGCCGGGCCGCCTTATATGATGGGCGCATCGCCGCCGATGTAGTGATCACCCCAAAGGATGGCAATAAGCCATGAAAATACTGGTGGTGGCAGCTCACCCTGACGATGAAGTGCTGGGATGCGGCGGTACCATGGCGCGCCTGGCTCAAGAAGGCCATCAGCTTGCGGTGGCCATCCTGGGAGAAGGGGTGATGTCGCGCCATCCCCAGGGCGGCCGGGCAGCCGAGGCGGAACTTGCGGCAGTAAAGGCCAGCGCCCACCAAGCGGCGGCACACTTGGGCGTGGAACATCTATGGCTTTACGATCTGCCGGACAACCGGTTCGACACGGTGGCCTTGCTGGATATCGTCAAGGTTATTGAAGAGATCCTTGACCGCTTCGCCCCCGAAACCATTTATACGCACCACGGCGGTGACTTAAATGTGGATCATCGGGTGGTGCACCAGGCCGTACTCACCGCGGCCCGTCCTTTGCCGGGGCAGCAGGTGCGGGAGATTTTAGCCTTTGAAGTGCCGTCTTCCACCGAGTGGAGTTTCCAGGGCCTGACCCCGGCCTTCCGCCCCAACGTGTTTGTGGATATTTCCCGGACCTTGGACCTCAAGTTGCAAGGCATGGCCCTTTACCAAAGCGAAGTGAGAGCGTTTCCGCATCCCCGCTCCCCGGAAAGCATCACGGCCCTGGCCCGGCGCTGGGGCAGCGTGGTGGGATGTGCCGCGGCGGAAGCCTTTGAGCTGATGCGGGCCATCCGGTAACAGGACCCAATCGTGCCCCCCTTCATTGAATTAGGCAAAAGACGGATTGGCCAGGGCCAGCCGGTTTACTTGATTGCCGAGATCTCCGCCAATCACCATCAGGATTTTGACCAGGCCGTCAAACTGCTGCAAGCCGCCCGGGAGGCCGGCGCCGACGCGGTTAAGTTGCAAACCTATACGCCTGACACCATGACCATCGATTGCGCCAACGCTCATTTCCAGATTGGGCCAGGCACAATCTGGGCCGGGCGCAATCTATATGAACTGTATAGGGAAGCCTATACCCCCTGGGAATGGCATCCTCGACTTAAGGAGATTGCCCGCGATCTGGGATTGGACCTCTTTTCCACCCCCTTTGACGAGAGCGCCGTTAATTTCCTGGAACAGATGGGGGTGCCGGCTTATAAGATTGCCTCCTTTGAATTAATCGATCTCCCTTTATTGGCGCGCGTGGCCCAAACCAAGAAGCCCATAATTCTCTCCACGGGGATGGCCACCTTGGCCGAAATTGATGAAGCGGTGCGGACCTTGCGCCAGGCCGGGGCTTCCCACCTGGCCCTCTTGAAATGTACCAGCGCTTACCCGGCCCCGCCTGAGGAAGCCAACCTGCACACCATCCCCCACCTGGCTGCGACTTTTGGGGTGCCCGTGGGACTTTCGGACCATACCCTGGGAATAGCCGTACCGGTGGCCGCGGTTGCTTTGGGGGCCTGCATCGTTGAGAAGCATTTAACCCTGTCCCGGTCAATCCCGGGTCCGGATAGCGCCTTCTCCCTGGAGCCCGCCGAATTTCGGGATATGGTTCAGGCAGTGCGCCTGGCGGAAAAATCTCTGGGAAAAATATCCTATGAAATCACTCCGGCCCAGAAGGATAGTCTGGCTTTCAGAAGGTCCCTTTTCGTGGTTAAGGACGTTAAGAGGGGGGAAAAGTTCACCCAAGAAAACGTGCGATCCATCAGGCCGGGATTCGGCCTGCACCCCCGTTATCTCCCAGAGATCTTCGGTAGATCTGCCAGCCAAGACATCCAGCGCGGCACCCCGTTGAGTTGGTCCCTGGTTGCATCCGCCAGTTTGGGGAGTATTCTTAACGATTCCCCTGCTAAATGAAAAGAATCGGCATGAACATCGTAGCCACCATTGAAGCCAGGATGACCTCTGCCCGCCTACCGGGCAAGGTGTTATTGCCGGCCGCAAGCAAACCCATGTTGGAACACCTGGTTAACCGCTTAAGACGGGTACCCTCCATCGCTGCAATCGTCCTCGCCACCACGGTAAACGACACCGATCAGGTCCTGGTGGATTTCGCCGCGGCGCAAAAGATCAGTTGCTTCCGGGGCAGCGAAGCAGATGTGATGTCCAGGGTGATGGGTGCCGGGGAATCCTCCCGGGCCGACCTAATAGTGGAGATAACCGGGGATTGCCCGATTATCGACCCCTTGATTATTGAGCAGACTATCCAGATGTTTCTGCACAACCGCTGTGATTATTGCTCCAACTGCCACATTCGCACTTATCCCATGGGTATGGAAACCCAGGTTTTCCGGCTGGACACGCTAAAACGCTCCTATGCCATGACCTCCAACCCCCTGGACCACGAACATGTCACCCGGCATATCCGGCTGCATCCGGAAATGTTCACCCACGTCACCTTAGTGGCTCCACCGGACCTGTTCTGGCCGGAGTTGGGTTTGACCCTGGATGAACCCGCGGATTACGAACTGCTGACGAAGATCATCGAATATTTTGCGGATAAGAACCCCAATTTCGGGTGCCGGGAGGTGATTGACCTTTTGCGCCGCCACCATCCTGAATGGGTGGAGATCAACACCACGGTTCGCCGCAAGGGAATCAATCAATGAAGTTCTCCGCCGCGGTGATCGGCCTCGGAAATATGGGGCAGGGGTTCGATTACGATATCCAGGACGATTCCCGGGTATTGACCCATGCTTCGGGGTTCCACTACCACCCCCGGTTCCAACTGCTGGCTGGAACGGATCCGGATCCGGTAGCCCGGGAAAGATTTACGAAAAAATATCAGCAGCCGGCCTTCCCCACCCTCCGCGAGCTTTATGAAAATGTCACCCCTGATGTGGTTGCCATCGCGGTTCCCACCCCCTTGCACTACTCCGTTTTTCAAGAGGTTCTGCGCTATTCCCCCCGGGGGGTTATTTTAGAGAAACCCATGGCGAAAACCCTGGCCGAGGCGAAAAAGATGGTGCAACTGGCCGGGGAGGCCCACTGCGCTTTGCTGGTAAATTACCTGAGGCGCTTTGAACCGGGCGTATTGGCATTAAAGCAAAGGATCACCGCGGGGGAATGCGGGGATATCTATAAAGGGGTCCTGTGGTATTCCAAAGGCATAGCCAATAACGGCTCACATTTTATTGATCTGCTCTTATTCCTGTTGGGTGCTGCGGGTGAAGCGGTTATCCTGAATAAGGGCCGGGACCTACCGGACCCCGAGCCCGATGTCCAAATAAGATTTGGGGAAGTTGATTGTTATTTGTTGGCCGGGCGGGAAGAATGTTTCTCCGTTAAAGAACTGGAATTGATGGCTACCCGCGCCAGCATCAAATACCTGCTGGGCGGGGCCAAAATCCTGATCCATAAAACCCGCCCCCACCCTATGTTTGCCAATTATACGGTGTTGGAGGAGTCGGGCGTTGAGCTCCGCACCGACCTGGAACATTACCAACTGCACGTTCTCGAAGCCCTGTATCAACATCTGACCTCCGGCTATCCTTTGAACTCCACGGGGGTGACCGCGTTAAGCACCATGGCGGTGTTGGACCAAATCGCCCGCCGGATAAGGGGAGACTGATGGGCAGTGAGCTGGCCCTGTTAGGCGGTCCTAAAGCCATTCCCGGGGTATTTCCTCCTTATAACCCTTATGGGCCGGAGGAGACGGAGGCAGCCCTGCGGGTCCTGAAAACCGGAATTTTATCCCGTTTCCTGGGCGCCTGGCATGAGGATTTCTATGGCGGCAAAGAGGTCCGCGCCTTTGAGAAGGCCTGGGCCGAATATTTCGGGGTAGCCCATGCCGTGTCGGTGAATTCCGCCACCTCCGGGCTGATCGCGGCTGTGGGGGCCCTGGGAGTGGAGCCGGGAGATGAAGTCATCGTCAGCCCCTGGACCATGTGCGCCACTGCCACCGCCATCCTGGTCTGGAATGCCATCCCGGTTTTCGCGGATATCGAGGCGGAAACCTTCAATTTGGCCCCCGAGTCCATTGAGGCCAATATCACCGACCGCACCCGGGCCATCCTGGTCCCCGATATCTTTGGCCATGCCGCCGACCTGGACGCCATCATGGACCTGGCCCGTAGGAAGGGTCTGAAAGTCATCGAGGATGCCGCCCAGGCTCCGGGCTCCCGGTATTTTGACGGCTACGTGGGGACCATTGCGGACATCGGCGTCTTCAGCCTGAACTACCACAAGCACATCCATACCGGGGAGGGCGGCGTTTGCGTGACCAACGATCCCCAGCTGGCGGAAAGAATGCAACTCATCCGCAACCACGGCGAGGCGGTGGTGGGGGACAAAGGGGTCGGCAATTTAACCAACATCATCGGTTTCAACTTCCGCTTGGGAGAAATCGAAGCGGCCATGGGTCTGGAGCAGCTCAAAAAATTGCCCCGCTTGATCGAGGCGAAGAGCCGGGCGGGAAGCCGTCTGAGCGCGGGATTGGCAGGCCTGAAGGGGCTGGAAACCCCCATGGTCAAGGAAGGCTGCACCCATGTCTATTATGTTTACCCCATGAAGCTCAACCCCGCGGAAACCCGAGCTTCCAGGGCCAGGATCGCCGCTGCCCTCCAGGCCGAAGGGGTTCCAGGCGTGATGGCAGGCTACGCCAACCTTCACCTCCTGCCCATGTATCAGAAAAAGATGGCCTACGGCTCCAGAGGTTTTCCCTGGAGCGGCGGACTTTATCAAGGGAACGTATCCTATGCCAGGGGCCTCTGTCCGGTGGCCGAAGATTTGCACCATCAATCCATGCTGGGACTCATTCTGTGCATGCATAACTATGACGATAACGAGACCGACCAGGTGATTGCGGCCTTCCACAAGGTGTGGAACCGCTTGGAGGGGTTGGGCTGAGCCTTGCAGGCGGCTTTCTTGGCTGCCGGCCATCCCACTCCCCCATTCCCCGGATTGGCAAAGGATAATTGCTTTTGAAAAATAAGCGACTCCTCATCGTCTGTCATGACGCCGGCGGGGCTGAAATTATCTCTTCCTGGGTGAGAAAGCATTTCTCCCCCCAATACCAATTCTTTTTGCGGGGGCCGGCCGTGGCCATATTTCAACGGAAAGTGGCTCACCTCCATTTGGCTGCGGGGGATGACCTCTATGCTGCCATAGCTGAAGCTGAAATGGTCCTCACCGGAAGCGGCTGGCAGACGGATTGGGAGAAAAAGGCCATCGCCATTTCCCGGGAATTGGGGATTTCGGTGGCCACTTTTCTGGACCATTGGGTGGGATATAAAGAAAGATTCATGCTCAATGGCACCCTGGTTCTGCCTGATGAGATTTGGGTGGGGGACGTCCATGCCCAGTCCCTGGCAAAATCAACCTTCCCCCGCACCCCCATCAGACTGGAGCCGAATCCTTACTTATTGGAAATAGTTGAGGCCATCAAAGAGCTTTCCCAAAAGGACGCGGCTCCTGGCGATGAGTTAAGGATTCTTTATCTCTGCGAACCCACTTCCAAGGGGGCCCAGACCTTAGGACTGGGTTACACTGAATTTGAAGCCCTGGAAGGGTATTTGAGATATCTTAAAGAGCAGCAAATCAAATCGGGCAGAATCCGGGTGCGGCCGCACCCTTCCGAACCGGCGGGCAAGTATCGGAAAATTATCGAAGAATATCGCGGCGACTTCGAGCTTGAGCAACTTGAAACCACGCTGGTGGAAGATTGCTCCTGGGCGGATTGGGTGGTGGGCTGCAACAGCATGGCCATGGCTATTGCCGTCATGGCCGGAAAACAAGTTTTTAGCTGCATTCCCAAGGGCGGCAGCCCGATAACCCTGCCTTTTCCAGAAATAATCCGGCTCTTCAATCCGTAACGATTTAGCCGGGCAAGCTCACCCGGCCCGCCCCTTCAGCCCGGGAAAGCGGCTTTAAGCTGGCCCAGGTGCCCCGCAGCTTTCAGGCAATTAACCTTGTCTTTTTCAAGGTATCTAGGTAAAATATATCTATGGTTCATCTGAGCCCGGCTATCCTACCGTATTATGTTACCCTGATCCCTTGACCCAAGGCGAATTCGTTTGATGACGCAACCCATGGAAGCCCCCGGTCCGTGCCCAGAGGCATGGAAGCACGCCATCTGGACCATGCCCACAAAAGGTGATAGATGACCGGAAAGCTCTTTGTTACGGGGATGGTGCGCTCCGGCACTACCCTCATCTCCAGATCCCTGGATGCCCACCCTCAGGTGGCGTGCGCCCTCAGTCCGGCTCTCGGGTTGTTCCGGGCCGTGCGCAATGAGCTGGAATATCAGCAATACGGCCGCTCCCCGGACCCGGAGGCGCCATTTACGGACTTCTTCTTTGCCTTAAAGCCGGATTTGGAGATGTTCCTGCAGGCCGATTTCAACCTTCCCGTTACTGTCGAGACCCTGGAGGTGATTCGGGAACGCCTGCACCATTACAGCAGGGACAACTCACCGCTGCTGGCCCCGGAGTTGGCCAGGCTGGGCAGCCGGCAGACCCGGCAGACCTATAGCGGCCTCTTGGAAGAACTCCTGGGCTTGTTAAGGGAAGTCTACGGCACGGTCCAATCGAGCTGGGTGGGTTTTGTGCAAAACTGGGTGGAGGGCTTTGTGCCCCTCTGGTTCAACACTTGGCCGGACAGCATCTGCGTTCACATCCTTCGGGATCCCCGGGCGGTGCTGGCCTCCTGGCTGGCCGCCCCCCCCCTGGAGCTGAGGCATGATTACCCCCTCCTCATGATGCTGCGCCACTGGCGCAAATCAGCAGCCTTGGCCAGCCTCTTCCGCCGGCGCTTTGGCGGCAGCTATCTGGTCTGGCGCTATGAGGACTTCGTGCAAAATCCGGAAGCGCTCCTGGCGGACTTCTGCCGGCGGGCGGGCCTGGATTTTTCCCCCTCCATGGTGGAGACCGCGAGATTTTCCGATGGCGGCGGGCAAAATTGGCAGTCCAACACCTCCTACCGGGATAAGCCCCAAGAGATTAGCCCGCGGTTTCTGGACAAATGGCGCGAGCGCCTGCCGGAAAAGGATCTGCAATTTATTGAGGATGTCTGTGCTCCGGAGATGGAGCGTTGGGGATATGCCCGGCTCACCCCCACCGGAGTTCCCGCCTCCCTCCTCAAGGTGCCGGACCTTTGCCGGCGGATTTCGGGGGCCTCGGACTGGATGGAACATTATGCCGGGGAGTACGATCCCCACCCTCTGAACTGCGCCAAGGAGCTGTATCGCTGGTATCTATGGGCCCACCCCGAGGTGGCCCGGTCCCTGGCGTCCCGGGAACAGGAATCGGTGTTCATTGACCCGGAGCTGGTTGCCGGCCTTAAACACCCAACTCTCCGAACCGTTGAGTAAATCAGGCATAGTCAAAGTGATGAGAAACAATAAAGGCATTATACTATGGTTCACCGGCCTCCCGGCGGCTGGCAAGACGACGGTGGCCACCAGAGTTTACCAGCACCTGAAGCGGCGCGGCGCCAATGTGCAATTGCTGGACGGCGACGTGTTGAGAAAGATGCACCCCCAACCCCTGGGATATTCCCGGGAGGAACGCATCTCCCACGTAAACCGGGTGGGCAATGCGGCCTTAAAGCTGAAAGAGGAGGGGGAGGTCTGCATCGTTGCCATCATTGCGCCTTACCGTGAAGTCCGGGATGTGGTCTTCCAAAGAATCGGCGCGGTGGAAATATTTGCGGATGCCGCCCTGGAGGTCTGCATTGCCAGGGACCCCAAAGGGTTGTACGCCCGGGCGCTAAAGGGGGAGATCCTGAATTTTACGGGAATCGGCGACCCTTACGACCCTCCCTTGACCCCGGTGATTCACCTGCGCACGGATATCGAGTCTCCCGAGGAATCCACCCGAAGGGTGCTGGAATATCTTCTGGACCAAGGGTGGATCGACACCGTAGAGGGCTGTTGAACCAACGAGTTCCGGTCCTGCCCAAACTCGTCTCCAGGATATGACTAGACCGTCTCCGTTTCCGAATATTTTATCTGCCCGCAGGCTGCCTTGAGCGTCTCCGAGGAGGGCACTCCTGTAGATTTTTGGCCGGAAATCGCCGCCAAGAAGGGGCAGGAGGGTTCATCTCTTCGCCCTAATAACCTCAACCATGGCGTCCCCTTTAGGTTATTGCCGGGGCTAGGTCGCAAGCTATGATTGCTGAAGGGAACGGCAAAGGGCTAACGGTCACCGAATATACGCCGGAATCGGAGCTGCGCTCTCCGGGCAAACTGGCGCGGTGCATGTGGCGCGACCTGATGGCCTCCCGGGAATTAGCCTGGCGCCTGACGGTGCGGGATATCAGCGCCCGCTACCGCCAGGCTTTGCTTGGGATTTCCTGGGCTTTCCTGCCCCCCATCGCCACGGCCCTCCTGTTTATTTTGTTGAATCGGGAAGGGGTTATTAAGGTCAGTGACACCCATATACCGTATCCGGCTTTCGTCTTTATCGGGACAGTGCTCTGGCAGCTCTTCACTGACAGCCTCAACGCCCCCCTCAAGCTGGTGACCACTAACAAGGTCATGCTGGCCAAGGCCAATTTCCCCCGGGAAGCCTTGATCCTGTCTGCCATGGGCCAGGCAGGCTTTGACTTCGGGGTCCGCCTGATTATCTTGGCAGTGGTTTTCGTATTTTTCAAAGTGCCTTTCAGTTGGGGAATTCTCTTAAGTCTGCCGGCGGTCCTCATGATCATGCTCTTAGGCATCATGATCGGCCTGCTGCTCACCCCCATGGGCGTATTGTACAGCGATGTCTCGGCGGCGCTCCCCATCCTCACCAGTCTCTGGCTGTTCCTTACCCCCGTGGTATATCCTCCGCCCCAACAGGGGCTTCTGGCCGTATTATTCCGTTTCAATCCCGTCAGCCCTTTGATCATTGCCGCCCGTGATCTATCCACCCAGAGCCCCTTTACGGGGGTGGTCCCTTTTATCCTGGTCTCGGGGTTGACGGTGTTGGGCTTATTGCTCATGTGGGCGATTTTCCGGCTTTCCATTCCTATCCTGTTGGAGCGGATTTCGGCTTAAATAATGACGTAAAGGACAAACTTTTCCCTGGTTTTGATCCAGATCCCTTTAAGGGAAAAGTTTTGTTCGGATATTTCTAAAGAAGGTTGACCACAATTTTTTGAGAGAAGCGATGGCTGCCCCCCTTCTGAAAGTCCAGGACCTTGCCAAAATCTTCTGCCGTGATCTGAAGCGGTCCCTCTGGTATGGCGTGAAAGACCTGGCGAGCGAATTGCTCCTGAAGCGCCAAAGTCGTTCCGAGTTGCGCAAA
>Ga0210377_10001766_pt1 | contig 19329 bp, 24 predicted proteins | sample PLM4_65_b1redo_FD_155480 | JGI IMG/M metagenome (GOLD analysis project Ga0210377, IMG submission 155480) | Groundwater sediment microbial communities from an aquifer in East River, Colorado, USA - PLM4_65_b1 redo | ecosystem: Environmental > Terrestrial > Soil > Riparian zone | place: USA: East...
GTGGGTCCACGTTCCTCTCGGCGTCGCATTGGCCGGTTTAGCCGCGCAAGCCGCGGCCGGCGCACACAGACTGGGCGGGGAAGGACGTGTGATCGCGAAGGGAGTTGGTGGAAGGGAATTGGGGTCAGTGTGAGCTGACCCAGGTTTTTCCGAACAGGCTTGAGTAGCTTCGCTGTCGGGCCAGCTTGGAGTTGAGGGCGCACTAAATCGAAGCGACCCGGCGCCGGCTGGAAGCGGCGGCCGGCGAGATCAGACAGATACCGGCCACGACGGTTGCTGGCGCGATCGCAAAGATCGAACTCGGCCTCAAAGTGCAGGGACCTTTCGACTGGCAAGACCACGCGCTGGAACTCCTGGAGGATGGCATCGCAGAGCTGCGGGGGCTGGTGAGGTAGGTTGCTCAGCCGCTGCACGAGTCCCCTTGCCGCCCTCGTGGTTCGACGGACGCGGTCTTGAACTGGCGTTCAAGACCGCTGCTCACCATGAGGGCTCCCTCCACAATTCAAACCCATCGAGAGCCCTCATCCTTGTATGTGGCGGATGAGGTAAGCTCGCCGCGCCTGCAGCCCATCAAGAGCAAGCAGGCGCGGCGGAGAACCGCGTCATCCTTGGGCGAAAAGCCCGTTGCTCAGCCTGCTTCTCCGCCGCCTTAGGTCCGCTCGAACGGTTGCCTGGGCTTATGGCCCGCATCGCAAGGAGGAGCAGTCCATGAGCGATCCTGTCATCGGCGTCGACGTCAGCAAGGCCTGGCTCGATCTCGCCTGCCGGCCGGATGACCCGGTTGAGCGCCATGCCAACAGTCCGGAAGGCGTCGCCGGCTTGCTGGCCCGGCTGGGACGGCCTCAGCTGGTCGTGGTCGAAGCCACCGGCGGCTATGAGCTGAACCTGGTGCGCGCCCTTCACGCCGCCGGCCGGCCTGTCGCCGTCGTCAACCCGCGCCAGGTGCGCAACTTCGCCCGCGCCCGCGGACGGTTGGCCAAGACTGACGCCCTCGACGCCCGCATCATCGCTGAGTTCGGCGCGCTGCTGCGGCCGTTGCCGATGCCGTCCCCGCCGCAGGGCCGCGAGGACTTTGCGGCGCTGGTGGCGCGCCGTCGCCAGGTCATCGATATGATGGTCGCTGAGAAGAACCGGCTCGAACACGCGCTCGACGGCGTGCGGGGCTTCATCGCCGAACACCTTGGCGCCCTCAAGAGCCAGCTGGCCAATCTCGACGCCGCCATCGCCCTTGCAGTCGAGGCCGATCCCCAACTCTGCAAGCGGCGCGACATCCTCACCAGCGTGCCCGGCGTCGGCCAACTCACCGCCGCTGTCATCCTCGCCGAGCTGCCGGAACTGGGATCCATCGGCGCCAAACAGGCCGCGGCCCTGGTCGGCGTCGCTCCCATCAACCGCGACAGCGGGGCTCATCGCGGCGAGCGCCATATCGGCGGCGGACGGCCCAGCGTGCGCTGCGCCATCTACATGGCGACGCTGTCGGCCGTGCGATACGAGCCCGGACTCAAAGCCTTCTATCAGCGCCTGCGGTCTGGCGGAAAACGCCCCAAGGTCGCCCTCGTCGCTGCCATGCGAAAGCTGGTGACGCTTCTCAACATCCTGCTGGCGAGAAACCAACACTGGAAACCACAACACGGTTGCTGAGCAGGCCGCGCAGCGGCCGGCCGTCGAAGGACGAGGGCGGCCTCGCCAGCCTGTCCGAAGACTTCCGATCGCATCTCCAAGGGGATTGTCATCCCGGAAGCGCGAAGCCCAAAAGCAAGCTGGAATGGCCGGGACCCATTCCGCGGCGGCGGGATTCGCAGGCTCATGGGCCCCGGCTCTACGGCGCTCACGCGCCTCCGGCCGGGATGACAACTTTAGGCGTCGCCAGAACTCGGCCTAGGTCTGCTTTCGCTTAGCGACTGCGACCGCCCTCATCCACTTTTCGCGCTCCGCATGGACCCCATGCCGGAGGCGTTGGTGTTTGTGAGCCCATTCGCTACTCGCTATTCTCTATTCGCTGCCTCTTGAATATTGTTGCGTTTGCAACTATCTGGTCGCCAACAACTCTCTGACGCTGGAGATTCACATGATCGAAGTCCGGCCTTTCAACTCCCTCGGCGGCGCCGACCATGGCTGGCTCAACGCCCACCACCACTTCTCGTTTGCGGAATATTACGATCCCAAGCGCATGAACTGGGGACGGCTGCGCGTATGGAACGATGACGTCATCGCTCCGAAATCCGGCTTTCCGCCCCACCCGCACCGCGACATGGAAATCATCACCTATGTCCGCACCGGCGCGATCACCCACCAGGATTCGATGGGCAACAAAGGCCGCACGGCGGCGGGTGATGTCCAGGTGATGTCGGCCGGCACGGGCGTGCGCCATGCCGAGTACAACCTCGAGGACGAAGCGACGACGCTCTTCCAGATCTGGATCGCGCCGGATCGCGCCGGCGGCCCTCCCGGCTGGGGCGCGAAGCAGTTCCCGAAATCTGACCGGACCGGCCAATGGTCCGTGCTCGCTTCTGGCAAGGGCGACGATGGCGCACTCGGCATCCGCGCCGACGCGCGGGTCTTGGGCGTGACGCTCGAGCAGGGTCAGGAGATTGCGTACGAAGCCGCCCCCGGGCGTCACGTGTATGCGGTGTTGGCCACCGGGGCGCTCGACGTGAACGGCCAGAAGATCAACGCCCGCGATGGCGTCGCCATCGAGAACCAGACCGTGACGTTCAAAGCGCTCGAAGGCCCTGCGGAGATTGTGCTCACGGATACGCTGTAAATTGGCGGCGAACATGAACCCGTGGCGCATACCGTCCCAGCGCGCGATGGGGTAGGCTCAAGTTTCCCGGCGAGCGGATTCGTTCGCCGGGAACATTGGGGCGGGCCAGTTGAACGGGACGGATCCATGTCGAAAGCAGCAGTGATTTTCGCCTGTTTCGCAGCGCTTCCTGTGCTTTCGGGCTGCATTGCCCTGGGCGCAGCCGGGGCAGTGGTTGGCGCCACCGGCGCCGTCGTCGGCGGAGCGGTCGACCTGGTCACCACCTCCGAAGACGAGCAGATGAAGAAGGACAACGCCCGGCTGAAAAAAGAGAACGAGGATTTGAAACGTCAAAACAAGGAGTAGTCGGGTCAGTCAGGCGGACCCTTTCATAAGGGCGCCGTTCACCCCACTTTCATGTTAGGGTAGATTAAGGTCGCACCCCGGCCAGCCGGAATTGTCCCGGCGCCAGACAAGGAATAAGGGAGCGTTTCATGCGCACTATTCTTGCCGCACTTGCAGGTCTTGCCATTCTCGCCGCGCCGGCCGCTTCCGCGCTGACGGTCGAGACCAAGATGTCTGCCGAGTTCCAGAAGAAGCTCGACAAGGATTACGGCGTCCGTGAAGCCAACATTCTCACCGCGGCCCTCATCTCGAAGGTCGAAAACCACTTCGCCCGCCAGGGCGTCAAAGCCGAGCGCGTGGTGGTGACGATCGAAGACGCGAAGCCTAACCGCCCAACCTTCCAGCAGGTCTCCGACAAGCCAGGGCTCGACCCGATGCGCTCCATCAGCATCGGCGGCGCCCACCTGGTCGGCGTCGCGTACGACGCGTCGGGCAAGGAAATCGGCACACTCGATTATGACTGGTACGAAACCGATCTTTCGAACGTCATCGCCGCCACCACGTGGTCGGATGCGCGCTGGACCTTCGACCGGTTTGCCCGGCGTTTCGCGGACAAGTTGAGCTGATCTGAACGCTTACGAGTTTCGTTCCCCGATGGACGCCTCCCTCGCTCGAGGGAGGCGTTTTCGTTTCATGACCAGCAGTCAGGGCATGCCCGTCAGCTTGTGCGTCTGCAAGCTGAGCCGCCATTTCGGATGCGCAAGGCAATAGGCGATGCAGGCCTCCTGCGAGGCCTGGCGGTCGGGACCGTCCATCGGCTGCAGAAAGAAATTCCGGAAGGCGAGCGCCTCGAAGCGCTCTGGCGGCGCATCAGCCTGCGGATAGACCAGCTTCAGTTCATCGCCGGAAAGCTGATTCAACTCCGCTGTCGATTTCGGACTGACACAGATCCAGTCGAGCGAGGCCGGCGCGACGACCGTTCCGTTGGTCTCGACGCCGACTTCGAAGCCCCGCGCATGCAGCGCCTCGATCGCCTCTTCGTCGAGCTGCAGCAGCGGCTCGCCGCCCGTGCAAACGACATAGCGTACGCCCGACTCCGCGGGCCACAAGGAAGCAACATGATTAGCCAGCGTATCAGCGTCCGCGAACTTGCCCCCGCCTGGCCCATCGACGCCGACAAAATCCGTGTCGCAGAACTTGCAGACCGCCTCGGCGCGGTCGCGCTCCAGTCCCGACCACAGATTGCATCCGGCAAAGCGCAGGAACACCGCGGCGCGTCCGGTCTGCGCGCCCTCGCCCTGCAGCGTGTAGTAGGCTTCCTTGACCGAATAGGTCATGACGCCGCCCGCTTTTCGGCCTGCCACTTGGCGAAGCCCTTGGCGCGCAGGTCGCATGCCGGACATGCGCCGCAGCCATAACCCCAGTCATGCCTGTGCGTGCGGTCGCCGAGATAGCAGGTGTGCGTCTCATCGACCGTGATCCTCACCAGCGCCTGCCCGCCGAGCTCGCTCGCCAGCGCCCAGGTCTGCGCTTTGTCCAGATGCATCAGCGGCGTTTCGATGATCGTCGGCCGGTCGAGGCCGAGCGACAGCGCCTCGCCCATCGCATCCATCGTGGCGCGGCGGCAGTCCGGATAGCCGGAGAAGTCCGTCTCGCACATCCCGCCCACCAGCCGCTCCAGCCCCCTCCGGTAGGCCACCGCGCCGGCGAAAGCCAGGAACACCAGATTGCGCCCCGGCACGAAGGTCGACGGCAGGCCGCTCGCCGCGAAATCGATCTCCCGCTCGCGGGTCAGCGCCGTGTCGGAAATCTCGCCGAGCACGCCGAGGTCGAGCAGATGATCCTGCCCCAGCCTCCCGGCCCAGTCCGGAAAGCCTTTCCGGATGGCCTCGATCACGCGGCCCCTGCACTCCAGTTCGACCCGGTGGCGCTGGCGATAGTCAAAGCCGATCGTCTCGACATGGTCGTAGCGCGACAGCGCCCAGGCGAGGCACGCGGTCGAGTCCTGGCCGCCCGAAAACAGCACGAGAGCGGAGGTGTCGGTCATCGGTCTCCGATGGCGCTGCGGCCTCTTCACGTCAAGCTGGGCGCGTCGCCAGACGCAGCGCGCGACTCGCGCTATCTTGCGTCCGCGCGTCAAGAGGAGCATGTGTCAGGCCATGGGCCGCATGATCTACAAGGTGCTGACCAGCGAACAGTGGGCCTCCGCCGAATCGGGTGGACCGGTCCAGGCGCTCGTCGACGTGAAGGACGGCTACGTCCATTTCTCCACCAACCACCAGCTCCAGGATACTTTGAACAAGTGGTTCAAGGGCAGGGAAGACTGCGTCCTGGCCTCGTTCGATGCCGACGATTTCGGCCTCTCCCTCAAATGGGAAAAGGCGCGCGGCGGCGAACTCTTTCCCCATGTCTATGGCGACGTGCGCGCCTGGCAGGTCCGCTCGCTCTGGCTGCTCGAGATGGGCAAGAATGGCGCGCCGCTGGCGCCCGACGAGGTGGTGCGCCGGCGTGAAACCGTCGCCGCGGATGCGAAGCCGGGCCTGAATTCGTGACATTGTTCGACTTGGCGGCCAGCGCAGTGCGAATGCTGCCGGCTGAATCCGCGCACCGCTTAACCATCAATGTGCTGAAGACGGGTCTGGCGAAGCCTCGGCCCCAGCTCGACGATCCACGCCTTGCGGTCCGGCTGAAGCGATCCGGCCTTGCCCTGCCCAACCCGATCGGGCTTGCCGCAGGCTTCGATAAGAATGCAGAAGTCATCGCACCCATGCTGGGCTTCGGCTTTGGCTTCGTCGAGTGCGGGACGGTTACCCCCCGCCCCCAGCCGGGCAATCCGCGCCCTCGCCTGTTCCGCCTCGAAGAGGACCGGGCGGTGATCAACCGCATGGGCTTCAACAATGACGGCCTGGGCCTGTTCATACGCCGCCTCTCCGCGACGCGGGGACTTGGCGTTATTGGCGCGAATGTCGGCGCCAACAAGGATAGCGAGGATCGCATCGCCGACTATGTCGCCGGCGTCAGGGCCGTGTGGCCGCATTGCTCCTACATCACAATCAACATCTCCTCGCCCAACACCCCGGGCCTGCGCGGCCTGCAGGATCGCGGCGCACTGGAAGAGCTGTTCGGCCGTGTCGGCGCCGCGGCGAAAGAACTGGAAACCGTCGTGAAGAACCGGCCGGTCTTCCTGAAGGTGGCGCCGGATCTCGACGACAAGGCGATCGCGGGTATCGCGGACGTGGTTAAGCAGCAGGACTGGCTCGCCGGGTTGATCGTCTCGAACACCACCATCGACCGGCCCGGTAGCCTGACCAGTCCGTTGAAGGCCCAGAGCGGCGGGCTCTCTGGCGCCCCGCTGATGGCCAAGTCGACACGCGTGCTGGCGGCCTTCTCCGGCGAACTCAAAGACGCCGTCGACCTGATCGGCGCCGGCGGTATTGCGAACGCCTCCGACGTGATTGCCAAGCTACGCGCCGGCGCCCAGGCCGTGCAGCTCTACTCCGCGATGGTTTACGAGGGCCCGAGCATCGTTGCGCGTCTCAAGGCCGAGCTGGTCGAGATCATGGTTGCAGAGGGTGTGGCGAGCATCTCGGAGCTGGCGCCGGGCGCCTAGCCCTGTAGCCCGCCCTGCGCTTACGCTTCGGGCGTTCGTCGCTTGATTTGGTCCATCGGACCAAATCATCCCCACGGGAACGCTTCTCACCCCGTCCACCCGCTCGAGAGCGGGCGCCCGCATTGGGACCGGCGTCCTGGGCGGAACGGCAGGTCGGTCGGCCTGACGTTCCAAACCGGTCCCGGCGGATCGCGGAGGTGGGCCGCGAGACAGAGGGGAGAGAGAAGGTCCTCCACTAAAAGGTGAGGCCGGATCCGTCGGAAAGATCCGGCCTCCGAGCGCTGACGGGGAATCGGGGGATCAGCCTTCAGCGCGCGACTTGTAGGCTTCGGCAACGGTGGCCGAGCCGAATTTGGCGATCGAATTGCTCATGGTCCGGTTGACGCAGGCGCGGACCAACTCGCGCTGGGCAAGCGACATCTTCTGGTTGTCGCCGCAATAGGCGCGAACCTTGTGCTCCAGCCGGACCAGCATTTTCTTGGCCATCGGCGTGCTGGTCAGCTCGTCGGGTTTGAAGTCGAACTTGAACTCGAAACGCGTTGTGTCCGCCTGGGGCTCGCCGGCAAGCGCCGGCCCCGAAAAGAACCCTACAGCAAAGGCGCCGGCAATGACGCCGACAGCGATCAGGTGAGTGGTGGAGATCATTGTTTTCATCTTGTTTCTCCGAAAAGCAGGTCTGTTTTCGTCTATCGGCCGTTCGAGTGGCTCCTGACCTGCCCTTCTCGAAAGTCGATGCGAATTTATCGAAAAACAATATGTCCTGTCAATGGATCAAGTAAGGCGAAATCAGGGCAGGCGCCGACCTCGGACTGCTGAAACACCAATGAAAACGCCCGGAGGACAGAATCCTCCGGGCGTTCCACGGCTGTAGGGATGGTGTCGGCTAGCGGGCGGCCAGCACCGTCGCCCCTTTCGAGGGACGCGAGGCATAAAGGCCGGTCGGATCGTTCTTCTCGACCTCGGCGCGGGTGGCTTTCACGCAGCTCAGATAGCTATAGTAGGCCGGCCCGATGACGGGCGCCACAGCGTCACGGCAGACCTTGTTCACGGCGCTGTTGAGCTCGGCGATGTAAGCCGTCGCCTGCTCCTTTGAGCTGGGGTCCTTTGGCGCCATCACGGTAACCGGGTCAGCGACAGCTGCACCGGTCGATAGGGCTGCAGCGACGGCGAGAATGACAAAGCGTTTCATAGTCTGTTTCTCCGGGTTGTCGTTTGTTTCGAGCTACTCAACGACCCTGGAGCGTTTCCCGGCTGCACCGACTCATGCGTATTTGTGCATCCGCGAGCAGTTTCTTGCTGCGTTGCAGCACTGTCAATAAACGCTGGGTTAACTTTACGTTACGGCATGGTGACGGCTCCATGATGCCGGTGCAGCGTGCGCACCTGATCAGGAGCTGGGCGGATGCGTGCGGTGGTATGCGAGGCGCTGGCGGAGGATTTCTCCCGCGTTGAGCTGAAAGACCAGCCCCTACCCCAACCTGGCGCCAATGAGGTTCGGGTCAAAGTCGAGGCCGCCAGCCTCAACTTCCCCGACCTGCTGATGCTGAAAGGGCAGTACCAGTTCAAGCCCGAACCACCCTTCATCGTGGGCATGGACCTCGCTGGCGCCATCGACGCAGTCGGGCCAGGCGTGACCAGCCTGACGCCGGGGATGCGGGTGGCGGGTGGCGCCAAGACGGGTGCGTTCGCCGAATATTCCGTCTGCCCAGCCGCTTCGCTCCATGAAGTACCCGATACGTTGCCGGCGCCGCTGGCTGCGGCCTATCCCGCCGCCTACACGACGGCCTACGTCTCCCTGGTTATCCGCGCCGGCCTCAAGGCTGGCGAGACCCTGCTGGTCCACGGCGCCTCGGGCGGGGTCGGAATGGCCACGATCGATGTCGGCAGGCTGCTTGGCGCCAACGTAATTGCAACCACCGGCTCGGCTGCCAAGGTCCAGATGTTGAAGACTGCCGGTGCGAATGACGTGATCGTCCTTGGCGCCAACCCGGGTGAAGCGTTCCGGGACCAGGTGAAGGCCCTGACCCGGGGGCGAGGCGCCGACGTGATATTCGACCCTGTGGGCGGCGACGTGTTCGACGAGTCGACGAGATGCATCGCTTTCAACGGGCGCCTGCTGGTGATCGGCTTTGCCGGTGGCCGCATCGCGTCGCTCGCGACCAATATAGCCTTAATCAAGGGTTTCTCGGTGATGGGCGTACGGGCCGGCGAATACGGGCGCCAATTCCCGGAAGAAGGCCGCACCATCCGCGACCAGATCTGGCGCTGGGCCGTCGAGGGCAAGACGCATCCCACCGTCTTCGCCGAACTGCCGCTGGAGCGCTGGCGCGAGGCGTTCGAGCTGATGCGCGATCGCCGCCTGGTCGGGAAAGTGGTTTTCAGACCTTAAGGTTAGCTATTTCTTCCAGCCCGCCAGGACGGCCGCCGCCGCCGCATCGAGTTCGGCGTCGGTCCACTTCCGGCCCTTGATCTCCGACTTCAACAAATAGGAGATCGGCGCGAGGAAGAGGTTGGCCAGCAGGTCGACCGGCAGGTTCTTGAAGTCGCCCGAAGCGATGCCGGCCCTTCGCAGATCGGTAACCATGCGGCCGATGGCGCGCGCAGCCTCCCCTCCCTCGCGCTCAGCTAACGCCGATTCAGCAAAGCGCTGGCCGAAGGCGAAGGCATCCCGGTCGGCGCGGTAGGCAAGGTAAATCGCCTTCCAGGTGCGCTTCAGCCGCTCGGGCGGCGCGGCGGTGACATCCACGCCGGCAGCGGCGTTGACGAACACCTCGGTCTTCATCTGGCGATAGGCGGCGATCAGCAAATCGTCCTTGCTGTCGAAATGGCGGTAGAGCGTGCCCTCGGCCACGCCCGCCTCGGCCGCAATGGCGGCGGTCGTGGCGGCGGCCAACCCGTCACGTGCAACAATGCCGACCGCGGCGCGGAGCAGGCGCTCGCGCGTGGCTGCGCCGGAAGTGGAGGAAGCCGTTGGATTCATGCCGCCAGACCGCCTGCAAGAGAGGCCCCTGTCAAGGTTCTCAGGTAGCGAGTAGTGTCTTCACCTGATCGCCACAAACAGGAGGAGGCCCCTATGCCGAGCGGCATGTATCGAGACAGTGGCGGCTGGGTCCACGTCAATTACGAAGACAAGTTCCACATGCCGATGCATAGGAGCGCTTACGAGGAGCACAATTACAAACCTCGATTTGAATCGCTTCCGACAAAAGAGAAGTATGAGAAGCCCAAGGACACCAGGCGGAACTGAAGACCCGTAAATCAGCCCAGTAGAAACGCCTGACGGCGCCTGCCAGGGATCGCGGGCAATTGGCGTGCAACCGAATCCCGCGACACTTCCCGCGATGAGCGAGGCGCGATTCCTGGGCATCGACTTTTCCGGCGGCGCCGGCCCGTGGAAAGCCACGTGCTCGAAACCGACAGTGTGGATCGCGACGCTGGAGACGTTTCGCCTGGCTGACCTGCGGCCCGTGCAGGATCTCCCGGGCGACGAGGCGCCGTTCGACAGGTTGGTGAACCTGCTCCACGAGGGCCGCTTCCGCGCCGCTGCGATCGACGCACCGTTCTCCTTGCCCGAGGCGCACATGCCGGCGGGAGGCCACGCGGACCTGCTCAAGCGCATCGCAACCATGCCCTTGGCCAACGACCGCCCCTTTCCGCGTGGACAGGCGATCCTGGACCTTGCGCAGGGCATTCGCGCTTTCGATCCCGGCATCAAGATCTGGCGCGAGACTGAACGGTCATGCGGGGCGATGGCGCGATCTACATTGTGGAACGGCGCGCGGCCGGGCGCTCCCTTCACTGCAGCCTGCCTCACCCTGCTCGCTCGCGCGCAGCGGCCGATCTGGCCATGGAAGGACGGGCCGGGAATGCTGGTCGAGGCTTTTCCGGCCGCACAGCTACGCGCCTGGAACCTGCCGAACGCGAACTATTCCGAACCGGAAGAGAAACCGCTGAGGGCGAAGATCATCGCAACGCTCGAACAGCGCCAGCATCTCGACATCGCGCCGCCATTTCGCAAGGCGATGCTGGCCTCGCCCGATGCGCTCGACGCGGTGATCGCCGCCTTCGCCGGCCGCGCCGCCGCCAACCGCCAGCTGCGCCACGCCAAGTCCCCGAGTTGGAAACTGGAAGGCGCAATCGCCGTGCATGCTTGATTCAGGCGTGTCGCGTCGCAACGGCGGCACGGTCGCCTTGCGCGGGCTGATTAGGGCGCGCGGATACACTGTCGAAACTTTTTTGCATCCCGATTGGCGCCTCAGGGCCCCTATAAGGAGATCGCTCTCAAAAAAGGGGGGCACGGAGAAATAGAACCATGGACTCTACATCCATTGCGACCATTACGGTGCCCTTGATGTTCGCCGTGCTCGCGATCGCGGTGCTGGGCGTGCCGTTCTACATGCATCATCGGACGAAGGACCGCGCACATCTCTACGAGGTGCTGAAGCAGGCACAGGAGCGGGGCCAACCGTTTGCGCCGGATCTGATCCGGCAAATCGTCGGCAGCCCACCGCCGACGCGCGAGAAGGACATTCGCCGCGGCGCAATCCTGCTCGCCATCGCTGTCGGCCTCGCCATACAGATCGGCGTCGCCTACGGGCTGATCGCCGATCTCGAATCGAGGAACTCCGTGATTGCGCTGCTCAGTCCGCTGATCAGCGTGCTGGGCTGCGTGGGTCTGACGCTCCTGGTGCTGGGGCTGACGCTGAGGCGATCCGACAAGGACTAGGGCCCCGCAATGCCGATCCGGGGACCGCCTGGGCTTGCCCGCCGGCTCGCGCTTTTGCCGGACGACCAGCTCGTGGGGCTGGCGGCGGGCGGAGACCGCGCGGCCTTTGGCGAGCTCGCGCGCCGCCATGCGCGGTTCGTGCGCGACCTGATGCGGCGCATGGGCGCCGACGCCGCGCTCGCCGACGATCTCACGCAGGACGCCTTCATCGATGCGATGCGCAGCCTGCCCGGCTACCGCCTGGAGGCGCCGTTCACGGCCTGGATTCGAACCGTCGCGGCGCGGCTTTACCTGAAGCGCAAACACAAGGACGCCAGGACTGTGGTCATGGCCGAGCCACTGGACGCCGAGACGCCCGATCGACGTCGCGTGGACCCTGGCGCGCGCATCGATCTCAATGCGGCATTGCAGACACTCTCCGCGGCCGAGCGCACTTGCGTGACCCTCTGCCATGGCGCCGGTCTTACCGGCCAGGAGATCGCGGACGCCCTTGATGTGCCGCTGGGCACGGTGAAGTCGCATGTGACACGAGGACTGGAAAAGCTCCGCTGGAGACTTAAGCTCTACAAAGAGAACGCCGATGACGCCTGACAGCGATTTTGAGAAGCAGCTCTTTGCGCTCTACGGCGATGAAGCCGCCGATTGGGCCGATGACGGCGTCACGGACCGGGTTCTGCGCGAAATCGACCGGGAGACCCGCATGCGCCGCACAGCGCTGGCTGCGGCGGCAATGGTTGGGGTCGCTTTGTCCATGGCCCTGCTGGCGGCGTTTGCCGGACCGCTGGTCGCGCGCGCTGCGGAGATGGCCGGAACACCGCCGCTGATGCTGTGGGCGGTGATGCTCGCCGGCGGAGTATCTTTCGGTTGGGCCGCGGCGCGCTTGGCGCTGGACGCCTAGACCTCGCGGCTTGATCGCATCCGTGGATGCTTGACGCCTGCGCGCAACGCGTTGAGATCGCGCCATGTCCTTCGCTATCCGAACGCTCGAGCACACCGACCGCCACGAGTGGGATCAGCTCTGGCGCGGCTATCTCGAATTCTATGAAACGATAGTTCCGGATCATGTGTCCGAACTCACCTGGCAGCGCCTGATGGATCCCGAGGCGCCGATCCTTGGCTTCTGCGCCGCCCGAAGTGACGGCAGGCTGCTCGGTATGGTGCACTATCTTTTCCATCCGGTGACATGGTCGGCCGGACCGCGCTGCTATCTCGAGGACCTGTTCACGACGCCGGATGCGCGAGGCAAAGGCGTCGGCCGAGCACTGATCGAGGCGGTCTATGCCGCTGCGGATAGCCGTGGCGCAGATCAGGTCTATTGGCTGACGCAGGACTCCAACGCCACGGCGCGGCGGCTCTACGACCAGATCGCCAGCGTGACGCCCTTCATCAAGTACCGGCGTTAGGCGGGCTAAGGGACAACCCCCAGTTGCAAACCGCGTGCTATGCACGCATACTCAGGTTTCGATCTATTGCGAAGGCCGCCGGCTGGGCGAGTCTCGGGCGGCCTGGTTGGGGACAGGCCATGATCCACGCTGTCAGCGCGGTCAATCTGCATTTGTATGCACGTCAGATCGACCAGATGTTTCGAATGCGCCATGCCTTCTACATCGAAGGCCATGGCTGGTCTGGCCTCACGTCGCAAGACGGGTGCGAGACCGACGAGTTCGATGATGAGCACGCCGTCTACCTCATGAGCATCGATCCGTTCGGCGAGGTGGCCGCTTCGGTGCGCCTCAATCCGACGCTCGGGCCGACGCTGCTTTCCAAGTTTGCGGATCATGCCGACGAGCCGCCGCCGAAATCCGAGTCGGTGTGGGACATCTCGCGCTGGATCGCAGCGCCACAGCACCGGCGCTCCGACAACCCACGCTGGCCCAGCAACCACCAGCGCGAGCTGATGGTCGGCATCCTTGAATTCTGCCAGTCGCGCGGGCTGACGCACCTTTCCATGCTGGCGGAGCTGCGCCTTGCCGAGCGCATCGCGACCTATGGCTGGCCGCTGAAATACCTCGGCGCCCCGCGCGAGTATGAGGGTGGCAAGGGGGTAGCCGTCGCGGCGGAGTTCGAAGTCGGCCAGCACGTGCTGGCGCTGACGCGCGCCAAGACCGGCGTAATGGCTGCGATGCTGATCGAGATCGATCCGGACAAGGTTGCGCCCAACGGGCCGATGGCGAAGCCGGTCTCGTCCTCGCAGGAATTCGCGGACCTGGTCGCCGAGATCGGCGTGGAGAAGCTGGCGCGCCTGATCCGGGCGCTGTCGCAGGATCTGGCCGGCGCAGGGGTCGAGGATCGGCCCCGCGCGATCGAACTGGTTGGCGCGTTCAACCGCCTGCTGGAGGCCGCGGGCGCTGGTCTGGAGGATTCGAGCGCTGCCCAGACCGCCGCCACCCCCCCTCGACGTGCTTCACGGCCCTCGCGAAGAACCCCTGCATCCTGAAGAAACGGGCTTTCCGGGAGCCTCGCCTCGGTTGGCGGGCGAAAAGAAACAGCCCGGTCTTGCGACCGGGCTGCTCTTCAGTCCTTTGGACCCGATGACCGGTATTAGCGGCCGATCGTGATCGAAACCACCGCACGGCGGTTCAGCGGCTCGCGCACGCCGTCCTTCGTGGGTTTGGCCTGGTCGGCTTCGCCGCGGGCCTCGGTCTTGATCTGGGATTCCGAGACACCGCCGGCAACCAGCGCTCCTTTGACAGTGTCAGCGCGTTTTGCCGACAGCTTGTCGTTGTAGGCGGCGCCGCCCGACGAGTCGGTGTGGCCGGCCACAGAAGAGAGCGTGATCGAGCATCCGCCAGCTTTGGCGCGCGAGACCGCCTGGTTGATGATCTCGCGGTTGTTCGCCGTGAGGTCCGACCGATCCCACTCGAAGTAGACCGTGAACGGTTCAGGCTGCGAGGCGCAGGTCTGAGCGGCGGTCTGCTCCGTCGAAGGAGGCGGCGGAGGCGGAGGTGGCGGCGGGGGTGGCGGCGGAGGTGGAGGCGGCGGGGGTGGCGGCGGAGGCGGAGGCGGCGGAGGCGCCGCAAACTGCCAACGCAACCCAGCCGTCACGGCATGCTCGTTGTAGGAAGCCTCGTACAGGCCATCGACGCCCGAATAAGCGAGATCTTCAGCATCCGTGTAGGAGTAGCCGATGTCCGCCGTCAGTTGTTCCGACAGCTTGACGCCGAATCCCGCGAGGATGTTGTAGGCAAACGAAGTGTCGTCGCCATCGTAGCCGTTGGCCTGGAGACCGCCTGGAGCGGTGTACAGGCTGGCGATACGGGAATCGACGCGAGCCGCGCCGACGCCGACGCCGAGATAAGGCTGGACGCGACCACCCTGATTGAAATCCTTGATCGCGTTGACCATCAGAGTGGTCACGCGAGTCGAACCGGCGCCTGCCGGGCCGACGCGGCCGGGAGGCAGCGTGCCGATGAACGTATCGGGCACATCCATTTCGACGTTGCGATAGGTCAGGGCGCCTTCGACACGGATGCCGTTCGACAACCCATAACCGAGACCGAGCCCGTAGACGGGATCGACCTGAGGGCTGGCGCGAAGATCGATCTGGCCATTAGCGCCAGAAGCCGCATCAACATCCTGAAGGCCGTCGACGATAGCGCCGATCTTTCCAGTTCCGTACCATCCTGTTTGAGCATGAGCTGCTGCGCCTGCAGCCATGGTGGCGGCCGCGGTGGCGCACAAAAGTGCTTTTTTCATACCGTTCCCCTTGTCCAAAGGTCTTCCCCGGCGCCGGAACAGCGGTCGCCGGAGTATGGAACGCGGTCGCCCCGCATTCTGATCCCGCGTTACACGCTTTTTTTTGGGTTGGCGATACAGGCCTTTGTCCCAAGACCCCAATACGCTGCATTTTCGGAACCCGAGGGGCCCTCAAGCAACATAGTTTCCTGTTTGCAATGCAGCGAACGCGATGACTGAGGGAAAACCCGGCATCGACTTAAGGGATCGACTGGATTTCTGATTCGGCGAGGCTCGCCATGGCCGCGATCGAGGCTTCGTTTTTGTGACATCGGAACGAACCGGTAGTTCCATACTGTTCCCTGCTTTTGGGGGGTATCGCGCCCTTCTCTTGTGCAATCGGCTGACTATCCATCGACGGTGTGACGTAGGGGCGCCCGGCCAGGGAGTTGTCGCCCACGTAAGATGAGCCCTAGATCGTTACAGTTTGAGTATCCGGAGACCGCTTTGCCCTCAGAAAATCTCGATGTGCTGATCGTCGGCGCCGGCCTTTCCGGCATCGGCGCCGGGTATCACATCCAGACCCGCCTGCCCGGCAAGACCTATGCGATCCTCGAGGCTCGCGATGCGATCGGCGGCACATGGGACCTGTTCCGCTATCCCGGCATACGTTCCGACAGCGACATGTACACGCTCGGCTATTCGTTCAAACCCTGGCCAGGCGCCAAGGCGATCGCCGACGGTCCCTCGATCCGTGAGTATGTGCGCCAGACCGCCGCCGAGAACGGCATCGACACCCACATCCGCTTCCACCATCGCGTGACGTCGGCTGCATGGTCGTCGAAAGATGGACGATGGACCGTCACGGCGGAGCGCACCGACACAGGAGAGACGGTCACCTTCACCACCAGCTTCCTGATGATGTGCAGCGGATACTACCGCTACGAAGCCGGCTACACGCCGGAGTTTACCGACCGCGGGAAGTTCAGAGGCCGCGTCATCCATCCCCAGCATTGGCCGGAAGATCTCGACTATGCCGGCAAGCAGGTCGTCGTGATCGGTAGCGGTGCAACGGCGGTGACTATCGTGCCGGAGATGGCGAAGACCGCTGGCCACGTCACCATGCTACAGCGATCGCCGACCTACGTCGTCTCTCGTCCCTCCGAGGACAAGATCGCGCTGGGCCTGCGGAAGTGGATGCCAGCGAAGTGGGCCTACGGCCTCACGCGATGGAAGAACGTCCTGCTGCAGATGTATTTCTACAACCGCGCCCGGAAGAAGCCGGAGGCGACACGCAGGACCATCACCAACATGGTCGAGAAGGAGTTGGGACCAAACTATCCGGTCTCGACCCACTTCAACCCGCGCTACAATCCGTGGGACCAGCGACTGTGCCTCGTTCCCGACAGCGACCTGTTCAACGAGATCAAGGCGGGGCACGCGTCCGTTGTGACCGACACGATCGACAGGTTCACGACAGGCGGCATCAGGCTGGCGTCGGGCGAGGAGCTCCCGGCGGACATCATCGTCACAGCGACAGGACTGGACCTGCTGTTCCTCGGCGGGACCGAGATCAGTGTCGACGGCGAGAAAATCGATATGGGCAGGAAGCTGACCTACAAGGGCATGATGTATTCAGGCGTGCCGAATCTGGTGTCGATCTTCGGCTACACCAACGCGTCGTGGACGCTGAAGTGCGACCTGACGTGCGAATACACCTGCCGGCTGATCGCGCGCATGGACAGAGTGGGCGCCAAAACGGCGACGCCGACGCTTTCGGGCCAAGGCGCCAAGGAAACGCCCTGGCTGGATTTTTCCTCCGGCTATGTGCAGCGGACCGTCGACCGCTTTCCCAAACAGGGCGAGCGCAAGCCCTGGCGTCTGAACCAGAACTATGCGCTCGATATCATGACCCTGCGCCATGGGACGCTGAACGATCCGGAGCTGGTGTTGCGATAGGGCTACCTCGCCAACGGGCCCCAGATTTCGAGACCGCCGAGGCCGGTGCGCGAATTGAACTCAGGCCCGTAGCGCTCGATCATCTGCAGCGGTCCCTCGGCTTGTTTGCGTCCCGACGAGGGCAACCATTCGGAGTAGATCGCCGCACAAGTGGCGCCGACGCTGGAGACGTGACCAGCGTGCCGGAAGATCACGTAGTCGTGCCGCGGAAGGCGGATGCCCGTTAGGCCCTCTGGCAATTCGTCGAAGCTCTTCACGCCGACGCCGGCGACATAGTCGAAGCCGCATTCGGCGCCATCGACGGGAGCGAGGCAGACGCCGTAGGTGACACTCGGAATCTCGCCTGGGATGTTTCCTATGTGCGGGCCGAAAAGACTCCACAGGGCTGGTATGCCGCCCCGATCCTCGAAACGGAAATATTTGCGCATGCCGGCGATTAGCAACGGCCCGGCGGTTTGGAACTTGGGCGGGGCGATAGTCGAGACACGTGCGTCGGTCATTCGGATGGGCTCCACGAGGGCCAAGGATTCGAGGGTGCGCGAGGCGCGGACCTGTTCGGGTGTGACGCCGAACTGGTCGCGGAAAGCGCGGGTGAACGCTTCGTGGGAGCCATAGCCCGCATCGAGCGCAACGGAGAGAATGTCCGGTGCGCCTGTGGCGAGCGTGCGGGCGGCTTCGGTGAGACGCCGGGCGCGCAGATAGGCGCTGGGCGACTGGCCGACGACGGCCGCGAAGGTGCGTGAGAGATGGAAGCGGGAAAGGCCGCTGGCCTCGGCCATCTCGTCGAGCGTGACGGGACGAGCCGAATGGCTTTCGATATACCACAGCGCCTTTCCGATCGCGTTCATCTCAAGCTTTTCCTCGAAGCGATGAAGCCATTGTGGCTGGGGGCGTACAAGCCCGCTTGACCGGATTTGCTGTTCTTCAGCCGGACGCTTTTTTCTTGGCGCGGATGATCGCGGCGTCGAGCGCGGAAAGGAACGCCGAGCGATCCTTGGGACTGAACGGCTTGGGCCCGGAAGTGATCTCGCCAAACGAGCGCAGATGCTCCATCAGGCCGCGCGTCGCGAGCGCCGAGCCGATCATGTCCACTGTGAAGACTTTCGCGGTGGGGGAAAGCGCCTCGGCGCCTTTCTCCAGCACCCGGCCGGCGAGCGGTATGTCGTTGGTGACGACCACGTCCCCAAGGCCTGCCCGCTCAGCAATCCAGTCGTCGGCCAGATCGGGACCGGCATCGACCAGCACAAACCGGATGTGCGGTTCGGACGGCGTGCGGATAAAGGAGTTGGCGACGACATGGACGTCCAACCCGACGCGGCGGGCGACCTTGTAAATCTCGTCCTTCACCGGGCAGGCGTCTGCGTCGACGTAGATGGCGGCGGTCATGGCCGGAGTTAGTCGGTCCGGCGCCGGGCTGTCCAGTCGTTAGGTCTTGGCTTTCGCAGGCGGTTTGGCGGGCTGCTGGCGGGCGGAGGTCTTCGCGGGCGACGTCTTCGGCGCGTTCCCACCGCGGCGTTCCCGCTCCTGGTGCAGCCGGTGCGCGTTCTGCTCGATTTTTGCCAGGATGATCTTCAGCTCCTGGTCGGTGAGATGCTCAATGCCGATGAACTCGTTGTCAGCGTCGACCATGGCGCGGATGAGTTCGTCGAGCTTGGCGTGCAGGGCGCCATTGTCGCGGTTCTGGGTATTCTGGATCAGGAACACCATCAGGAAGGTGATGATGGTGGTGGATGTGTTGATCGCCAGCTGCCACGTGTCCGAGAAGCCGAACACCGGGCCGGTGGTCGCCCATGCCGCCACGAACACGACGCATGCAATGAAGGCGAAAGGACTACCGGTCCATTCGGCGACGGCGTTTGCGAATTTCGTGAACAGCTTCCTCATCAAGCACGCAAATGCTCGCCGGGCAGGAAGGTTCCCTGTGGCGATGACGCGCTCTATTCTGCGATATGACCGAAACGCATCCGCCCTCCATGACGCACGGGCGCGCCTGGGCAGCCGCGATGACGGCTTTCCTGGTCCACAATGTGGAGGAGGTCGCCGGTGACCTGCCCTCATGGGCCGCGAGTCATTCCTTGTTGCCGCGGTTGGGGTGGATGGCGGGGTCGGGCAGGTTCGTGGTCTCCATCGGCGTACTGACGCTGACGGTTGGCGCAATCGCGTTGTTCGCCATGACAACGGCGCCACGCTGGAGTCGTGCTGTACTCGCGGTGTTCGCCGTCGTTATGCTGGCCAATGCGGCGAGCCATGTTGCGCTCAGCCTGTGGACGT
>Ga0210377_10001767_pt1 | contig 19322 bp, 15 predicted proteins | sample PLM4_65_b1redo_FD_155480 | JGI IMG/M metagenome (GOLD analysis project Ga0210377, IMG submission 155480) | Groundwater sediment microbial communities from an aquifer in East River, Colorado, USA - PLM4_65_b1 redo | ecosystem: Environmental > Terrestrial > Soil > Riparian zone | place: USA: East...
GTGCTGCGGGAGTGCCTCTGAATGTGGCTCCACGCGCTGCTGCTCGAGCTCGTCCTGCTGCTCGCGGCCTGGATCGCGCTGGGCGTGTGGCAGAAGCACCGCGTCACGCCGGGCCGGCGCACCTTCTTCGGGCTCAACCTGGCCATCTCCATCTGGTGCCTGGGCGAGATCCTCGAGCTTCGCGGAGTGCTCGGCCCGATCGGCGGTGACCGCGTCCAGATGATTGGAATCCTGGCGCTTCCGCCCCTCTGGCTGGCGGCCGCGGCGCGCCTCGCCCAGCTCGATTTCTCGCGCCGGGTGCCCTGGTTCCCGGTAGTGTTGATCGCTCCGCACGCCGCCGTCTACGCGCTGCTGTGGGCCGGCGCCTGGGGCAGCCTCTTCGTCACTTACGCACCGGACGGGACCCAGACACCGGGGCCGCTGTGGTGGGTGAGTTGGGCCTACTCGCTCACGATCGCCACCACGGGATCGCTCGTCTTCGTGTGGGCCGGGGTCACGCGGCGCAGACCTCCTCACGCGAAGCAGCTCCTGATGGTGGGCGTGATGGGCCTGGTGCCGGTGCTCGGGAACGCGGGCTGGATCGCCACGGGCCGCTCCTCGCCGATCGACCCCTCGCCGATCCTGCTCGCGGTCGCCTTGCTCGGACTGCGCAGCGCGGTGTTCTCGGGCGGGATCCTACAGGCGCTGCCCGTCTCACAGCACGATCTGATCGAGCACCTGCCCTTCGGCGTGCTGCTGACGGACCGGCGCGGCACCGTGATCGACGTGAACCCGGCCGCCGAGCGCCGCCTGGGCATCTCCGAAGCTCACGCGCTCGGACGCAATCTCGAGTCGGTGGTGGCGAGCGCCGACGCGGCGCTGCAGATCGAGAGCGTGCCGGTGCGCTCGGCCGGCCGCGAGGCCGGCCACCTCGTGCTCCTCGACCCGCCCCGCAAGAGCGGCTAGGGCTTTTGACGCAACAGGTTCAGCGCCGAACCGGCGCGGAACCAGGCGATCTGCGCCGCCGAGAGCGTGTGCCGCGTCTCGAATGCGACCTCGCTCGCGTCCGCGTGCCGGAGCACCACGCGCACCGGCTTCCCGGGTGCGAGCCCCGCAAGCCCCGTCACGCTCACCCGGTCCGTCTCGCCCACGGCCTCGTAGTCGGCTGGGTTCGCGAAGACGAGCGGCAGCACGCCCTGCTTCTTCAGATTCGACTCGTGGATGCGCGCGAAGCCGCGCACGATCACCGCCGCGCAGCCGAGCAGCCGCGGCGACATCGCCGCGTGCTCGCGGCTCGAGCCTTCCCCGTAATTCTCGTCGCCGACGACGACCCAACGCAGGCCCTGCGCACGATAGTGCCGCGCGATGCGAGCGAAGCTCTGGCCCGTCTCGCCGGAGAGCACGTCGAGCCCCTCGCCCGTCTTGCCGTCGAACGCATTGACGGCGCCGCTGAACAGGTTGTCGCTGATGTTCTCGAGGTGGCCCCGGAAGCGCAGCCACGGGCCGGCCGGCGAGATGTGGTCCGTCGTGCACTTGCCCTTCGCCTTGAGCAGCACCGGCAGGTTCACGAAGTCGCGGCCATCCCAGGCCGGGAAGGGCGTGAGCCGTTGCAAGCGCTCGCTCTTGGGAGAAACCACGACCTCGACCGCGCGGCGGTCGCGCGGCGGCGCAACGTAACCGGCCTCGCTCATCACGAATCCGTTCGCGGGGATCTCCGGCGCCGGAGCCGGCGGCGCGAGCTTGAAGCGCCGGCCGTCGCCGCCCTCGAGCTCGTCGTGCAGGGGATCGAACGAGAGGCGACCCGCGAGCGCGTAGGCCACCACGATCTCGGGGCTGCCGATGAAGGAATACGTGCTCGCATTGCCGTCGTTGCGGCGCTTGAAATTACGGTTGTAGGAGTTGAGGATCGAGTTCGCGTCGCCTTCCTTCACGTCGTCGCGCTGCCACTGTCCGATGCAGGGGCCGCAGGCGTTCGCGAGCACGACGCCGCCCACCGCCTCGAAATCCGCGAGCTGTCCATCGCGCCGGATCGTCTGGTGGATCTGCTCCGAGCCGGGCGTCACCCACAGCGGCGTCCTGGCGCGCGCGCCGTGGGCGCGCGCCTGCCGCGCGACGTCGGCGGCTCGCTCCAGATCCTCGTAGGACGAGTTCGTGCAGCTCCCGATCAGCGCCGAGCTCAGACGGTCCGGATAGCCGTGTTCTTCGACGTCGGCCGCGAGCTTTGAAACGGGCCGGGCGAGGTCGGGCGTGTGCGGCCCCACCACGTGGGGCTCGAGCTTGCCGAGATCGATCTCGATCACCTGCTCGAAGAAACGCTCCGGGTGCGCCTCGACCTCGGGATCGGCGCGCAGCAGCTCCGCGCGCGCCTGCGCGAGATCCGCGATCGCCTTGCGGCCGGTCGCTCCTAGATAGATCGCCATGCGCTCGTCGAAGGGAAAGATCGACGTGGTGGCGCCCAGCTCGGCTCCCATGTTCGTGATCGTGCCCTTGCCCGTGCAGGAGATCCCGCACGCGCCGGGGCCGAAGTACTCGATCACGCGGTTGGTGCCGCCCTTCACGGTGAGGATCTCGCAGACCTTGAGGATCACGTCCTTCGGCGCGGTCCAGCCGCCGAGCTTGCCGGTGAGTCTCACACCTACGAGTGTCGGGCAAAGCACCTCCCACGCGAAGCCCGCCATCACGTCGACGGCATCGGCGCCGCCCACGCCGCAGGCGAACATGCCCAGGCCGCCGGCGTTGGGCGTGTGCGAGTCCGTGCCGACCATCATGCCGCCGGGGAAGGCGTACTTCTCGAGCACGACCTGGTGGATGATGCCGGCGCCGGGCCCCCAGAAGCCGATGCCGTGCCGCGCCGACGCCGTGCGCAGGAAGTCGTAGACCTCGCGGTTCGCGTCCTGCGCGACGCGCATGTCGGATGCCGCGCCGGCGTGCGCCTGGATCAGGTGGTCGCAGTGCACTGTGGTGGGCACGGCCGTCTCGTCGCGCTCGGCCAGCATGAACTGCAACAGCGCCATCTGCGCCGTCGCGTCCTGCATCGCGACCCGGTCCGGCTGCGTGTCCATGTAGCTGCGTCCGGGGGCGATCTCGGCGCGCTCGGGATCGGCCAGGTGGCCGAGGAAGACCTTCTCGGCATAGCTGAGCGGTCGGCCGAGCCGCGCGCGCAGCCGCTCGACGTTGCGCGCGAGCCGCGCATAGACCGACCGCACGAGCTCCGGCGTCGTCTCGATGGCGGACATGGCTCCTCCTGGCTTGCTTGGAGATTAGCAAGCCGGCGCGCGCAGCGAGCCGCAGGCGAGCGAAGTTCACAAACGTGGAGCCGAGCGAAGCTCGGCGAGCAGGTGCACCGAGGCGCGCGCCGCGCGCCGGAAATCGCCCAGGTCGAGGCTCTCGTTCTCGCCGTGGGCGTTGCAGGGCGGATCCTCGAGCCCGAGCAGCAACGCCGGTGCGCCGCCCAGCACTTCGCAGAAGGGCCCGACGAACGGGATCGAGGCGCCGCAGCCGATCTCGACCGCCGCGCGGCCATAGCCGGCGGCGAGCGCGCGCCGTGCGGCGTCGAACGCCGGGCCGCGCGCAACGGTCTTCCAGCCGGGGGTCGCGGTCACGAGCCGCGTCACGACCTCGACGCCGGCCGGTGGATCCCGGCGCACCCACTCCGTCAACAGGCGCGCCACGCGCGCGGCGTCCTGACCCGGGGCGAGACGCATGCCGATGCGCGCGCTCGCCTCGGCGATCAGCTGGTTCGCGGCCGTCGCGAGCGGCATGCCTTCGAGCGCCGTGAAGGCGAGGCTCGGGCGGAACCACAGGCGCTCGTAGAGACTGCGCGCGGTCTCACCGACGAAACGCGTGCCGGGCAGCATCCCCGCGTCGGCCCGGAATGCCGCTTCGTCGCAGGGCAGCGCCTCGAGCGCCGCGCGCTCCCGCGCGTCGAGCGCGGGGACGTCGTCGAGCAGCCCCGGCACGAGGATCACGCCGGAATCGTCGACGAGCCTCGCGAGCAGCCGCGCGAGCGCCGTCGCCGCATCGGGCACCGGGCCGCCCCAGAAGCCGCTGTGGATCGGATGATCGAGCGCGCGCACCGTCACGTCGACCGCGACGAGCCCGCGCAGGCTGGTCGTGAGCGCGGGCACACCAGTGGCAAGGTTCGCGGTGTCGGAGAGCACGACGACGTCCGCAGCGAGCCGCTCCCGGTGCTGGCGCAGGAACTCCGCGAGGTGTCCCGAGCCGATTTCCTCCTCCCCCTCGACGATCAGCTTCACGTGTAGCGGCGGCGCTCCCTCCGCCGCGAGCCAGGCCCGCAGCGCCGCGACGTGGAGCAGCAGGCCCGCCTTGTCGTCGACGACGCCACGCCCGTAGAGCCGTCCGTCCGCGCGCACGGTCGGCTCGAAGGCGGGCGTCTGCCAGCGCTCGGGGCGGCCGGGAGGCTGCACGTCGTGGTGCGCATACACGAGCACGGTCGGGGCAGCGGCGCGCGCCGCGCGCTTCTCCGCCACCACGTAGGGGTGCGCGCCCGGGAGCCGCAGCAGCTCGACCCGCTCGAGGCCCGAGCGCTCGAGCAGCGCTGCCACGCACTCGGCGGAGCGCACGACGTGCTCGGGATCGAAGCCCGGCGCGGAGACGCCGGGGATGCGCGCGAGCTCGACGAGGTCCGCGAGCGCACCATCGAAGCCGCGCTCGAGCGCCGCCATCACCGTCTCGGGAGCCGCCACGGTGTCCACGCTAGCAATCTTCCTGCCTGAGTGAACTCCGCTCGGCTCCGCCTCGCTGCGCGCTTCGCTAGCCCTGATGCGACATTGCGGGCCCTCGGAGGGAGGCGGCGGGGGGTGGGCGGAGGCGAAATCAAGCGCAGCCGGCCCGCAGAATGACCGGTTCCTCGACGCCACAGAATTGAGTTCTGGCACGCGATCGCGAAAAGAGAAACGGCGAGCCATTCGCCGTAGCCCACCCCCCGCCGCCTCCCTCCGCTCGCTCGTCGAATGTCGGATCGGGGCTAGGATGTTCCGCCATGCAGCCGATCTCGCGACGCGTGCGCGGCGACGGGGGCCTCGATCTCCATCTGCTCGAATGGAGCACGCAGGGCGTCCCCCTGCTCCTGCTCCACGGCTTCGGCAACGAGGCCCACATCTGGGACGACTTCGCGCCCATCGTCAGCCCCTACTACCGCACGCTCGCACTCGATCACCGCGGGCACGGCGATTCGAGCTGGGATCCGCAGGCGCGCTACGACCACGACACGTTGGTGCGCGACGTCGAGGCCCTGACGGCCGCGCTCGGCATCGAGCGGCTGGTGATCGTCGCTCACTCGCTCGGCGGGCGCGTCGCCACGCTGTTTGCCGGCCGCCACCCCGAGCGCATGGCGGGCCTCGTGCTCGTCGACATCGGCCCCGAGCTCGATGCGCGCGGCACCACCCGCATCCGCATGGAGATCGAGACGAACCGCGAGCCGAGTTTCGGATCGGTGGACGAGTATGCGCAGCTGCTTTCGCTGCACTACCCGGCGGCGCAGCCGCACGCGCTGCTGCGCATGGCGCAGCACGCTGTGCGTCGACTCGAGAACGGACGCTTCGTCCCCAAGCTCGATCCGGCGCTGCGCGGAGCCGGCAGCCGCACCGCGCAGACCTCCTCGGAAGAGGATCTCACGCGCGCCCAGTGGCAGGCGCTCGCGCGCATCTCGTGCCCCACGCTCGTCGTGCGCGGCGCCGCCTCGGACGTGCTCTCGCCCGAGGTGGCGGAACGCATGGCGCAGGAGGTGCTGCCGAAGGGCTCGCTCGCCATCGTCGCGCGCGCGGGCCACTCCGTGATGACGGACAACCCGGATGGCTTCCGCGACGCCGTCGCCGGATTCGTGCTCGGAGAGGGCTGATCCGGGCTTCAGGCCTCGTCGATCGACGCCTGCGGGTCCTGGTCCAGCGTGCGTCGACGCTCCGATCGAAGCGAAATCAGCGCGGGCAGCACGATCATGTTGCACGCCATCGTGTAACCGACACCGAGCGTCAACATCTGCCCGAGGGTCGCCAGGCCCATGTGCGATGCGAAACCCATGGTGCCGAAGCTCGCGATGCTGGTGAGGTTGCTGTAGACGACGGCTCGTGCCGTGCTCGTCTCGAGGATATTCCCCCCGTGCTCCCCTCCGGTGCGCGCACGGTGGATCAGGTGAATTCCGCTGTCGACTCCCATGCCGAGCAGGAGCGGCAGCACGATCACGTCCGCGAAGTTGAACGGAATGCCGAGCAGGACGGTCGTTCCGACCGTGAGTGCGGCGGCGAGGAAGAGCGGAATCATCACGAGCGCCGTGTCGTCGATGCGGCGCCACATCAGCAGCAGGACGGCGATGATCGCCACGACCGCCCCGAGCAGGGCCTGCCGCAGCGACCTCACCACGGTACGACCCGACTCGAGGATCTCCGCCGCGCTCCCCGCCACGTCCGGCGCCACCTCGCGCACGCCATCGACGAAGGCGGCGAGATGCTTGCGGTCGCCGACGTCTTCGCGCGGGAAGATCTGGATGCGAACCCGGCCGTCGCTGGCGATCATGCGCTCGCGCAGCGCGTCGGGCAGGTTCTGCAACGTGACGTGGCCGGCGGTGAGCGCAGCATCGAGAACCCGCAGCTGTTCGCGCAGCGTCCCCGTCATGCTCGCCTCGAGCTGATTCAGCGACGAGCTCGGCAACTCTCCCGCGCCGAGCTTCGCGACGTACACGGCGAGACTCTCGCGCAGCCGTTTCGCCCCCGGCGCGAGCTCCTCCGGCGCTCCCTCGGCGAGGAGCCTTCCGATCTCGACCTCGAGCCCGTGCAGCCCGGCAATCTGCTCGTCGGTCGAGGCGGGTGCCGCCGCGCCGTCCGGCCCGCGCTGCGGCGCCAGGAACAGATTGACGTCGCCGATGATGTCGAGCTTCTCGTCCTGGTCCGACGGGATGTAATCGGCGACCGTGACGACCCGCTCGACGACGTCGAGCGCGCGCAATTGCAGCGCGAGCTTCTGCGCGGTCGGGAGATCCGGAGCCACCGCGTCCAGGGTCCAGGGCGACGAGCCTCCGGTCTCGAGCAGGTCGTTGAAGGTGCGGACGGACTCGCTCGACGGATCCCTCACGTTGAGCGGGTTGTTGTCGAAGCGCGCCTGAGGCAGCAGCAGGACGGCGCCGATCCCGAGAACCAGCGCGGTGATGCGCACCCCGCGCGGGTAGCGAACCGGCAGCGCCGAGAGTCGCTCACCCGACCAGCCCCCCAGCGAGCGATCCGGAGCATCCGCCGCCCGCGGACGCAGGCTCATCAACGCCGGCAGGAACGTGAACGTGAGCAGCACGCTGATGACCAGGCCGCCCGCGGAGATGATGCCGAGCTCGGCGACCCCCACGAAGTCGGTGCCCACGAATGCGAGGAAGCCGATTGCCGTCGTAGTTCCCGCGAGCGCGATCGAGGAGCCGACGTCGCGCGCGGCTCCGCGCAGAGCGCCGGCATGCGAGCGCATCTGCGTGAGCAGCTCGTTGTAGCGAAGGCACAGGTGGACGCCGAAGTCGACGCCGAGCCCGATGAAGATCACGGCAAAGGACGCCGAGATCAGGTTCAGCCGGCCGATCGCGAGCGTGGTGAAGCCGGCGGTCCACACCAGACCCACGAGCAGAAGAAGCAACGTCGCGAGGAAGAGACGAACGGAGCGCAAGCTGTGGACGAGCAGCAGCGCGACGAGCACGATCGAGCCGAGCGCGGACGTCGCGGCCTGGCCGCGCACGACCTCCATCTCCTCGTAGGACAGCGCGACGTCGCCGGTGATCCGCACCTGGACACCACTTTCCGGCCCGAGGCCCAGCTCCGTCGCCACGCGACGCACCTCGAGGATCGCGCCTTTCGCAGGCTGGAGATCGTTGTGGTCGAGGACGGGCTGAGCCAGCAGGAAGCGTCGGCGCGCATCGCCCGGAAAATCGGTGCTCGCGAGCACCTCGGCCCAGGAGACTTCGTAGGGGCGGTTCTCCAGGCGCGCTCGCAGCGCCTGGTCCATGTGATCGAAGATCGAGGTGAGCTGCCCACCGCCGATGTCACCCTCGCGCACCGCGCGCGCGCCGCGCCCCATCATCGACGCGAGGCCGCGCAGACTGCCGTCGCGCGCGAGCTCGGCGATGTACGGCTGCACCTCGGCGAGCCGATCCGCGAGATCCTGTAGCTTCTCGGTGTCGAGGTAGAGGAAGGCGTGCCGCTCGAAGAACTCGCCGCCGCCGGGCAGATAGACGTCGTGAAAATACCCGGGCGACGCCGCCAACCGCGCCGCGAGCGCCGAGGCGGCCTCGCCGGCGCGTTCGGGCGTCGTGGCATCGACGACGATGAAGATGTTCTCGTACTGGACCGGGAACGCCTCCTGGTAGCGGCGCTCCCGCTGCTTGAAGGGCAGATCGGGCGAGAATAGGGATTCCGTGTCGCCGTGGATGCCGAGGTTTTCGCCCGTGTAGACGAGAATGCCAGCGGTCGCAGCGAGCACCGCGAGGGTCACCGTCCAGGCGAAACGGCGCGAAGCGTCGACCAGCCACTCGACGCCGCGAGCGACCCGCGCTTCGAGTCCGCCGTGCTCGGAACCCTCCACCGGCATCTCCCTCGGATGGGTTCGCCTGCGCCGCAGTAGAGCGGGCCGTGACGGGGCGATTGCTTAGCAAAACCCTGCCGATCTGGCCTGGATCCCGCGCACTTGCACGTCGCCGGACGAACCCGCAGCCGACCCCGATGGCTTCGCTAGACTCCGGCGAGCGCCACGCGGTCCCGATCAGCCACCCGATGTGTCCCGATCACGGAGTCCCTGGATGCGCCCCCTCAGGAGAACGCTGCTCGTCTCGCTCGCGGCTCTCTGCATGCTGCTCGGCATCTCCCCCGGGGCCGGCGCCGAGTCGATCGCGCCCCCTTCGGCGCCCGTTTCGGCGCCCGTTCGAGTCGTCGAGAAGCTCCACGCGGCACTTCTCGGGGTCATGCAGGACGCCGAGAAGCTCGGTTACGAGGGTCGCTTCGAGCGGCTCGCGCCCGTCTTGAAACAGACCTACGACACGCCCTTCATGGCGGAGAAGTCGGTCGGCCGCCACTGGAAGCAGGCCAGCCCGGCGGATCAGGCGGAGCTCGTCGCGACGTTCTCGCGCTTCATGATCTCGAACTACGCCGGCCGCTTCGACGGCTACTCCGGCCAGTCGTTCCAGACCGTGGGGGAGGAGCCTTCGACGCAGGGCACCGTGCTCGTGCGCACGCGCCTGGTCGAGCCCCAAGGCGAGGGCGTGGAGCTCGACTACCGGCTGCGCCAGGCGAACGGCAGCTGGAAGATCGTCGACGTGTACCTGAACGGCACGGTGAGCGAGCTGGCGCTACGCCGTTCGGAGTACGCGGTGCTGATCAAGCGCGACGGCTGGCAGGCGCTGATCGCTGCGCTCGACGACCGCATCGCGCGTCTCGCCACCGCTCCCGCCGACCACGATCTCAACTAGTCACTGAGCGGCCGCCGTCTCCTGCTGCTTCGGGGTGCAGTCGAGCCGCGCGCGCAGCTCCGCGATGCGCGACTCGCGATTCTGCGTGAAGGCGCTGCGCATCGCCGCGTAGTAGTCCACCGACGAGCCGCGCAGCGCCGCGAGGGCCTTGGCGTTCCCCTCGCGCGTCACGAATCCGCTGCTGCCGCCGATGAAGATCAGGTTGCCCATCCCGAACACGTACGTGAGGGGATCGAAGGCGCGGTCCACGAGGTCGCCGGAGCCGTCGCGGACGGTGCTCGGGCCGAGCAGCGGGATCACCAGATACGGCCCGCTCGGCACACCGAACATCCCGAGCGTCTGACCGAAATCGGCGGGGTGCTGCTCCCAGCCGACGTCGGAGCCGGGGTCGAACAGACCGACGAAGCCGGCGGTCGAGTTCAGCGCGAAGCCGGCGGCGGTCTCGGCAGCATCGCGGAAGCGGAGCTGCAAGAGATTGTTCACGAAGTAGACGGGCGACTTCAGGTTGCGGAAGAACCTGCGGATGCAGACGCGCACCGGCGACGGAACCACGAGCTGGTAGGCGTCGGTCACCGGAACCAATACGTACTGGTCGACCGCGTCGTTGAAGCGGAAGAAGCGCCGATTCAGCGACTCGATCGGATCGGGCACCGACGCTCCGAGCTCGGTCGTGTACGCCTCGGAGGACTCCTCGTCGAAGAGCGGATCCGGAGCCGCCCCGGCGTCCGCGGACTCGGCTGCGGGCGCCGCGTCGTCGGGGGGCGCTCCGGCCGGCGCGTCGTCCGCCCACGCGGGCGTAGCAAACCACGCGAGGCAGAAGAGGAAAGTGAAGGCTTGCCGGCCGCTCGTCGGGCGCATCCTGACTCCAAGCGGGGACGCTGAATCGGGCCAGCCCGACCCCGGGCGATCGACCGGGCGGACGTCGAGTTTACGAGCGGGGCCCCCGACTGGCCACAGGGCGTCGTCCCGAGACGCCTTGATTCCCGCGGGGAATGAGACTTGTGACGGGTCCGGCAGGCCTGCGGTAAGCTCAGTCCCGCGCAGAACTCGCTTCAAGTCGGGTCCCCAACTCGACGACATCAGTCTGGGCGAGGACAGCAATCCGAGCCCCCTGCTCGACAGAACAACCCCCACAAGGCCAACGCATCGAACAGCTCGAGGGAGGCGAGGGCGTGGACGTATTCCAGAAGTGCTCCGAATCGGCGGTCCGCTCCGACGCGATGCGCGCGGCGGGCGTCTATCCCTACTTCCGGGTGATCCAATCGGCCCAGGACCCCGTCGTGCTCCACGAGGGGCGCGAGCTCGTGATGCTGGGCTCGAACAACTACCTGGGCCTGACGAACCACCCCGAGGTGAAGGCGGCGGCCGCAGCCGCCCTCGCGCTCTACGGCTCCGGCTGCGCGGGCTCGCGGCTGCTCAACGGCACGCTCGAGATCCACGTCCAGCTCGAGGAGCGTCTCGCGGAGTTCATGGGGCGCGAGGCGGCGCTCACCTTCTCGACCGGCTTCCAGGTCAATCTGGGCGTCCTCTCCTGCCTGCTCGACCGCTCGGACGTGGCGATCCTCGATGCGCTCGACCACGCCTGCATCATCGACGGCTGCCGCCTCGGCTTCGGCAAGACCTACAAGTACCGCCACAACGACATGAACGACCTCGAGAAGAAGCTGCGCGTGGCGGGCGACGACAAGGGCAAGCTGATCGTCGTCGACGGCGTGTTCTCGATGGAGGGGGATCTCGCGGACCTGCCGGGGATCGTGGAGCGCAAGAACCGGCACGGCGCGCGGCTGATGGTCGACGACGCCCACGGCCTGGGAGTCTTCGGCGAGCACGGTCGCGGCACGCCCGAGCACTTCGGGCTGGAGAGCGAGATCGATCTCGTGATGGGGACGTTCTCGAAATCGCTCGCGGCGATCGGCGGCTTCGTCGCGGGCAACGCGCGCGTGATCGAGCACATCAAGCACAACGCGAGGGCCGAGATCTTCTCCGCCGCGCCGCCGCCCGCCTCGGTGGCCGCCGCGCTGAAGGCGCTCGAGCTGATCGAGCGCGAGCCCGAGCGCCGCAAGCGCTTGTGGGAGAGCACCCACTTCATGAAGAAGGAGCTCTCCGCGATGGGCTACGACACCGGCGCGTCGGCGTCGCCCGTGATCCCGCTCGTCGTCGGCGACGACATGAACGCCTACACGATGGTCATGCGACTCCAGGAAGAGGGCATCTTCGCGAATCCGGTGGTCTCGCCCGCCGTGCCGCCGAGCCGCGCGATGATCCGCACCTCCTACATGGCGACGCACACGCGAGAGCATCTCGACCGCTCGCTCGCAGCGCTGCGCAAGGTCGGGCGCGAGATGGGGATCATTCGCTAGCGGGTGCGCGCCCGCTCACCAGGGCATGCAGCGAGACCGGGGGCGGGGCAGAGGCCCCCTTGCGGCTGCCTGTCGTCCATCCTCGGGGGCCTCTGCCCCGCCCCCGGCCCAGCTCTGTGTTGGTTGCTCCATCACTCCCCGCCGGCGGCGGTGGGCTCGTCGTGCTCGTCCTCGATCGCGCCGACGATCTGCTCGAGGATGTCCTCGAGCGTGCACACGCCGAGCACCGGGCCGCCCGGCTCGCGAACGATCGCCAGGTGCTTGCGGCCGCGCCGGAACTCGCGCAGCGCGTCCATTAGCGGCAGATCCGGACGGATGTCGACCGTGGGACGGATGGCATCGGCCAGGATCACGGCACTCTTCTCTGCGTAGACGTGGAAGAGATCCTTCGTGTGGAGGACCCCCACGATGCGGTCGAGCTCGCCGTCATACACTGGAATGCGCGTGTAGGCCGACTCGCGGAGCGCGTCGAGGAGCGCGTCCGGCGCGATCCGCCGCTCGATCGCGAACACGCGCTCGCGCGGGATCATCACGTCGCGCACGCGAATGCGCGAGATGCGGAAGACGTTCGCGAGGATGCGGCCCGCATACGGCCGGATCTCGCCCGCCTCGCGCGCCTCCGAAACCAGCAGCGAGAGCTCCTCGGGCGAGTGCAGGAATCGCTGCTGCGCGGAGGGCCGCACGCCGAGCGAGCGCACCAGTGCGTTGCCGGCCCCGTTCATCAGCCACAGCACGACGCGGAAGACACGCCCGAACACGAGCAGCGGACGCGTGCAGGCGAGCGCCACCGGACCCGGATGGTCGAGCGCGAGCGCCTTGGGAGCGAGCTCGCCCACCACGACGTGGAGGAAGGTGATCAGCGCGAACGCGAGCCCCACCGCGACCGAGTGGAGCACGAAGGGGCTCGCAAACCCCGTCGCGCCGAGCAGGGGCTCGATCGTGTGGGCGAGCGCCGGCTCACCGGCCCAGCCGAGTCCGAGGCTCGCGAGCGTGATCCCGAGCTGCGTCGCCGCGATCGCGTCGTCGAGATGGGCGAGCGCCTGCGCCACCGAAGCGGCGCCGCGGCGCCCCTCGGCGACCCACAGCTTGATCTGCGAACGTCGCACGGCGACGAGCGCAAACTCGGTCGCCACGAAGTAGGCGTTCGCGAGGATGAGAGCGGCGACGGCGAGCAGACCCAGCAGCGAGAGTCCTAGGGCTGGGCTTTGCATTCACCCTCCGGCAGAAGCGTCCCGATGATGCGATGCGTCGACGGCGCGCGCCAGTCGCTCGCGTCCCGCGAGATCGTCGACGAACTGACGCGCCGCGCGCCCGGAACGGCTCGCGCGTTCGAGCGCCCAGCGCAACGCCTGCGCGTGCAGCTCCTCGCGCGACGTCAGGATTCCCGCCTGCGTCGCGTAGCGATCGACGATCGCGAGATACGTCGCTTGATCGAAGCCGTAGAAGCCGAGCACGAGTCCGAAGCGGTCGGAGAGCGCGAGCTTCTCCTCGATGGCCTCGCCCATGTGCAGCTCACCCGCGTCATCGAGTCGCGCCGCGAGATTGTCGGCGGCGGTCTCGGGAAGCAGGTGGCGGCGGTTGCTCGTCGCGATGATGCGGATGTTCGCCGGCGGCGAGAGCAGGCTGCCTTCGAGGGCTGCCTTGAGCTCGCGGTAACGAGTCTCGCCCGCATCAAAAGACAGGTCGTCGCAGAAGAGCACGAAGCGCCACGGCGCGCCGCGCAGCGCCTCGAGCACGCGCGGCAGATGCAGCAGATCCTCCTTGTGCACCTCGACGACGCGCAAGCCGCGCGAACCGAAGCGCGCCACCAGCCCGCGCACGGCCGAGGACTTGCCCGTGCCGCGTTCGCCGAAGAGCAACACGTGGTTCGCCGGCAGCCCGCGCACGAACTGCTCGGTGTTCGCGAGCAGCCTTGCCACGGAGCGCTCGACACCGATCAGGTCGTCGAGGTCGAAGAGCTGCGGATCCGGGATCGGCACCAGGCGGCCCGGGCCCCTGTCCACTTCCCAGCGGAAGGCGAGGCTGCGTTCGAACGCGCGCGCGTCGGGCCCGTTGCCGGCGAGCTCGCCGAGCAAGCGCTCGCCGAGCTCGAGCACGCGCTGCAGCCGGAACCCGATCTCGGTGAGGCGACCCATCGGCGCGGATTGTAGACTGCCTGCCGGTGGATCCGAACGCCGAAGACGAGAGCGCGCGCGTGGGGCTGTGCGCGAGCTGTCGCTTCGCGGTGCGTCAGCGCAGCGCGCGCGGCGGGAGCTTCTGGCGCTGCCTGCGTGCCGATTCCGACCCGGCCTTCACCCGCTATCCGCCGCTCCCGGTGCGGCGCTGCCCGGGCTTCGAGCCGGGCCGGCCCGTAGCCGGCGCAGCGAGGTGAGCCGGCCCCGCGCCTTGCGCGCAGCGGTCGCCTGCGGTTATCACTGCGCGACCCGCCCGAGGTGACGATGAAGCGCTGGATCCTGCTCTCCGCGATCGGCAGCGATCGGCCCGGACTCGTGGCCGAGCTCGCGCGCCTGATCTACGACTGCGGCGCGAACCTCGAGGATTCGCGCATGACGATCCTCGGGACGGACTTCGCCGTGATCCTGCTCTGCTCGGCCGCCGCGCCGGATGTGGCGGATCGCATCGCCGTCGGCGCGAAGCGTCTCGAGCACGACCACGGCCTCACGATCCTGCTGCGCTCCCTCGAGGGAGAGCGCCGCCCGCCCGTGCCCGCCCCGGGGACGCGGCTCTACCGCCTCGAAGCCGCGGGCGAGGACCGCGCCGGGATCGTCTCCGGATTGTGTCGCGTGCTCGCCGACCGCGGCGTCAACATCGCCGAGCTCTCGAGCCACAGCCGCCCGGGGCCCGGCGGCTCGCCCCACTACGAGATGTCGCTGCGCCTCGAGGTGCCCGACACGCTCGACGCGCGCGCGCTGCGCGCCGCGCTCGAACGCGAGGCCGACCGCCTGGTGATCGACGTCTCGCTGATGCCGGCGTAGCGCTCGGCTCCCGCGGAGCGGGCGGGATTCAGCGCTCGAAGAGCGAATCGCGGTCGAGCGTCCACGGGACGTCCCGGCGGATCAAGATGATGTTCTCGCCGTGCAGCTGGCAGTCGTATGTCGAGCCCGTCCGGAGCAGGGCGTCGAAGATGGCCATGGTCGTGCCGGGAGCGTCGTTGTCCGGGCATTCGAAGACGAATACCTTCACCTTCGCGACCCAGTCTGCGTCCTTCGCCGCAAAGATCTGTCTCTCCGCGCCCTCGACGTCGAGCTTCAGGATGTCGATCTCCGCGACGTCGAACTGCCTCATCAGATCGCCGACCGAGGTCGCCACGACGTCGTGCGCCGCGTCGGGGTCGTGAACCTCCGAGACCTTGAAGCTCTCGTTCGAGGTGCCCGGATGGATCGCTAGATGGCATTCGCGTGACCACAGGCCCTTGTTGAGCGTAATGGCCTTCGGATTTCCCAGCGTATTGCGCTGCAACAGCCGGAAGTTCTCGGACTCGGCCTCCAGCGCCACGATCGTGGCGTCGGGGTGGAAGAACCGGAAGCGCGTCGTCTCGTCCCCGATGTTCGCGCCCGCATCCACGATGAAGCGAACCCGGTCGCCCCCCTGGCCGTCTCGGATGCGATAGCCCTCCTTGCAGAAGTGGCTCATCACCCCCTTGTCGGCCGCGCCTCGAAAGTAGAAGCGCTGGCGGGGCCGCTTCAGCCAGATCGAGGCCGGCTGCGCCGGAACGCGTGCGCGGTAGAACCAGAGCACCTTGATCGCGCCGAGCAGACCGAAGTTGTGCGCGCCGATCACGAAGCGCTGAGCGAACGCCAGGACTCTGAGCAACAGCAACGTCATACCAGTGGATCCCGCGCGGCCTCGAGCCGCGGGCAAGCGAAGCGCGCAGCGAGGCGAAGCCGAGCGAAGTCCAAGAGCTAGCCCGCCCGCAGCTGCGTCCAGCGATCCGGCAGCGGCCGGCCGACGACGCGGAAGAAACTCTCCAGGAAGCGGTAGGTGAGCCCCCACACGACGTGGCGGTCGGGCTCGCCGACGAGGATCCCGGGGAATCCGACGCTTTGCGCGCGCCGGACCGGATGCTCGACGAAGCGCGCAGGCTCGAGCAGCGACGCCACCGGGAACCAGAAGGCCTCGCGCACCTCGTGGTTCGGCACGAGCGGCTGCTCGCCCTCGGTGCGGTAGACGAAGGCGGAGATCACGAGCGAAGCAACGCCCGCGGCGTGGTGCCCATGCACGTCGTCGAGTCGCCCGAGCCGCTCGGCGTTTGCGAGCACGAGCCCCACCTCCTCGAGCGTCTCGCGCTCGGCGGCGGCGCGCAGGTCGGGGTCCCCGGGATCGATGCGACCGCCCGGGAACGCCATGTGCCCCGACCACGGATCGCCGGGCTGGCTCGCGCGCTCGATGAAGAGCACCTCCGGCAGCGGCCCGGCGTCGCGCAGGACCATCGCCACGGCGGCCTGGCGCATGCCGGCGAGCGGCTGCGTGACGGGGGGGTGCGCGGCCAGGCGGCGGCGGATCTCGGCGATCGACGGCATGCGCACAGGATAGCTACCGTCCCGCCCATGCTCGAACGCCCGGCCCCCCACGCCGCGCGGCGCATCCTCGACCTCGCGCGGACGGATCGCGACGCCGCCCAGCACGCGCTCGCGGAGCAGCCGATCGACGTCCAGCTGGAGCTCGTGTGCGAGACGCCCGTCGCGCGCCGCGCCGCCCTGCTCGACCTGCTCCCCGAGCCCGAGCGCGTGATCCCGCTGCTTCCCGAGGCCGAGCTGTGCTTCACGGTGAAGGCGGTCGGGCTCGAGAGCGCGAGCTGGCTGCTCGCGCATGCGACACCGGAACAGCTCGTCGCCTGCCTCGATCTCGACGGCTGGGAGGGCACGCTCCCGAACCAGCGCAGCCTCGACACCTGGATCGCGGCGCTCGTGGAGGCCGGCGAGGAACCGTTGCTGCGCGGTCTGCAAGCGGTCGATCCGGAGCTGCTGACGTTGTTCATGAAGTCCCGCGTGGAGGTCATGCTGCGCACGAACGACGACGACTGGCAGGACCCCATCGGCGCCGAGACGCTGGATGGGCAGTTCTTCTTCCGGACGCTGAGCGAGGACGACGACGCCGCGGCGATCATCGCGCTCCTGCGCACGCTCTTCGAGCACGACTACTGGATGTATTTCCGGCTGCTCCAGTCGGTGATCTGGGAGCTCGCATCCGAGACCGAGGAGTGGGCCTTGCGCTGGCGCGCGGGAAGGCTCGAGGATCTGGGCTTCCCGCCGTGGGAGGAGGCGATGAACATCTATCGCTACCTGCCACCCGAGCAACGGGGCGAGCTGCCGCAGGACGTCGCTCCGCTCGCTCCCGCAGCCCGCTGGCAGCTCCCGGTGGCGATTCCGCGGATGCCAGCGAGGCTGGACGAAGGCGCGCTGCTGTTCCGTACGATCGCCGCCCTCGAGAACGAGGAGCGTCGCACTGCGTTCCACGCACTCGTGGCGCTCGCGAACAAGATCGCGGTCGCCGATCGCCTGGTGCTCTCCGACGCGGAGTCGACGCCGCGTGCGATCGAGAAGGCTGCGCGCTTCGCGAGCGCCGGGCTCGAGCTGCTCGCGCGTGAGCACGGCCTCGATCCGATCGAGGTATTGCGGCGCGCCCCGCTGGAGCGCTTGTTCCGCATCGGCGCGAATCTCGATCCCGCCGCGGCGAAGCCGTGAATCCGGGCGTGGCGCTCGCGCGCCGCTGGCTGTCGCTCCCGCCGCGGCGCCACGCCGTCCGACACCAGACGGATTGGGTGGCGCTCTCGGATGGCGTGCGGCTCGCCACGAGCCTGCTGCTGCCTCGCGACGGCGCGGGGCCATGGCCCGTCGTGCTGATGCGAACGGCCGCGCCGGCGCACGAGCCCGGCGATCCGGCGGCGCTGCTCGGCCGCCTCGTGGCGGAGACCGGCTACGCGGTCGTGCTCCAGGAGTGCCGCGGCCGCCACGCCTCGGAAGGCGAGTTCGCGCCGTTCGTCCACGAGGCGGCGGACGGCGGCGACGCCATCGCTTGGATCGCGCGCCAGCCCTGGTTTGACGGGCGCCTCGCCGTGATCGGCTGGGGCTACTCCGGCTTCTCAGCCTGGGCGGCGCTCTCGAAGAGCACGCTGCCGGTCGCCGCGCTGGTGGCCGTCTTCGCGGCGCGCGACCCGCACGTCCTCCTGCGCCCCGGCGGAGCGCTCGCGCTCGGCCTGGCGCTGCGCTGGGGCGTGGGCATCGGCGAACGCGAGGCTTGCGACCCACGACGGCTCGACCTCGAGCGCGGGCTCGGCCACCGCCCGCTGCGCGAGGCGGACCGCGTGACACGACGGCGCGTCGATTGGTTCCGCGAGTGGATCGATCATCCCGTCCGCGATGCTTATTGGGACGCGCGGACCCCCGCGCTGCCGGCGGCGCCTCCGGCGTGCCTGCTCGTCGCCGGCTGGCGTCACCCCGCGCTCGGCGCGCAGCTCGCGGATTTTGCGGCGCTCTGCGAGAACGCGCTGCGCAGCGGCGCGCCGGCGCCCGAGCTCGTCGTCGGGCCCTGGCCCGGGGGTCAGACGACGCGGCGCGAGGCGCGCCGCACCCGCAGCGAGCCCGGAGCCGAGAGCCTGCGCGCGACGCTCGTCTTCCTCGCGCGCCACTTGCGCGGCGAGCCGGCGGAGCGCGCGCCGGTTCGCGTGTTCATGCGCGGCGCTGCAGCCTGGCGCGAAGCGCCCGAGTGGCCGCTTCCGGACGCCGAGCCGACGGCGTTCCACCTGCGCAGCGGCGGCCGCGCGAACGGGCGCACCGGCGACGGCGCCCTCGCGCGCGAGGCGCCGGCAGCGGCGGAGCCCGCCGATGTCTTCGACTACGATCCGCGCGATCCCGTGCTCGCCGACGACGACGCGGCGGAGTGCCGGAACGACGTGCTCTGCTACACGACGCAGAGACTCTCGGCGCCTCTGACGCTCGCGGGCCCCGTGCGCGCGCTGCTGTTCGCCGCATCGACCGCGGCCGTCACGGATTTCACCGCGACGCTCGTCGCGCTCGCCGCGGACGACGCGCCGCACGCGCTTTGCGAGGGCGTGCTGCGCAGCCGGGGCGCACCCGGCGAGACCCGGAGGCTCGAGCTCGACCTGGGAGCCGCCTGCGCACGCCTCACGCCGGGCCAGCGCCTGCGACTCGCGGTCTCGTCCTCCGCCTTCCCGCGCTGGGACCGGCCATCACACACGGATGTGGAACCTGGCGTCGCCGGGGAAACCGAGCTGGCGACGGCGCGGCAGAGCGTGTTCCACGACCCCGAGCACCCGTCGCAGGTCTTGCTGCTGCTGCTGCGAGACGCCCCGAGAAACGACGGGGCCCACCGGCGCCGTGCGCCGATGGGCCCGTTCGCCCGCGCGTGGCGAGCTGGACGTCAGCGCGCCGATCGCTAGAGATCGACTGCCTTCAGTGTCTTGCGCTTGTTGCCGATCGCACGGCCCTCGGCCGCGGCGATCATGCCGCGCACGGCATGGTCGAGCGCACCGTAGAACTCGCTGCCCACGTTGCACTTCTTGGCAGCGAAGAAGT
>Ga0210377_10001768_pt1 | contig 19309 bp, 18 predicted proteins | sample PLM4_65_b1redo_FD_155480 | JGI IMG/M metagenome (GOLD analysis project Ga0210377, IMG submission 155480) | Groundwater sediment microbial communities from an aquifer in East River, Colorado, USA - PLM4_65_b1 redo | ecosystem: Environmental > Terrestrial > Soil > Riparian zone | place: USA: East...
TTTCATTTGTTAAGATGATGAGCAACGTCCAGGAGGTTAACAGCAGGGGAGGGAATGTCATCGCAATAACAAATGAAAGCAACGGGGATGTTTGCGAAATCGCAAAAAACTGTATCCTGGTCCCTGATTCCAATCCGTACCTGACGCCAATGCTCCTGGCGATACCCCTTCAGTTGCTTGCTTATCATATCGGCGTGCTGAGGGGATGCGATGTCGATCAGCCGAGGAATCTTGCGAAGAGCGTTACTGTGGAGTAATGGCATTTCATTATTTGGCCCAAGTGTAGATTTAAAATGCTTAAATCTGTTATTCTAAATAAAAGTTTGAAGTAAATAGGTATCAAAAGAAAGTTTAATGCAAGATCTGAATCCCCAGCAAAAAGAAGCCCTTGAATATATGGATGGCCCGCTATTGGTGCTGGCCGGCGCCGGAAGCGGCAAGACAAAGGTCATTACCCACAAGTTTGCATATCTGGTTAAATCCAAAAAGCTCTCCCCTGAATCGATCCTTACAGTGACCTTTACGAACAAGGCTGCCAGAGAAATGAGCGACAGGATTGGAAACCTTGTGGGCAGGGACATGAAATCTTTCTGGATAGGTACCCTGCATTCCCAGTGCAGCAGAATATTAAGGAAGGAAATAAAGGCGATCGGATATGGAAATGATTTTTCTATATACGACGAAGACGACCGTTGCAATCTCATACGGCATATACTGAAGGAATTCAAGATATATGAGGCGCTCTACAAAGGCGTTTCTTCACGGATCAACTTTCTGAAGGCATCTCTGGTAGGTGCAGAGGATTTTCTTTCATCAGGCGACGGGTACGGCTTTGATGAGAAACTCGCCAAAGTCTACGTCAGGTATCAGGACGAACTGAAAAGGAGCAATTCCCTTGATTTCGACGACCTGATTATGCTGACGGTAAAGCTGTTTGAAGAAAAACCTAACCTCCTGAAAAAATACCATGAACAGTTCCCCTATGTTCTTGTGGATGAGTTCCAGGATTTAAATTTTGCGCAATACAACCTGATAAAAATGCTGGCCCTGCAGAGCAAGAACATCTGTGCTGTCGGGGATGATGACCAGAGCATCTATAAGTTCAGGGGTGCTGACGTGAAACATATCCTGAATTTCGAGAAGGACTTCCCAGGCACAAAGGTGGTCAGACTCGAAAGGAATTATCGCTCTACCCAGAATATCCTCGAGGTTGCCAATGCTGTTATCTCTACAAATGCCAAAAGGAAGAAAAAGAAGCTCTGGACAGACAGGAAGATTGGAGAAATGGTCCGTTTCTGCTGGCTGAACACAGAGGAAGAAGAGGCGAAGCATATCGCAAAGATCATTAAGGAGTTCTATCTTAAGGGGACTCATTCCTATAAGGATATCGGAATATTATACCGCGTGAATCTCCAGTCAAGGGCGATAGAAGATGCCCTGCGAGAGGCCGGTCTGCCCTATCACGTTGTTGGCGGCATCAGTTTTTATCAGAGAAAAGAGATCAAGGACCTCATCGCCTATGTCCGCCTGGTCACAAACCATGGGGACAATGTGAGCCTCAGGAGGATTATAAATGTACCATCACGCGGGATAGGGGCCGCTACCCTTTTAAAGATAGAAAATGAGGCAAAGAAAAAGTCGCTCTGTCTTTTTGATGCTATTAAGCTCTGCATTAAGAGCAACAGCATGGTGACTTCAACAAGAGATAAATTGAACAAATTCGTTCACATGATCGAAAAGCTGTCTTCTGTAAACAATAAGAGTTCATCCGATATACTGAAGAACGTTGCAGAAAAGTCAGAGTATATGGCGATGCTTGATGAGGAAAGGAGGCAGAACATCGCTGAGCTGATCAGCTTAGCTGATGGGAAAAATATTCAGGAGTTTATTGATAAGGCCTCATTGTTGACTAATATTGACCATGCCTCAGAGGGTAATTATATCTCCCTGATGACTTTGCATAATGCAAAAGGTCTTGAGTTTCCTGTTGTATTTGTGACAGGCCTGGAAGAAGGGCTGCTCCCATATTTCAAGGCAAACGGCAATGATGACGAGATATCGGAGGAGAGACGGCTCCTCTATGTAGGAATGACACGGGCTAAGGATTTCCTTGTGCTCTCCGGTGCCCGCAAAAGAAGATTTTATGCGAAATTACAGGATCAGGAACCTTCCAGGTTTTTACAGGACATACCTAAAACATGCTGTAAGTGGATCGAAAAAGTTGCGGAGCCCCCGATAATCAGATGTATCCAGAATGCCAAAAATAAGCCGGAAATCAGGAAGATGCGACCCTATTTTGATTCAGGGTGCAGGGTTAAGCATCCTGTATGGGGAGTGGGCGTTGTCCGTGATTGTTATGGTGACGGAGAAGACCAGAAGGTGATGGTTAACTTCCCGACTATCGGACTGAAAAGACTTTCCCTGAAGCTCGCAAATCTGACCAAATTATAGGCCAACCTGCGGATGAAAATATCGATTGAACATTTAGCTCAGCTTGCCAGGTTGTCTGTTTCCGACAATGAAAAAACACTCTTCGCCAATCAGATAGACAGCATCCTGAGTTATATGGATAAACTCAATGAGCTGGACACGGGAAATGTCGAACCCACGTCGCATGTCATCTCTCTCAGCAATGTAGTACGGGATGACCTGCCGAAGGATTCGCTTGAAAGGGAGGACGCATTGATGAACGCTCCGGACAGGACAGATAAATTTTACAGGGTACCAAAGATAATCGAATGAATACTTGCCGCATATACGAATACCCAGCTCAAAACTGTTTCATATCAGAGTCTGACAACAGGGTGGATTCAGCATGTTAAGGTGTATGTTGAGGGCCAAGATCCACATGGCTACAGTTACCGAGTCGAATATAGCATATGAAGGAAGTATCACCATCGACGAAACCATTTTGAAAGAGGCCGGCATGCTTTCCTATGAGCAGGTGATGATCAGCAACGTCAATAACGGAGAGCGGTTCGAGACCTATATCATCCCGGGCAAAAAAAACTCGGGAGAAATATGCCTGAACGGGCCTACCGCCAGAAAAGGCGTTGTCGGAGACAAGGTAATCATATTCTGTTACAGCTATTTTGACGACAGCGAGTTAAAAGACTACAAGCCGAAGATCGTCCTGGTCAATGCAATAAACCGGATCATAAGCAAGAAATAGCGTCCCTCACTTAGTTCATCTGAAATAACTTTACCTGGACCCTAAAGAAAGAATTCCTGCTGAACTTTACATCTGTGATATACTAATCACAACTGTATATTTCAAGTCGAAAAAACAGTCACTGAAAACCGCGGGTTAGAGAGAAATACAGGATTTATGAAGCTGAGGCATGCATGAAAATATATTTTACCAAGAGGAGGAACATTGGCAAGACCAGGAGCATTTAAGAGCGAGAAGAGAAAAAAGGAATTAACGAGACAGAAAAAACAGGAGAAGAAGAGACTGAGGCGTTTGGAAAAAGACGCGGTGCCAGGAGGCGTACCTGCAGAAGATGAGTCAACTGAGGATGCTACAGCAGAGGAAACTGAAGAGCCGAATACTGTTGAAGAAAACGAGTAGCCGTAACTCAGACATACTCGTCCGTTGCATAGAAGACTCCCTCCGGCAAGACCTCAGGGAATCTCAATGCAAGGCACATCTTTTTCATTATATTCGCTCGCTAACCCCGTGGCAAGTCCAAGGGTAATATCGCTCGCTATCCATTTAAAATCAGGTTACGGATCAAGGGCTTTAATGCGTATAGTAGTGATAGCTTATTAAAATGCACTAAAACTGTCACCGCTAGTTTTTTAGTTTTGTTGCTGTTGCCACATGCGCTGTATGCACATCGCCTGGCATGGATGTTGGTGCGGAGAATCGGGAAGCTGGATCCCCTGAACGCGAGGGACCTGCTCAGTTCAGTGTTTATAGCGAGGGGCGATAACTGTGCTCAAACAATTAAGAGACCATGATAAAACCCGGTTAAGATCACATCGGAAGTCAGGATATCGCATTCTGGAGGAGATCCCCCAGGGGCGGATAAATTTTACTGATAATCCAACAGTATATTTTTATAAAATCAGGAGGCAAAAGCCCCGGAGCACAGGTAGAATAAGCGAGGTTGCTATATCCAGCTTTCCACAAAACACAGGTTGTGAATTGAGGTTAATAATGCGGTCTTGCTATCAGGAAGTTTGTGAATGAAGCAGAAAGCTTTTATGCGTATTTTATGGCAACTTTATAGACAATATCTGAGTGGTCAGCGGAAGCACCATTGCCTTCACAACTGAGTTGTCCTTTTGCAACTTCTCTGCGATCTCTGATCATCGAGTTTAAAACCTGAGAAAGGTCGAAACCTCCATCAACACAGTCCTTGTTCAAACAGTCTATCCTGAAAAAAGCAGAACTGTCTGGAGAAAAATTAATGGTTCGGGGCAATGACTTTCCTATGCCACTTTGATTGTACATCATACTAATGACGATACTATTAACCCCCGGGAAGTGCGCAGACACAAAACCTGCTTGAACTCTCTGTTGCAGCCTTTCAGTCCTTGCTGCATTCTTTTTGTTCATGATCCTCCAAAAAGAAAAGGCCCCTTCCTTATGGAAGGGGCCTTTTTCAGTTAATTACAGTTTGACAACATTGATCGCTTTGGGTCCTTTCGGGCCCTTTTCAGTATCAAAGCTGACCTTGTCACCTTCGGCAAGGCTCTTAAAGCCATTGCCCTGGATTGACGTATGGTGTACAAAAACATCACTTCCGTCTTCACTTGTAATAAAGCCAAAACCTTTGCTGTCGTTAAACCACTTCACAGTTCCTTGTGCCATTTCTTTTACCTCCTTCTCTATAAACTAAATCTCAGAAGGACTCAAGAAAAAAAGCCACAAAGTCAAAAAGTCTTTGTGGCTTGTGTAATCGCAAAAACTTCCAAAATTCAATTTTATAATAGCATACTTCAACCAGTTCGTCAAGGCCATGTTACGCCATGTTACGCCAATTAGAAATGTCCGGTTGACTGCTTCATGGAACTGTGGCATAATTTCGACACTGTGCGAGATTCCTTTTTTAGTATGGGAATGGTTGCAGAAGGAAAGCAGCACTTAATAATTATTCATTAGGAGGGAATATGAAATCATTAAGAAGCAGCAGTCTTATGGTCGTATTATTTCTGAGCATAGGTATCTCCATGTTTCTGGCTTGGCCAGGCATGGCGCCTGCCCAGGAACAGCCCACGGTGACAAACGAAGACTGTGTGAAGTGTCATGCCGGTCCGCCTGCTGACATAGCAGCAGCCGGAGGGAAGCACAAGGATGTTGGGTGTACAGGCTGTCATGCCGGACATCCGCCGAAAGTCAAAAAACCCATCCCCCTGTGCAGCGAATGCCATATGGGGAAGGCCCACTTCGAACTTAAGGGATGCCTAGGCTGTCACAAGAACCCGCATACTCCTTTGAACATTTCTTTTGCAGGTAAAGTAACAGATGCGTGTGTCACCTGTCACACTCAGCAAGTTACCCAGCTCAGGGACAATAAGAGCAAACATAGTGCCCTTGACTGCTCCTTCTGTCACAGTGTCCACCGCAAGGTTCCGCAGTGCACCCAGTGCCACAAACCGCACTCGGCGGAAATGGTTGTCGCCGACTGCAAAAAATGCCACAAGGCACACATGCCGAAGCAAGTGACTTATGCATCCGATACTCCGTCAAAGGACTGTGGCACATGCCATAAGAAGGCTCTCGACCTCCTTGGCTCCAGCAAGGCCAAGCACAATGCCCTGACATGCGCATTCTGCCATCAGGAAAAGCACAAGACGATACCCAAATGCCAGGACTGCCATGCTTCGCCACATGCGGCGGCGGGCATTATGAGAAAGTTCCCGAAATGCGGCGAGTGCCATAACATCGCCCATGATCTTAATAACTGGCCGGCGACACAACCGAAAGAAGCTACGAAGGAAGTACAAAAAGAAGCACCAAAGAAAAAGAAATAAAACATTGTATCACCAAACAAGGGGAGGCCTGTAGAGATTACAGGCCCCCCTCTTCTTTTAAAAAAAGACAATAGGTCATAATGCCCCGTCTGCGAAGCACTGAGCAAGGTGCCGGGTAAATCCATTGGGACTCCATACAATCATGCAGAGCATCATACAGCAGACGTCAGGGGAAGTGAAACTGCGTAGATTATTATTTCTTAAGTGATAATTATATATGGAACAAGCGCTTTGAGTTTGTATACAGACAGATTGAAAACACCCTCCGGCAAGGCCGCAGGTACTATCGCTCGCTAACCATTTACATTCCCAGGGACTTCTTTATGCTGCTCGATTAACAAGCTGAGATTCATTGATAATGAGGTAAACGTGCATGACTGCCTCACGTTTTTCCTCTCGTGAGAAAAAATAATACAGGTTTGATTGCTTGCAAATTTCGATTGACTCCCTGAGTATATCTTTTCTTAAAGTTCTCATATTTATAAAAGAAGCAAAAAATATACCAATATTAAAATCCCTGTTAAATCAATGTGTTAAATGCTATGGCAATGTTCTTAAAAAGTCATAAATGGTGAAATTACCATTTCAACTGGTTCTTACTTCTGAAAATTCACGGGGTTTTTTATGGAGAGAGGCTTTCATGCCCACGCACTGCCGCGCGATGTTTCCTGTATTTGGATGAGTCTCAGGCTGGTTCAATACAACATGCAGCATGAAAAGTCTACCGTTTCAAAACCCTGCTCAGAAATACCCTGGTCCTCTCTGTCTTGGGGTGTGTGAATATCTCCTCAGGAGGGCCTGTCTCTATAATATCCCCGCTGTCAAATACAACCACCCTATCTGCCATTTCCCGTGCAAAACCCATCTCATGTGTAACAATCAGAGTTGTCATCCCTTCATTGACAAGGTCTTTTATGACCGCCAAAACCTCTCCCACCATCTCCGGGTCAAGGGAAGAGGTCGGTTCGTCAAAGAGCATCACCTCCGGCTTCATCGCAAGCGCCCGTGCTATAGCGACCCTCTGCTGTTCTCCGCCGGAGAGCTCTTCAGGATAGCTGTCAGCCTTCTGTCCGATATTTATTCTCCTTAAGAGCAGGCGGGCGTTCTCAATGGCTGATGCCCTGTCAGAGCCCAGCACCTGTACCGGCGCCTCTATGATATTCTCCAGGACCGTCATATGAGGGAAAAGGTTGAACTGCTGAAAGACCATCCCTGCCTTGAGTCTCACCTTCCTTATGTTTTCGAAGTCTTTTGTGTCAGGCCTCAGCCGGTTAATCGAATGCAGTTCTATTCCATCCACAATGATCTCGCCCTTCTGAAAATATTCAAGGCCATTGATGCACCTGAGGAATGTGCTCTTGCCGCTCCCTGACGGGCCTATAAAGACAACCACCTCGCCCTTTTCTATATCAAGGTTTATGCCCTTGAAGAGATGGTGTCCTTCGTAGTATTTATGGAGGTCCCTGACCCTTATCATCGTTTCGACCTCTTCAGCCTGTTTTCAAGCCTTCTCGCAAAAAGGGAGAGCGGATAGCTCATCCCGAAGTAGAGGAGCGCTACGATAACACCGAGTTCGAAAAATCTCAGGGTCGATGCAGCCAGAATGCTGTATGTCTTGGTCAGTTCAACCATCGCGATGACGGAGACAAGTGATGAATCCTTGAAGAGCGCTATAAAGTCATTGGTCACGCCAGGCAGAGCTATTTTAAAGGCCTGGGGAAGGATTACTCTCCTCACAGCGATGCCCCTTGTCATGCCGAGAGAGAGTGCAGCCTCCATCTGGCCTTTCGCAACTGCGCTTATCCCTGCCCTGTAGAGCTCTGCCTCATAGGCCGCATAGTTCATGCCCAGACCGAGGAATGCGGCAGTCAGAGGGCTCAGGGATATGCCGATATTCGGGAGGCCGTAGTAGAGGATGAAAAGCTGTATTAGAAGCGGCGTGCCCCGGTAGAGCTCAATATACCCCGTTGCCATAGTGCTCAGAGGCGGCCTGCTGTAAAGCCTGACAATGGTGAGGATTAGACCGAGGGCAACAGCCAGGGCCATTGATATGACTGAGATAATGATAGTGGTCCCTGCGCCCTTCAGGAGTGTTGGGAAGAAGGTGTAGAGCGGCGCCTTTTTGCTCTCCTCAAGACCGACATAGCCTTTGGGCTGTCTGATATTCTGAAAGAGCTTCTCCTGCTTCTCATTCCAGAGGTCCCATTTCACATATATCTCTTTCAGTCTGCCTGTGCTCACAAGCCTTTCCAGGATATCATCGATCTTCGCCTTCAGCTCCTCATCTCCCATGCGGATAGCAATAGCGTAGAACCCCTCACCCACAGGCTGGCCTGCGTATTTCAGCTTAGGGTTTGGTTTGGCATAATAGGCAGCTATCGGGAGATCGAGCAGAACAGCGTCAAGCCTGCCGATTGCAAGGTCCTCATAGGGTTCAACCTGGCCTGCATAGATCTTTACATCCACACCACCCATCTTCATTAGGATATCCTGTGCAACTGTGCCTGAGAGTGTCCCGACTTTTTTGCCTTTGAGGTCATTGACACTCTTTATCGCTTCCTCATCTTTTCTGACGACCAGTTGTTCAGTGTAGATATAGTAGGGCCGGGAAAAAAGCACTTCTTTTTCCCTCTGGGGCGTAATCTCTATGCCGTTCATCGCTATATCAGAATCTCCCCGCATCAGCGCTGGGATCAGGCTGTCCCAGGCGTTCTGTGCCTGCCTCGCCTTGACGCCCAGTTCCTTCGCGATCTCCTCAGCAAGGTCGACCTCAAAGCCTATCAGCTTCGAAGGGGTCTTCGGGTCAGGGAATATGTAGGGCGCACCACCCTCTGCATCTGATCCCCAGAGGAGATAGCCTCTCTTTTGGATCTTTTCAATGCTGTTCGCAGAATAGGAAGGCACAGCCAATAAAAGCAGGACCGACAAAGCTGTAAAAAGGGAAAAGACTCTACTATGTTTGTTCATAAACCTCCGTCTGGACCATCTGGTTATGGATGCCTTGAGAGTCTGAGAAGCCTGACAAGGAGAAGTTCCACAGGATAATATGTACCGGAACTCTTTACAGCCGCATCAGCCTTATGCAGCAGATCAAAAACCTTATAGTAATAGTCCCTGTCAGCAGGTGAACTACTGGAGCCAGCAGACTGTCCGTACTGCCAGTTAAGCGCTCCCAGAAGACTGTACGGCTCTTCCGTCTCTTTCAGTACGCCATAGATCTTGAAGGTTTTTTCAGTATCTCTGGCCTTTATAGCATCGATAAGTGCAAAGGTGCTATAGGTCCTCCTGCCCTCGACGACCTCGACAATGTCCTTTTTCCCTATCTTTGAGCTGCCGGTAAGCATCAGCTTTTCGAGTTCTGATGAGAGCATCCCGAGGTCCGGACCTACTACCCCCAGCAGATAGGCTGCTGTGCTCTCTGATATCTCAAAGCCCTTCAGCCTGGTCCTTTCCTGCAGCCATGCAGGTATGTCCTTCTCCCGGATATCAAGCACTATCTGTTTAGCTCCACTGACTCTCTCCTTAAGCTCCTTTTTCAGTGCGCCGGCATTCAGCATGATCATGACCGAGCCTGCCGAAGGGTTCTGAAGATAGCTCTCGAGCCTTTGAATGTCCTTTTTCAGCAGCTTTTGCACATTTTCTATCACCACAAATTTTCTGTTGTTGAAGAAAGACGCAGTGTTCAGGACATCGAGTATCTGTTCAAAAGGCAGTTTATCATTGTCAGCAGACAGAAGGTCGAAGGAATGGAAATTGAAATCCCTCTCCCCCGGTGGGACAAGCCCTTTTATCAGGGAGACAGCCTCTGTATGCAGAAAATAGTCCGATGAGACAAGGAGATAATTCGATGAAGGCAGTCCCTTTTTTATCTCATCCGTAAAATTACGGAAACTCATTTGTAGATCAGCGCTCCTATAATTCTCATAGCCACATCACTCATTGCCTTTTTCTCGACAAGTTCTTTCTTTGCAAGCAGCATAGCAAGGTCGTCGGTTGAGACAAAAGAGATGATAAAGGGAGAGTCGATTTTCCTGAAATCTTTTTTCTTGCCGTCCTTATATTCCACAATAAAGTCTGCATTTATCAGGACCCTGTATTCTACGGCTATTTCGTTTTTCTCGGAAAGTACGGTCATGTCAAATTTATGGACTACAGCTGATATTTTAGTGTCAGCGTATGGATTCACCATTATTCCGTTCTTCATGAACTCTTCGGTGAGTGCCGCATGCAGCTTGTCCTGCAGCTTTGGCTCGAGGGTTTTGTTTTCTATAGTCCCGATATTTATCTCCTTAAACGGCAAATCGCTGCGGGTGTATACGCTATAGCCGCAGCCTGACAGCAGAAGGCCCGTCGAAAAGCTGACCCATAAAATCAAAAATACTGAAAAGCCGTGTTTTCTTCTCATAGATTATTCTCCAGTCACGATATTTACCAGACGGCCTTTTATCACGATCACCTTCCTGATCTTTTGCTGACCTATGACCTCTGTTATCTTCTGGTTCCCAAGCGCAAGTGCCCTGAGCTCTTCATCCTGAAGGCCGCAGGGGATCATGAGCTTTCCCCTTAATTTGCCGTTTATCTGGATGACCAGCTCTATTTCCTCCTCCCTGACCATCTCTTCGTCCCATACAGGCCAGCTTTTCTCCGAAATACTCGACTCATTGCCGATATGTGTCCAGAGTTCTTCTGTTAAATGAGGCGTAAACGGTGAGAGAAGCAAAAGGGTATTTTCTATGCTGAATCTCATGATCTGCATATCCTTAGCATCACCAGGCTCAAAGCTGTTCATCTCATTGACAAGTTCCATCAGGGCTGCTATGGCTGTATTGAAATGATACTCTTTCTCTATATCTGTTGTAACTTTTTTTATAGTCTGATGCGCCTTTCTCAGGAGGCCCCGTCCGGCGTCGGAAATGCCTTCCATGTCCGGTCTGTCATGAGGGACCTCTTTCAGGGACTTCTGCATACGGTACACAAGGTTCCATATCCTGTTTAAAAACCTGTACGCTCCGTCAACTCCCTTGTCTGACCATTCAAGGTCTCTTTCAGGAGGAGCGGCAAAGAGAGAGAAAAGCCGTGATGTATCAGAGCCATAGCGTTCTATAAGATAATCAGGATCAACCACATTGCCCTTTGACTTGGACATCTTTGAGCCGTCCTTGATGACCATGCCCTGGGTCAGCAGGTTTTTAAAAGGCTCACTGTAACCGATAATGCCAAGGTCCCTGATGACCCTTGTGAAGAACCTGGAATAAAGCAGATGCAGCACAGCATGCTCCACCCCGCCTATGTACTGGTCCACAGGCATCCAGTATGAAAGTTCGGGGTCCGGGGTTCGGAGTTCGGAGTTAAAGGTAATACCATCTTTGCCAAAACAATAGGCCACAAAATACCACGAAGAATCCATGAACGTATCCATAGTGTCTGTTTCCCTTCTCGCATTTCCGCCGCAGGCAGGACATTTTGTATGGAGAAAGGATTCTGATTCCAGCAAGGGTGACCCACCGGTCCCTGTGAATTTCACATCTTCGGGCAGTATGACAGGCAGGTCTTTCTCAGGCACAGGCACAATGCCGCAGGCATCGCAATACACAACAGGTATAGGCGTACCCCAGTATCTCTGCCTGGATATCCCCCAGTCGCGCAGCTTGTAATTGACGACCCGTTTCCCCAGGTCCTTCTCTTCTAGATACGCGGAGATCTGTTCCTTCCCATCATCACTCTTTAATCCGCTGAACTTCCCGGAATTGACCATAACGCCTGCATCTTCGTATGCCCCTGCTAAAGGTTCAGAGTTCGGAGTTCGGAGTTCGGAGTTTTTTTCTGACTTCTGTTCAGGTTCTATCACAACCCGTACCGGCAGGCTGTATTTAGCGGCAAAATCAAAGTCGCGCTGATCATGTGCAGGCACGGACATGATAGCGCCTGTGCCGTATTCCATCAGGACAAAGTTCGCGACATAGATTGGTATCTTCTCATTATTCACCGGGTTTATGCAGAAATGGCCTGTGTTTAAGCCGACCTTCTCATCTTCTTTCCCGTAATGGGCTATGATTTCCCCGAGTTCAGACTTATCTGAAACGAGTTTCTCAGACAGAGGGTGGTTCGGAGACAGGCATAAAAACGTGGCGCCAAACAGCGTGTCCGGCCTGGTGGTAAAGATCCTGATGCTTCCGTCCATCCCGTCTATCCTGAAATCGACCTCAAGCCCGCTGCTCCTGCCGATCCAGTTCTTCTGCATAATTACGACCTTTTCAGGCCAGCCTGTCAATTCATCACTCGCACTGAGCAGCTCTTCCGCATAATCGGTTATCTTCAGGAACCATTGCTCCAGCTCCTTCTGTACCACAGTGCTGTCACACCTCCAGCATTTCTCGTCAATCACCTGTTCGTTGGCAAGGACTGTAGCGCATGAGTGACACCAGTTGACATAAGAGGTCTTTCTGTATGCAAGCCCCTTTTCGAGCATCCTGATAAAAAACCACTGGTTCCAGCGGTAATATTCAGGGCTGCAGGTGGCCAATTCCCTGTCCCAGTCATAGCTCAGCCCGAGTTTCTTCAGCTGGGTTTTCATATAGCTCATATTTTCGTACGTCCACTTCGAAGGATGCACACCGTGTTTTATAGCAGCATTTTCAGCAGGCATTCCGAATGCGTCCCAGCCCATCGGATGAAGGACGTTATAACCCTGCATCCTCTTGTATCTGGCTATGACATCACCGATGGCATAATTACGTACATGCCCCATATGTATCTTTCCTGAAGGATAAGGAAACATCTCAAGACAATAGAATTTTTTTGCTGATTTATCAGCAGCAGTCTTGTAAAGCTGCCTTTCCTGCCAGTATTTCTGCCATTTAGGTTCGACAGTCCTGTGATCGAATCTTTCTTCCAAGTCGCTTTCCTCCAACTTTCTTTAAAGAGAAATTATACCCTAAATAGCCTGTTTTATAACAACCATGCCTGCGCTGCGTTCGCACGAGCTGTCCCATCCATAAGAGTGTCTATTTTAATCGAAAACAAAAATGAGCGCAAAATTACCCATTTGTCTACTTCTTCCCCATCAGCACATCTCTATAGTCCCGCATAGCCAGATTGATCGTGGCTCTGAGTTTATCAATCGATCCCCTGAAAAATAACTGCATCTCGCTTTACCCTGTCTTCTTCCCTGTTCCATTTTTCCGTACCATACTCTGACAATTGCTACTTTCCGAGAAAAATCGGGTTTAGATATGTAATTGTCAGCAGTGATTTCCTGTGATAAGATGGATCTAGAGAGCAAGGAGGTACTGCAGGATGAATATATTGCTGGCAACAGACGGTTCCGAATGCGCTGATGTTGCAACACGGTTCCTGACACACTTTAACCTTACCACTGAGGACAGGATCATCATCTTCCACATTATCAGCGAAATCCCCTATGAGGATGAATATCATGCCCAGATAAAGAGGGTGATCAGGAGGGTTGCACCAAAGATACTCAGTTCAGCATCCGATATGCTGAAGGGTGTAAAGGCAAAGGTGAGCGTAATTGAGAAAGAAGGTTATCCTGACACCTCAATCGTGGAGTCTGCGGTCGATTCAGACGCAGGGCTTATAGTGATGGGTGCAAGGGGTGTAAAAGGGGTGAAACTGTTTTTCCTGGGAAGCGTTACGAGGGCTGTTGTAAACAGTTCACCAAAGCCGGTCCTTGTGGTCAAACGCACAGACTGGGAGACACCGAGGAAGTTGAAGATACTTTTTGTTACTGATGGTTCTGACTCAGCAGTCGCGACAGCCAGGCTTCTTGCTGATATTCCTTTCTACCCTGATTTCGAGATAACAATACTGAATGTGCTGGGGTCTGCCTTCAATGATATACCGGAAAGGTTCGCCATGGAGGTGGACGACCGCATAAAGGAAACTGTTGCTGCGCGCAGGAAGGAAGAAATCGCGGAATCAGAGATTATACTCGACAACGCAAAGGGCTATTTAAAAGGCAGATATGAAACTATTCAGACAATTACCAGATTCGGGGACCCGTCTTCCGAGATACTCTCCGCAGCTGAACTCATGAAGGCTGACATTATAGCTATGGGCTGCAGGGGGCTTAAGGGAATCAAGGGCATGCTGGGAAGTGTTTCACGCAATATCCTTATCCATGGAAAATCATCTGTGCTGATCGGAAAGGCCTTATAACCTTAAACTTAAAAACGCAGTTGTTAGCGCAAAGTCGCAAAGGTCGCAAAGAAATTCAATTATTTTAACGGTTGTTTGCAGGATGCAGGAAATAGGAAAATAAATAAACAGGTGCAGCTTGAGCGGCTGCACCTGTTTTCAGTTATTACTTATGGCATTTCTGGCATTCCATAGAGCCGAACGCCGTCTGGCCGTTATGACAACTTCCGCAGAATTTGCCCTGGTAAATATCATCCATCTTCATTCCAGAGCCTCCCTTTTTGAACTTAAAGACAGCGGTGTGGCAATTCTTGCACTCCAGCATTGCTGTATGGAACTCGTGGCTGAAGATCGCCGGGGTCTGGCCGCTGGAAGGATAAGAGAGTTCCTTTTTAAAAGCGGTCATCTTATGGCACTTTGTGCAGTCTGTAGAGGCAAAGGCCTTCTTGCCGTTGTGACAGCTTCCACAGGAATTGCCCTGATACATAAGGTCCATGGTTATCTTAGAAGTACCCTTTTTCATGTTGAAGACCTTCGGATGACATTCGCCGCAGGCATATTTCTTCGCATGGTTCTGGTGTGTGAAGGCAACCGGCATCCCGGCACCAGCGAAGGCTAAGTTTGTCAGCTTATGGCAACCGTTACAGATATCCTTGTTCAGGTTCGCTTCCTTATGGGGTTTAATTATATGGCACTGGTTACAGTGAACTCCGAAGCTTATATGTTTTGCATGTGAAAATTTCCCGGCTTCATCACGGGAGAATTTATCATAAGCATGGCATTTGAAACACGGGAGCCCGGACTCGCCCAGCGACGCGATTACCGGCGATTCCTTTTCCTTTGCCACAGGCTTCTCATCTGTCTTCCATTTGCAGGAAAACAGCATGAGCACAAGCGAAAGTATAGTTATGGCTCTTAACATTAATCCCCCCTAATGTTTCTTGTTCTTTTTTGCTGCGTCCGGGAAAAGAAGCTCATATTCGATAGGGTGATGATGTTTCATCGTTTCAGTGGATATTTTCCCTGTTATCCAGATCCAGCTCATCGGAAATACTTCCGGCTTGAGGTGCTCGTTGTAGAAATGCCAGAAGAGTATGAACACTATCGCAAGCAGCGCCTCGTCACTGTGCATGAGCCAGAGGAGCTGCCATATCCAGTCTGATGCAACCTGGGGGATTATGTAGGATACCTGCATCGGAAAGGCCAGCGCATAGCCCGAAAAACCGATGATGAACATACCCCAGAAGACCGCCCAGTAATCGAATTTCTGTGCATAGGAAAATCTTCCGAAACGCGCCTTTTCCTTTGAAAGGCCCAGGAAGTACATAAAATTCTTGACAACGTCCAGAACGTCCTTTGGCAGAGGGATAACCGTTGTCTTGAGGTTTATGGTCATCTGTTTTGTGGCAAAGAGATAGGCGAGGTAGATGACATGCCATATAAAATCAAGGAGCATGCCTATGCCGGCAATCCGGTGTATCAATCCGGCCATCTCCGCGCCACCCCAGACCCTTATCCAGACGCTCGACAAGCCCTGCGGCTCGTGGGCAAACTTCAGCCCCCATCCTGTGAAACTCAGGAGGAGAAACGTTGTGAACATCAGGACATGCTGTATCCTGAATATGATGTCGAATCTTTCTATCTCTGCCGGAACTTCCTGTGTTGCTGTGGTGGTCTCGCTCATTCTTCTTCCTCCTTTTTCCTGAAGATAGCGTCTCTTATGTCAGAGAATGCCTCAAGCAGAACATGTATGACAATGAATGCAAATACACCGATAGTCAGAATTATTAACAGCTTTTCTCCGTAATGCGGTATGGGGCCCGGCCTCTTGTGTGTAATTGCCGGTACAAATTTCTCATTGGCCCCGGCATGGCATTTTCCGCAGGTAGCGAGTTTGTTCTTTCCGAATATAGGTGATTCAGGGTCGTTCTTTGACCGTATGTCATGGGAGCCGTGGCAGCTGGAGCATACAGGCGCTTTTGTATGGCCGAGGAAAAGCTTTCTACCATGGAAGCTTTCAGCAAAGCTTTCCATGACATTTTCTTCAAGCTTGTACTTTTCGATGATCTTTTGATCACCATGACATTTGCCGCATGTCTCGACCTGATGCTTGCGGCCCACTGGGGAGCTTTCGCCTTTTACAGATGTGATATAATGCGGGGAGCCGTGGCAGTCCAGGCAGAGCGGTCCGTCTGACTGATGCTTGTCAATGATATTTTTTCCGTGTACGCTCCCCAATAACATCTTGTAAGCTTCTTCATGACAGGTACTGCAGGCAGCGCCTGCAACAGGATCAACCTTGAATTTCGATGAGATCTTTGAAGAGAGCGCAAGGACGGCCTGAGGAATATCACTGCTTGGCACGGCGTGCGGATTGTCTGTGAACCTTAAATGGCAATCCGTGCATGATAAGGAACCATGCTTTGAAGTACTGAACTTATCTGCGTCGATATTGAGCTCGACCAGCGCACCACTTGCAATTGTTATCCTGCCCTTCATGGCGCTGTGGCACGAAAGACATTTTGCTGAATCCTGGCAAAACCCCGTGGTTGGCAGTAATAGGAGAGCTAGGAACAGCAAAGGTGCGACAATGACCCAAAGCCTATTGTTTGACATAAGCACCTCAATGTAATTATTGATTGCTGCTCCAACGAGCAGCTGAAAATACCCTTAATTATAATGTTCTGCCTGGATATACTGCTGACAGTTGCGTAATCCGGAATAGAACTTTTATAACTGCCCAAGAAATCAAGCAGTTACCCAACTGCACATACATTTATACTATGGATTATAAAATTAACTTTAAACTGAAATTAACAGGATATATATAAGCAGAATGATTCTCTGTTTGTCAATTTAAGTAATTTATAGGTTTATTAAGGATCAAAACAGATTTTTTTATGAAAATTTACAAACAAAAACAGAGGGAATTTTCAGTGAAATGTTACGGTACGGAGTTATCTCTGAAGCCGACAACTGCTATATCTGCTTCATTTGCCTCTTTGAGAAGCCCTTCTCTATTGAGGAGTATGCTCTTTTCTGCCTCGACCGCCAGGACCCTGGCGTTCGCTTCCAGCATTGACCTGAGGGTGTCCAGACCGACAACAGGCACATCAAAGCGCATGTCCTGCTTTGGTTTACTGACCTTTACGACTACAGCACCGCTGCCAGCCAGCTTTCCGCCTCTCTTTATCGCTTCGTCTGTGCCTTCTATCGCTTCTATGGCCATAACTGCCTGGTTCCTGATCACAACCGTCTGCCCGATGTCGAGCCTGCCCATTTCCTTCGCTATTGCCCATCCAAAGGCTATGTCCTTCCACTCTTCCTCAGAAGGTCCGCTATCGGTTAAAACACCCTCAGGGGTCAACAACCGGGCAGAAAAATCTGTTGTATTGAGGAGGGTCATGCCGTCCTTCTTCAACTCTTTTGCCACCGCCAGCAGTATAGAGTCATCGCTGCGGTCTTTAAGGGTAAAAAGCATTTTTATCGCCCTGAGATCCGGGGATATTCTGCTTTTATAGAGCAGTGCCTTGGGCACTTTCCCTGCCATTACTACTTCGACCACTCCGGATTTTTTCAGGTAATCTATGATCTCGCCGAGCTTGCCGACATTAATCCACCGTATTTCATCCACACATGATCCAAGCGCCCTGTCTGCAAGAGGTTCAAGGCCTGCAGCTATAACAGTATAGCCTTTGGAGCGTGCGTCAACCGCTATGGCTATGGGCAGTTCACCCATTCCTGCGATGAGGCCCAGCTTTTTCATCAGCGGCAGATTCCGCGCTTATTCTTTTCTATGAACTCTATGAGATGGTTCACCTCTGCAATATCGGACAACTCGTCCCGGACTTTTTTTATAGCGTCTTTCAAGGTCCTCTTTTCCCTGAAGAGGATCTTATAGGCCTTTTTAATACCATTTATCGTTGCATCTGAAAGGCCGTGTCTTTTCAGGCCTATGGTGTTAGGGCCGTAAAGCTTGGCACGAGAGCCTGATGCGATCATATAGGGCGGGATATCCTGGCTTATGCCGCTGAAGCCACCAACCATCGCATACATGCCTATTCTGGTGTACTGATGTATAGCCACCAGACCTCCGATAACAGCACTGTCTTCAACAAGCACATGACCGGCAAGGGTAGCGGCATTTGCCATTACAACATTATTGCCAATCTTGCAGTCGTGAGCGATATGAACATAAGCCATAAGAAAATTGTTGTTGCCGATAACTGTTGATCCGTCGCCTCCAACAGAGGCCCTGTGTATTGATACATATTCCCTGATGATATTGTTATCGCCTATGATAAGCCTCGTTTCCTCTCCTTTGTATTTCATGTCCTGGGGAGGAAACCCGATGCTTGTATAGGGATGTATTGTACAGTTCTCACCAATTTCCGCCAGGCCTTCAACAGTAACATTAGACAAGAGTTTTGTGCCCTTTCTTATTTTCACCCTTCTTTTTACAATACAGAAAGGACCGATATCAACGCTGGAATCGATTTCTGCCTTCGGGTCCACAATCGCCGTAGGATGGATTCTGGTTTTCATTCTATCTCCTTGTTTGTGACCATGGCGGTGAAATCAGCCTCAGAGGCAAGCTTGCCTTCTACTGTAGCAGCGCCTGAAAACTTCCAGACATTGCCCCTATGCTGCAGGACCTTGATTTCAAGCCTTAGCTGATCACCAGGCACAACAGGGCGTCTGAACTTCGCCTTCTCGATGCTCATGAAATATACAGCCTTCCCTTCCATGCCTGAACTGAAGGCAGCTATACCTGCAACCTGTGCCATAGCTTCTATGATCAGCACACCGGGCATAATCGGCTGTCCTGGGAAATGTCCCTGGAAAAAAGGCTCATTGAAGGTAACGTTCTTTATGCCTGTTATGCTTTTCCCTGGCTGCAGGTCGATGATCCTGTCGACAAGAAGAAACGGATATCTGTGAGGCAGGTACTGCATTATTTCGTTTATATTCATCATAGAGAGCCTCCCTTTTCCAAATTGTTTATTTTATTTTCAAGTTCTCTTATTTTTTTGTATATCTCCGGCAGTTTAGCAAATAATGACTGCGACCGCAGAAAGTCCTTATGTGGAATGGCAGGAGATCCAGAGTAAACCCCTTTTGTCACGTGTCCGAACAATCCTGACTGTCCGACAATAATGGTCCCTGATTC
>Ga0210377_10001769_pt1 | contig 19307 bp, 15 predicted proteins | sample PLM4_65_b1redo_FD_155480 | JGI IMG/M metagenome (GOLD analysis project Ga0210377, IMG submission 155480) | Groundwater sediment microbial communities from an aquifer in East River, Colorado, USA - PLM4_65_b1 redo | ecosystem: Environmental > Terrestrial > Soil > Riparian zone | place: USA: East...
GAAGGTTTTGGCTGAGCTGAAGAAGATGAAGGAAGGTAAGGACGACTCTTTCCTGGGACCCATCAAAGATCAGGAAGGCAAGGGTGTGATTCCTGCAGGCAAAAGGGCAACCGACAAGGAACTCCTGACCATGAAGTGGTTTGCCGAAGGAGTCGTAGGGAAAATTCCCGAATAGAAAAAGCAGGGTTCAAGGGTGAAAGGGTTTCTTCCCTATAATTGAATCGCTTGCTAGTGTAGTGCGTCCAACGCTTCTCTACTTTTGGTTGGCATGTTATGCCGCACTTGATGCGGCATCCAGTCTCTGTTCTTCTGTCCCGCCTTTGGCGGGACTGCTGGAGTTTACCCCGATGGAAATCGGGGCAGGAATGACAATCATAGTAGAGGGGTTTGTGGCGCAGTACACTAGGTGCTTCGCCCCTTGAATCCCAGACCCTTGAACCCATTTGATTGGATGTGCAATGGCAGAGATTAACGACTTCCTCGAGACCGGAGAAAGCTGCCAACTCGAAATTCCAGGCCTGGCCTACCCTTTAATCCTTCCCTGGGTTTGGCTGTTAGGCGAGGAGCGGGATACCCGGATCGCGTCCCTCAACCTGATGGGAAAGATCAAATGGAACCTGGACTTGGGTAAGCTGATCGCCCAGCGGATTCAAACGACCCTTCCTGATCTGGAGGGAATCTGCTTCATCACTGCAGTAGAGAAGGCCCTCCAGTTAGCCCAGGTGGTCGCGTCGGAACTGGGCGCGCGAGATATGGCCATTGCTTATAACCGGGTCAAGCCCCACATGGAAACATCAAGAAGACCGGTCATCCAGGTTGGCACCGATTCGGTCACCAGCGGGATAAAATTCTTAGCCCTTTACGAAAGAGACATCAATCTCCTGGTAACCCGTGCAACCCGGGGAGTGGTCATTATTGATGATGTCGTCACCACGGGTGGTACGATCTCGGGACTCATCGATCTCCTCGATCAGATGGCGCAGCTGAAGGTGTTGCCACGTCCCATTTCCGTGCATGGCATCTTCTGTGTCGCGGAGGAAGGAAAAAGAAGCCGAGTTCTCCCTGCCCCTGTCTATTCCCTCGCACACCTTCCTGACCCTATTCTGCGGAGACCCGGAACGATAAAAGGAAGATCCATTCAGGAAAGGTTATGGCCCAAACCGTAATCCGAATGGAGAGGATCACGAAAAGGTTTCCAGGTGTCCTTGCCAACGACCGCATCGACCTGGAGATAGAACCGGGTAAGATTCATGCCCTCCTGGGGGAGAACGGTGCCGGAAAGACCACCCTGATGAACATCCTCTCCGGCCGCTACAGGCCGGATGAGGGGGAAATCCTCGCTGGCCAGAAGCCGGCCAAATTCAACTCTCCGAGAGATGCCCTCGAATCCGGGATCGGGATGGTCCACCAGCACTTCATGCTCGTTCCCAATCAAACGGTTGCTGAGAATATCATCCTGGGGCTTCCCTCCCCCCGTTTTTTTCTCCACCGGGCGAAGGTTGAGAAAGAGGTGGAGAAGCTTTCGAGAACCTATGGTCTGTCGGTTGATCCCCAAGCGACCATCGATGAACTCTCTCTCGGACAGCAGCAGAAGGTGGAGATCCTAAAACTCCTTTACCGAAACGCGGAGACCCTCATCCTGGACGAGCCCACTGCAGTGCTCACTCCCTCTGAAATTGAAGAACTTTTCGCCACCCTCAGAAATATTGCGAAGGAGGGAAAATCCGTGATCTTTATCACCCATAAACTGGAAGAGGTGATGGAGATTGCCGATCGGATTACCATCCTTCAAAGGGGGCGTGTGGTCGCCCATCTCACCCCTGAGGAAGTGGAGAGCCGAAGGGAGTTGGCCCGGATGATGGTGGGACGGGAGGTTGTCCTTAAGGTGGAAAAGGAGCCGGTTTCCTTGGGGGAAGTGGTTCTTGAATTGCGGGACTGCTCGGGTTTCGATGAACGAGGCCATCAGGCCTTTCATCGCATCACCTTTGCAGTGAGGAGAGGAGAGATCTTTGCCATCGTGGGTGTGGCCGGAAATGGGCAGTCCGAACTGGTAGCGGCCATCATGGGTTTGAGACCTATGAGCGGCGGCGAACTTCTTGTCCTTGGAAGACCCCTTCGGAAAGGGGCCTCTCCGCCCAGAGAATCGGTCGGTTATGTTCCCGAGGACCGAATCGGAATGGGCTCCCTCCCCAATCTCGATCTGGTGGACAACCTCATCCTGACTTCCTACCCTCAGTTTTGCAAAAGGGGCTTTTTCCGGAAGGACGCGGCAAGAAAGGGAGTGGAAGGGCTCTTTTCAAGATTCCATATTATGGCCCCGCATATCCATGCCTTGGCGCGCCAACTTTCAGGCGGGAATCTTCAGAAGCTGATCCTGGCTCGAGAGCTCTCCAAGGGGCCGAAGCTTCTCATTGCAGAGCAGCCCACCCATGGGCTCGACATCGGGGCAACCGAGGAAGTCTGGTTCGAACTTCTCAAACAGAGAGAGACCGCCGGCATCCTCCTCGTCTCCGGAGACTTGAAGGAAGTCCTCTCCCTGAGCGATCGGATCGGAGTCATCTTCCGCGGCCGGTTGATGGATATCTTTTCAACAGAGGATGAGGATTGGATCGAAGAGATCGGGCCGTTGATGGCCGGAGTTAGGCAGGAACGGAAGCGATGAAGCTGATCCTTGAACGAAGGCTCGTCCCCTCGAAACTTGCGTCCTGGGGAGGAGTTGGGTTTTCCATCCTCCTCGCCCTGATCATGGGCGGAGTGGTCTTCTTATCCGCAGGTGCAAATCCATTCAAGGCCTATGGCGTGATGTTTCTCGGAGCGTTTGGAGACTTCTATAATATCTCGGAAGTCTTGGTCAAGGCCATTCCCCTTATCCTCTGCGGTTTATCCATCGCCATCCCGGCAAAAATTCTTGTCTGGAACATTGGTGGAGAAGGTCAATTGGCAGTAGGAGGAATCGGTTCTGCCGCGGTCGCCCTCTTTTTAAGCCCCTTTCTTCCCTCCCCCCTCGTTCTTCCTTCCATGATCATTGCCGGTTTCCTGGCGGGAGGTCTCTGGGCTTTTACAGCAGGATTCTTGAAAGCAAGAATGGGGGTCAATGAAATCCTCACGACACTGATGTTGAACTATGTCGCCATCTACTGGATGGAGAATCTTTATTTCGGTCCATGGCGGGACCCTACGGGAACGGGTTTCCCGGGAACGGCCATCTTACCGGAGTCGGCCTGGCTCCCACGGTTTCCCGAGACACGGATCCATCTCGGGTTGGTCTTTGGGATCGTGGCAGCCGTGATCCTTCAATGGGCATTCTTCCGAACCCGATGGGGTTATGAGATCCGGGTGATCGGAGAGAATCCGAAGGCGGCCAGGTATGCCGGGATGAACATCACCCGTCACATCCTCTGGGTGATGTTCTTGAGCGGGGGGCTGGCCGGACTTGCGGGAATGGCCGAGGTCTCGGGGATCCACTACCGTTTGCAGCAAGGACTGACCGTCGGATACGGGTATGTGGGAATCATCGTTGCATGGCTGTCAAGGCTCAACCCCATGGCCATCATCGTTGTGGCTCTCTTTCTGGCCAGCCTGCTTGTGGGAGGAGATCAGCTTCAGTCGGTGATGCACCTTCCCTCAGCGGTAGGTCTGGTTCTTGAAGGGACGCTCCTCTTCTTCGTATTGGGAAGCGATTTCTTAGCCCGATACCGAATTAAGTTAAGCGCCGGATCAAAGGCAACAAAAGACAGACATTTTCCATCTTAGAGCCTAGCGTTAAAATCCTTTGCGCCATGGTTTAGGTGTCTCACGGTTTGTCATTTGGGAGTTGGAAATTGTGATGGATACCGGAACCCTCATCTTCATTCTTTCGATTACGATCCAGTCGAGCACGGCGGTCCTTTTTGCCACCCTCGGTGAGATCTTTACAGAACGGAGCGGCGTGCTAAACCTCGGGGTGGAGGGGATGATGTTGATGGGGGCTTTGAGCGGTTTTGCTGCCACGTTTTATTCCCACAGCCTTCTCCTCGGAACTCTGACTTCTCTCGGAGTGGGAGGGGTCTTGGCCCTGATCCATGGCTTCTTTGCGATCACGCTTCGGGCAAACCAGGTTGTCTGCGGCCTCGCGCTGGCTATCTTCGGCATCGGTCTCTCCAGTTTTCTCGGGAGGCCGATCATCGGCAGGGTGGGAGAAAGATTTGTTCAGTGGCCCATTCCTTTTCTTCAGGATATTCCTTTCCTCGGTCCGGTCCTTTTCAACCAGAACCCGCTGATCTACCTCAGCTATCTTCTTATCCCGTCGGCGTGGTTCTTCCTGTATCACAGCCGTCCTGGGTTGAACCTCAGGTCAGTGGGAGAGAATCCGGGTGCTGCAGATACCGCGGGAATCTCTGTTATCCGAATCCGTTACCTCTGGACCATCTTCGGCGGCATGCTGGCAGGCCTGGGCGGCGCCTACCTCTCCCTTTCCTATACTCCCGGATGGAAGGAGAATATGACGTCGGGTCAGGGGTGGATTGCCATTGCGATGGTCATCTTTGCCTTGTGGAATCCTTGGCGGGCAGTCCTCGGGGCGTTGCTCTTCGGCGGGATCAATGCCCTTCAATTTTACTTCGAGGCCCGGCAGTTTACCCTCATTCCTTCTTACATCTTGAGAATGCTTCCCTACCTTTTCACCATCGCCATTTTGGTGATCATGACCCGCTGGAAGACGGTTCGTAAGCGGGCAGGCGCGCCTGCCGGTCTCGGCCTTCCCTTCCAGAGGGAGGACCATTTCTAAATTTATTTAAAAGTCTGGAATTCGAGGGTTAGGACGTTCTGTGATGCGAGCGGCGATAGGTCGATGATTCCTTTTGTAAACCTTAGCCCAAATCGACATTTCTGTATTGTTTGAAAAGTAAATATCCGGCCCAGGCAAAGGAGACGAGCATCAGAAGTACCCCCAAGTCGTATCCAATACGAGCCAGGGTGTGGTCGTAACGAAGCAACCCTATTTCATTGAGGATAAATTCCCAGTCATGGTAACCATAATCTGCTTCTCTTCCTGTGACGCCCCCTAAAAGCATCAACTGCCCATTTCTGGCATCGTTAATATACGGGGCAATATCCATCATACTTTCTGCCAGCCACCATAGGGCTACCGAAGCTCCAAATGGGTTTTTGTATTTTAAAAGAAAAGTGAGAAGACATAGGATGGGGATCAGCAACTGGCCAAGCGTTCCTCCCAGAGAGGTCATCCATCGTCCAAAGAGTCGAAAGAAAATATGGCCCGCTTCATGGAAAGGAAGGTTGACAAGGTGAAGGAAGCTATTCCCCGCATAATTGGAGGCCATGGGGGTGAGAATAAATTTCCATCCCCAGATAAAAATTATAAGAAAAATGATAACCCTCCCGCCCAAGTAAAAGGGATTCACTTCCGGCTCGACAAAAAAGACAAACTTTTCGAAAGAATTTTCATCCTCGGTAGCAGCTTCCTTTTCCTTTGGTGCGGCTGTTCGCTTTCTTAAAATAGGAGTAGGGTGTTCATAATATTTTTCAAAAATAATTCCACACTTTAAGCATTCGGTGTTTTGATCTGACTGCTCAAAATCGCATTTCGGACATCTCATATGTATTCCTGGAGCATCGGTTATTTCTGAAGGGAGTCTACATGTTTTGTTAAGGCCTGTCAATAAATGCTTTGAGGGCTTTAAAGCAATAGGTTTCGGATACACATTTATCGTCGAATTGCCTCATAACATTTATAGCTTTTGGGATTCGTTATTTGAGAAAGAAATGACTCGGAGCACATGATCGTTTGCGTTGCTACAAAAATGGCATTACGAGCGAAGCCATGCACCGTCCCGCGTTTCGCGGGATTCGGAGCGAAGCGGAGCAATCCCATGAGATTGCCACGCCTGCGCGCCGAGACTTCATACTACTAAGAACCCCTGCGTTAAAGCACTCCGGCGTGCAGGCACGTCGTCCCGCCAAAGCGGGACTCCTCACAATGACGACTTGTCGTCTTTCGAAGTAAACTATTTCACGTTCCCCTTAATAAATAGTTCTATGGAATGATCTTTCCAAGAAAGTCTCTTTGTGTTTTTCGCCTTCAATTCTTGTCCGGGGCAAAATCACAGAAGAAATGCCGAAAAATTTCTTGACAAAAGTATAAAAGAGTTTAAAGTTCTTTTGTGAATTGGAGAAATGAGAATTCCTGGTTCGAACTCATTCCAACGGGTATGAGGGTCAATCACGAGGTGTTGGAGAAAACGACATATGAGGTTCAAAAGAAGACCGGACTTCATGCGGGAAAAAAGACGAAAAGGATAATGTGAATGGAATACGTTCGTGTTACGGTCGATAAAAGCCATCTGATCACCATCGGAGAAAGACTCTATTCCGAGAGTATCGAACTCATCCGTGAATTGGTCAATAATGCCTATGATGCCGATGCCACAGAGGTCGATATCAGAATGACGGATGATTCCATTGAAGTGAAAGATAACGGCGTCGGAATGGATCGGGAGGGACTAAGACAATATTTCAATATCGGTTCTCCGGAGAAGGTCCTCAAAAATAGGTCCCCGATCTTTCATCGGGATCTTGTCGGTCAGTTTGGCATTGGAAAGTTTGCGAGCCTTTCTGCTTGCGAGTGTTTTGAGGTCCATACTCAAAAAGGGGATTTTGCAGCCAAGGTGACCTTTGACAAGATGGAGTGGGAAAAGGAAGGAGACCGGTGGAATCTCCCGCTCCAGACCTTGCCTCTTGATAGGGAAAGAGGAGATGGAACCACGGTTATTCTTCTCCGTCTCAAAAGAGAGTTTGAACCTGAAGAGGTTGTCCGGAAAATTGTCGAAGGGACTCCTCTAAAAGCGCCGAATTTCTTGGTTAGGCTCAACGGGTTGAGGATTACCCCGAGAAGCCTGACCGGCCATCGAATCCCCTTTCTTGAGGGCACGGACTTCGGACCCGTCCACGGAGAGATCATCATCTTGCCCTCTTCCACCCCCTCTCCAGAGGAATTGGGAATTGAAGTGAAAGTGAAGCAGGTTACCGTCAAGAGAGATTTTTTTGGTTTAGAACATTGGGGAAAGATTGCTTCCAGAGTACAGGGTGAAGCGCATGCGAACTTTCTACCGGTCACGACGGACCGAACAGGGTTTGTTCTGGATAGTCCCCAATACCAGGCCTTCGAGAAGGTGATGGAGAAGGTCGTTCAGGAAGTGGAGGGAATCCTTAAACGTTTAGCGGGACATAGAGAGAAAAGGAAGGCAGGCAAAGCACTCAACGAAGCGCTGCAGAGAGTGCATCGAGCCTTAGCCTTAAATCCAGATCTTTCTCCCTTCGGTGCCATTCCATTAGCCGGCGAAGGTGAAGGCATGGGAGGGGCAGGTCTCGTTACAAAGAAATTGAATCAAAAGGGGAAAAATGAGGTTCAGCTCATTGAAGAGGGAAAAGGGAATGAAGGAATTCAGCCATCCCAACAACAAAAAAGGCTGAGGAAGCAGTCGCCAAAGATCAAACGCTTAACACCCAATGCAGTCGTTCGGAGGATGAAATTTGGAGAGACGGGAGTTTCTGTCTGTATCGATGATTTTGGAGAGAGTGGACCGGAATGCTTTACAGAGGGCACGGTGATCTATATCAACCAGGAGCATCCACTCTACCAACGGGAGGCGAAGAAGCCGGATACTTACCTCTTGAACGTCACCAGGCTGATTACACAAGAAATCTCTTTAATGAAGGACACAAAAAGCCCGCGCCAAGCCTTTTCGAGGCAAAGCAAACTCCTCCGGGATGCCTTCATTGAAAATCCTTCGAGTTAATCTCCTGTCATTCCTTTGGAAATCGTAGAAAACACGGGTTCGAATCCCGTTGGGACCACCACCATTTATGCCGAGAAAAAGCCCTAGCAATGGACTAGGGGTTTTCTTATTTCTTTAAAGTGGTCAAAACTTCAAGGCCTGCCTGCATTTCCAAGTGGAAAAGGCCTGCTCTATTCTGTTGAATCCTGGGATTCCGAAGTCTCCCGGAGCTCCTTGACGATCGGGCCATCCTCCTTCCAAAGATGGCAGGTGTTTATAAATTTTTTTATGGTCTGTTCGGGAAGGCCTGTTTTCCTCGTTTCCGCGACGTAGGCAGTCCAGTATCCCTGAACGGCAGATTCCCCCATGGCGATGACGAGGCTCGTCAGGTGTGCGCACCCTTTTACGCCGCCGACGATCTTCTTTACCTTCATGCTGTAGCCTGGGGCGATCTCCAGGCCTTCCAATTTTCGGATCCAGGGAAGCACCTCTGGACATTCTTCCCTCGGATGATGGGGCATGGTGGCTTCTGCTTGTTCGATCAACATCCCCGGACCCTTGACCTTCAATTGAATAACCATGTGGTGCACAAGCTCAGACTCCTCTGAGACTTCGTTGGGCCTGGCCCGATACCGATGGTCTATGAGGCTGCCCTCCACAAGGATGTAATGGGCCCCCAGATCGGACGTTCGCATTGAAATTTCTCTGGTATGAACAAGTTTCTTCATGAGTCTCCTCTGCTTTCGATTCTACCATGCGGGCTATTGAAAATTCACAATGATGCAAGAAATCTATAAAAGAGCGAAATCATCTGACAGGGAATAATCGGGGGGTGAATCAACCCTTCGACCTTCCCCGGTCTAAAGCCCGGGGTTTGCTCAGGGTTGATACTGAGCGGCGCTTTTGACCCCATCCAAGGGATGGGGGTTGGCGCCGTCGAAGTATCAACTTTTAGTCATTCATCGTTCCCTAAAGATATCGGAAGTATTTCGGTTATTTTCTGAATCGTCCTTCCTTCTTTTCGGATGGTCTTGATTGACCGGCAAATTGATAAAAAAGGAAGATCCCTTGTCTAATTGACTCTCCACATCAATATATCCTTTATGGTCTTGAACGATCTGATTCGAGATCGATAGCCCTAATCCGCTTCCTGTAATTTTCGTGGTATAGAAGGGATTGAAAATCTCTTCTAACTGATCCGACGGAATTCCACAGCCTGTGTCGGTAAACTCAATCTGCACATAAGGTTCTCCGCCTGGCTTCATAAAGGATTGGGTTTTAACGGTAATCTTTCCCCTCTCGGGGGTTGCCTCAATCGCATTTAATAAGATATTCAAAAAAACTTGTTTAATCTGCTCCCGGTCAACTTGGACAAAAGGTAAATTGGAGGCATAGTTTTTAATAAGGTTAATTTGTTTCTTGTTCGTTTCTGTTGAAACCAAGAGAATCATTCCATCTAAAATAATGTTAATATTTTCCATCTCTAACTTTGGATCGGAAGGTCTGGCAAAATCGAGAAGTTCCGTGACGAGCGAAGAAATTCGGTCTACCTCTCCGGAGGCAATCTGGAGGAATTTGTTTCGAAATTCTTCATCGTCAAGCCGTTCCGGCAATAGGTGAGTCAAGGTCTTGATGGCAACCAAGGGGTTACGAATTTCATGGGCCAGTCCAGCAGTTAGGGTTCCCAAAGAGGCCAAGCGGTCTGCCCTCCGAATATAGGATTTCGATCTTTTCAAATCCTCATAGAGCCTTGCATTCTCAATAGCGATTGCCGTTTGGTTTGCCAGGGTGCTGAGCAATTCAATATCTTCACGGGAATAAATATCTTTAGTGAACTTATGGCTTAAATTAATCATCCCAATGAGCTGCTCCTTCCAAATGAGGGGGATGCTTACTTCCGCTTCTAATAAAGACATTTCATTAACGACATTATTTATCACTGGAATATGGACTCTCTTGGCCAATTCTTCCCGGATTATAATCTCTCCAACTTTTTGCAAATAATAGGGTAGGGGGTCGTCCTTAGAGAGGTGTTGGGTCGAGGTTGTAATATTCACATTCTTTGATTCACGTAAACTATACCCTCCCTTTTCTTCGCTCACCAAAAAGAGCGAAGCCTTCTCAACCCCCATGGTCTGGGTGATGGTCTCAATGATTCTTTTTGAAAGAGATTGTAATTCGAGAATGGAGACCATGGCCTTGCTGAATTTCCCTAAAGTTTCACGGTAATCATATCGGTTTTTGAAAAACATTTGTTCAACAGCCTTTTCTGCCACGGGTTTAATCCTGCCAAAAAGCAGAGCTGCTAAGAAAAGGAGTGAGAAAACAATAAAGGAGTGCAGGTAACTAATTTTCCCAAAAAATACTTTTTGGCTGAGAATGCTGATAAGGAGTAGTGGAATGAACAGGAGTAGCGACAAAAAAATATAAGTTGTCCCTTTCGTAAATACAATGTTGATATCCATTAATCGGTGTCTGGCAATGGAATAGGCCGTAAAACCAAGCATAATCATTGTAAAGGGGGGGCCAAGCCAATTGAATCTGGAAACTCCTACCATTGGGAGGAAGAGATTATTGATTAATGCAGGGCTGGATGTAAAGAACATTCCCAATATGCAATACTTCACCTGGAGCCTTTCAATACCGACAGCTCTTCGATAGGTTTTTATTAAAAATAGAAATCCTAAAATGATAAAACCAGTCAAGTAAATCGAAAAAAATGGATAGAGAGAACCGTAGTTAAACATTTTTTGACTTTCGCCAAGGGAGGAAACAATCTGATCAGTAAAGGACAGAACCACAAATAATAGAGAAGGAAAACCGAATATAATTGTTTTCGTTAAGTTAATATCTCTTTGCTCACGGGGGAAGAGAAAAGCGAACATAAGGAAGGCAGCAGGTATAATCCCTGAGGTAGCGAAACCCATTCTTCCCCAAAATAATTTCAGAGGATCGTCTTTGAGAGAATAGACCATGAAGAAACTTAACGCCCACCCAGCCCCAGACCATGCGAGAGCAGAAAAGGACAAACGGATTCGTGTATAAGATCCTGGTTTCATTAAAACCAAAAAGCCAAACCCCAAATTGACAAAAAATGCAAGTAATAAGAGACTCTCAGGAACAGACAATTTCAACCCCGATGATATCAGCTATAATGTTTTGGACTTCCCGACTATCACTACCGTATGGCCTCCACCAAACCCCAGTGAATTCATGAGAGCATTGTTGACTTCACTCTCTCTGTATTGATCCCGCACGTAATCAAGGTCGCACTTAGGATGGGGTTCGGTTTGATTTATGGTTGGGGGAATAATACCTTTATCGATCACTAAAAGGCATGTAGCCATCTGCAGGATTCCTGTAACCGAAAAAGATTGTCCTATAATTGGTTTAATGGAAGTGACCGGGATTCGATATGCTAGTTCCCCAAAGACTTTTTTGATAGCGATTGTTTCATTCAAATCGTATTCGGGCGAGCCATTTCCGTGGGCGTTAATATAATCAATATCTTCGGGCTTGAGATGGGCATTTTTTAGTGCCATCTTCATCACATCTGCTGCTATATTGCCATTTGGATCTATATGAAATATATTGTAAGCCTCATTGCCTGAAGCATAACCCAAAATTTCCCCGTATATTTTTGCCTCTCTTTTTCTGGCATTTTGGAGTTCCTCAAGAACCAGTACCGCACCTCCTTCACCGAGTACTATCCCATCCCCATTCGTATCAAAGGGTTTCAATGCCTTATGAGGTTCAGTTCCACTGTTCCTCGATAGGATCCCAGAAGCAGAAAAAAGACCGATGATATAAGGAGAGATAGGGGCTTCACCGGAGCCAGCAAGCATAATATCCGCATCTCCTAATCGGATCGAATTATATGCTAGAAAGATTGCATCCAGACCTGAATTACACCCCGAGGATACCGTTGTATTGAGCCCCCTTATCCCGAGTTCCAGACATATGATTCCAGGGGCTGAATGACCACAACTCATTACAGCAGCAAGTGGACTTACTCTCTTCAATCCCTTTTCAATGAAGATTATATGTTGATTTTCTGAATAGCTATTCCCTCCAAGCCCAGTCCCAATAATGACTCCGATCCTGTAAGGGTCCGTTGAACCCAAATCTAATTCAGAATCCCCAATTGCCATTTTCGAGGCTGCCAAGGCAAATTGGGCAAATCTCGCCAATCTTCTTGCAGTTTTTGGATCCATATAATCGGTAGGATCAAAATCTGGAACTTCGGCGGCTACTTGGCAGGGGTAAGAAGAGGCGTCGAAGTGGGTGATTCTTCTAACTGCTGATCGCCCATGAACCAATGAGTCCCAAAAATTCTCCACCCCAATACCATTGGGAGCAACTACTCCCATACCAGTGATGACGACTCTTCTTTTTTCCAACGGCTGTATTCCTCCTATTACAAGGAAAAAATGGGTTAAATCCTATCCCTCACATATCATAAAAACCTTCGTAATTCAAATGTTTTGTCCTTTCGCAGTCGGGGAATCTCATTGGGATTTGACATCACCAAACGGGCTTAAAGGGGGATAAAAGAGGGTGGAATTAAAGTAACAGCACGTCAACAAATTCATCGCAAGTTCTTGTTCAATCTCTAAGCCTGTGCTATGTTTCTTATCATGTCTGAGAGGTGTAGAAGATGAGGAGTCATCAAGTCTTGAGCCTTGATTTTAGTAATATCAAAAGACGGCAACCTGCCGCCGTCTTAACTACTATTCACGGCTTGTTTTGTTTATAATAAGAGAGGAGAGGGGTTATGAGTGGGAAAAAGATTCGGATAGAGCGTATCGTAGACCGAAATTCAGGCAAGACAGTGATCATCCCCATGGATCACGGGGTCACCGTGGGTCCTGTGGTTGGGTTGATCAATATGCAAGAGACGATTCGTTCCGTAGCCGTGGGCGGAGCAAATGCCATTGTCATGCACAAGGGATTGGTCGAGATGGCTCTAAAGAACAGAGGGGGGATGGGCCTGATCCTCCATCTCTCCGCGAGCACCCAGACAGGTATCGATCCAAATTCCAAAACCCTGATATGCACTGTGGAAGAGGCGATCAAATTGGGAGCGGATGCCATTTCCATCCACGTCAACCTTGGCACCGAGGAGGAGAAGTCCATGCTGAGAGATTTGGGGGTTGTCTCCAGGGTGGCGATGGAATGGGGAATGCCCCTTTTGGCCATGATGTATTCAAAAACTCGCAAGGGGGAAGACGAGAAGGATGTAGAGATCGTGAAACATTCGGCCCGTTTGGGAGCAGAATTGGGAGCAGACATTGTCAAGGTTCCCTATACCGGTTCTCCAGAGAGTTTCAGAGAAGTGGTGGAAGGGTGTTTCGTTCCAGTGGTGATTGCAGGAGGAGGGAAGATAGAGACCGATCAGGATGTTTTAGAAATGGTGAAGGGGGCTATGATTGCAGGAGGAGCCGGGGTGTCGATTGGCAGAAACGTTTTCCAGCATAAAAATCCATCAAAGATCGTCCGGGCTATTTGTAAGATTGTCCACCATGGCTCGACGGTCGAAGAAGGGTTGAAAGAATTAGGTCAAAGGGGATGAAAAAAGTCTGGGTCAAAGCCGTTCCCTGGGATAAGGAGGTCGCCCTCGCCGCTGTGGAATGCGGGGCCGATGCCCTCTGGGTTCCACCCGGATGGGTATCGGATGTGAGAAAGATGGGCATCATCCCGATCGTCGCCGAAGATGGAGATTTGAAGTTGGGCCAGGACGTGATTGAGAAAGAAGTCCGGGAGAAGAGGGATGAAGAAGAGATCGCCACCTTGAGCCTCTCAAAGACGGTGGTTGTCAAAGGAGGAGACTGGACGATCATCCCCCTGGAGAATTTATTGAGCAAAACAGATCACCTCTTTGTAGAGATCGACAACCTCCATGAGGGCCGAACCGCTTTTGGTATCCTTGAAAAAGGGGTAGAGGGGGTGGTGATCAATAATCCCGATCCCGATGCTGTGCGGCAACTCCTGCTCATGCTCAAGAGAGGAAGTGAAAAATTAGAGCTTTTGAGGGCCAGAGTCAAGGGCATCGAGCCTTTGGGCTTAGGAGATCGGGTCTGTGTGGATACCTGTTCTTCCATGGTTTCAGGGGAGGGAATGCTTGTAGGCAACAGCAGTCAGGCCCTCTTCCTCGTCCATGCTGAGAACGTGGAGAATCCTTTTGTCAACCCAAGGCCCTTTCGGGTGAATGCGGGACCCGTCCACGCCTATATTCGTATGGCTGATGGACAGACAAAATACCTCTCGGAAATCGGGATAGGGGATCGGGTGCTGATCGTGAATTCTGAGGGCAAAAGCTATCCTGCCGTCGTGGGAAGGGCCAAATTGGAGAGGCGCCCCTTGGTTTTGGTAGAAGCCGAAGAGAGAGGTCAACCTATTTCAGTGATCCTGCAGAATGCTGAAACCATTCGACTGGTCCAACCCGATGGGAAAGCCATTTCGTTGGTAGACCTTGAAGAAGGGAGTGAAGTGCTGGTCTACATGGAAAAAGGAGGAAGGCATTTCGGGGTCCGGATTGATGAGACCATTGTAGAAAGGTGAGAAACGTGGGAAAGGTTTGTATCCCTATCGTCGAGACGACTGTAGAAAAGGCCCTGATCGCTATCAAAGAAGTTAATCGATGGGCAGACCTGATTGAGCTTCGAGCAGATTATCTAAAGCGAGTGAAGCTGTCACTTCTCCTCGAGAACCGGCGGAAACCCTTCATTGTCACCAATCGAAGAAAAGAAGAAGGAGGTAAACACAAAGGAGAGGAAAGAAAGAGGTTGACCGTCTTACAGGAGGCCATTGATTTGGGAGCAGATTACATTGATGTGGAATTGGCCTCGGAGAGATCATCCCTTCAGGGCTTAATCAGAAATAAAAAAGGAACCCAAGTCATCCTCTCTTTCCACGATTTTCGAAGAACACCTTCTCTGAAAGAACTGCAAAGTCTCCTTGGCCAAATGGTTCGATCGGGAGCGGATGTGATCAAGATTGTCTCCTTTGCCAGGTCCTGGGAAGATAATCTTACCATCCTATCGCTCATTCCGTTTGCCAAAGCGAGAAGACGGAAGATCGTTGCTTTCTGTATGGGAGAAAAAGGGAAGATCAGTCGTCTCTTCTCTCCCTTGTTGGGGGCGGCCTGGACATACGCTTCGCTCAGCAGGGTCAAGGCTTCTGCACCCGGACAGTTGACGGTTAGAGAGATGAAACAGGTCTGGGAAATACTAAAACTTTAGCGGGATGTCCAAGGGTGATTTTATAGAGAGTTACTAAGAAGCCCATAATTGATCAGACACATTGTTCTGGAAATCTCCCCTAACCCCTCTTTGGAAAAGAGGGGAATTTCTCCCTTTTGCCGCCGGCCCAAGAGGGCCTCTGGCCCGGAGGGTAAAGGGAGAACAGGAGGGATTTGGTCTTCAGTGTCTACATAATTATGGACTGACTAATACAGATGCGGTAATTCTTTTTCCTATTCCCCTGATTTCCCCCTCACCCCGGCCTCTCCCCCATTGGGGGAGAGGCCGGGGTGAGGGGGAGGACGTCAATTCATAAAATGCGTTTGTATTAATAAAGTGTTACCGGAGAAAGTGAGATGATTGATGCTCAGACAGAGCTTTACGGAGTGATCGGAAATCCGGTGCAACACAGCCTGAGTCCGATTATTCACAACGGAGCTTTCAAAAGACTGGGATGGAATGCTGTCTATTTGGCATTTGAGGTAAAAAATGTTGAGGAAGCCCTGAGAGGGATCCGGGGGCTTGGAGTGAGGGGAGTAAGCGTCACCATCCCCTTTAAGACTGAAGTTGTTCCACTTCTGGATAAGATCGAAGGGTTGGCGAAAAAGATCGGAGCCGTCAATACCATTGTCAATCGAAGGGGGAGGCTGATCGGTTACAACACGGACTGCGATGGAGCTATAGAAGCATTGGAAGAGAAGATGGATTTGAGAGGAAAGAGGGTCGTTCTTCTCGGGGCAGGCGGCGCCGCCCGGGGCATAGGTTTTGGTTTACGGGAAAGAGGATATCCATTGACCGTTGTTACTCGCTCAAAGGAAAGAGGCCAAGCGCTCAGTAAGGATTTAGGGTGTGACTATCTGCCGGTATCCTCTCTCGTTAGAATGAAGGCAGGAGAATTTGAAGCCGATGTCATTATCAATGCTACCTCTCTCGGAATGTATCCACGCGATGGAGAAACTCCTATTCCAAAAGAGTTGTTGAAAGAAAGAATGATGGTGATGGACATTGTCTACCAGCCTTTGCAGACCAAACTCCTCCGTGAGGCTAAAGAGAAAGGGTGTGTCACGGTCGATGGGTTGGAGATGCTCATTCGTCAAGGCATGGCCCAATTTGAGATTTGGACAGGGAGGAGGTTGGAAATCGAGCAAGTCAAAAAAGATCTCCGCCGGGCGTTGAAGAGAGAACCCATAAAGACACATTCTGCCAGACTCAAGACAGGAAGATGATGATAGAAGTAAGGCCCCTCAACCAGTGCGATGGAGTGGTGACCATCCCCGGATCAAAAAGCTATACCCACCGCGCCCTTATTCTCTCTTCGTTAGCCGACGGAGAATCCACTTTAATCCATGCCCTTCGATGTGAAGATACCGAGCGTACAGCCCAGGCATTGCTAAAATTTGGAGTGGAGATCTTTTGGGAAAGCGATAATGCTAGAGTCCTTGGGACCGGAGGGATGTATAAAGGAGGGGATGAAAAAATCGACGTGGGCAATTCGGGGACCTCTATGAGATTTCTCACGGCACTGGCTGGTCTTAAAAAGGGAATCACTCTGTTGGACGGAAGTGAACGGATGAAAAAGCGGCCCATCGGCGAGTTGTTGAGTGGCTTGGGGGAACTGGGGGTCAGGGCCTATTCCCAAAAAGGAAACGACTACCCGCCGGTGATTGTGGAGTCCCAGGGGCTTAAAGGAGGCGCCGTGAAGATCAAGGGGGAAGAAAGCAGCCAATTTCTTTCCGGCCTCCTGATAGTGGCGCCCTATGCCCAGAGAGATGTAAGCATAGAGGTGACGGGTTCATTAGCTTCCGAACCCTATGTTGATATCACTTTGGATGTGATGTCTGCCTTTGGGGTGGGGATCCGGAACCAAGGATATCGTTCCTTTTTCATTAAGGCAGGACAGCGCTATCTCCCACAGAAGTATCGGATTGAAGGGGATGCTTCAAATGCCTCCTATTTTTTCTCGGCTGCGGCGGTTTGCAGGGGGAGAGTCAAAGTTAAGAATTTGAATCCGGCTACCATCCAAGGGGACATAGGATTTCTCGATATACTGGAGAGAATGGGGTGTGCTGTGACCCGGGGAAGTGACTGGATAGAAGTTCTGGGTGGAGAACTTCACGGCATCGAAATCGATATGAACGAAATGCCTGATCTCGTCCCAACGCTCGCGGTCACCGCTGCCTTTGCCCGGGGGAGGACGGTGATTCAGAATATAGGACACCTTCGTTTTAAAGAATCGGACCGCATTCATGCGTTGGCTGCAGAACTGGGCAAGATGGGTATTCGAGTCAATGAAGGAGAAGATGGGTTGGAGGTTGAAGGAGGAAAACCCCAGGGAGCAGAGATTGAGACGTATGATGACCACCGCATGGCCATGAGTTTTGCTATTGCAGGACTTGGTGTCCCCGGGGTAAAGATTAAGGGAGAACGATGCGTGGATAAGTCGTTCCCGGAATTTTGGGAGACTTTGCAGAAACTTCACTGAAATGAGCTAAAGTGTCTAAAGTTGAAATGATAAGAGACTGACTGGTTTATAAATTTTTAAAAACCAAAAGCATGTCATGCTGAGTTTTGTAGTTGCCAAAGGACTTTGTTCAGCATCTGACCTTTTTATAAGATCCTGGAATTGCAGATCCTGAAGTAAACTCAGGACCTGGTTCAGGACGACAGGTTAAGAAATATCCAATATCTTTTGTTAGACACTTTAGGCATTTAAAACTTTAGTCACTTTAGGCACTTGAATTTCTGATGAATCTCATTTTGATCGGATATCGTGGTTCAGGTAAGAGCACGGTGGGCAGCAGGCTGGCTGCTCGTCTCAAGATGAGGTTTGTAGACATAGATGATCTCATTGAAGAACGTCAGGGAGTCCCGATCAGCGATATTGTGAAATCCCATGGATGGGGTCATTTTAGGAAACTGGAAAGAAGTACCATTGAGGATATTTCAAAGGAAGATCATTTAATCATCGCTCCCGGAGGAGGAGCAGTGCTCGACACAGACAATGTCGAAGCTTTAAGAAAAAATGGGTTCATCATCTGGCTTAAAGCAGACAAACAGACCCTTCTCAAAAGGATGAATCATGACCCGGGAACAAACACGCGAAGACCAACGTTGACTGGTAAAGGGACATCAGATGAATTAAAGGAGGTCATGTCCCTACGGGAACCAATTTACGAACGGGTTTCAGAAATCCAAATCGATACGTCAACGCTGGATGTGGAAACGGTTGTGGAGGGTGTCTTGGCGATTTTAGATGAGAAGGTGAGTAAGGTGAAGAGAGGTTAGCTCTTAGAATTCAGAAGTCAGCCCCGCCCTGGAGGGACAGAATCCAGAATAGAAGATTGGTTAACCTTGTGCCTTGAGCCACTAACAAAACGAATAAGAGTTGTCTTTTCATTCTGAATCCTGACTTCTGTCCCGCGCTTCGCGGGATGGATTCTTTAATCTCTGGCTTGATTCAGATTTGTCTCAACCTTAACCTTTTTTAATATTGTGAGGGCAACATGGGAGGGAATTCGTTCGGGACACTTTTCAAGATCACCACTTGGGGGGAATCTCATGGGGAGGCTCTGGGAGTGGTGATCGATGGCTGTCCTCCCAGGGTAGAGCTTTCAAACGAAGATATTCAGAAAGAGCTCGATCGAAGAAAGCCCGGGCGAGAGAAGGGATCGAGTCCTCGCAAGGAAAGGGACAGGGTTGAGATTCTCTCTGGCATCTTTGAAGGAAAGACGACAGGAACACCCATCTCCCTACTGATTAGGAATGAGGATGTGGATTCCGGCCCATATGAGGAATGGAAAGAGGTCTTCAGGCCGGGTCAAGCTGATTTTACTTATCAGGCAAAGTACGGGATCAGGGATTTTCGAGGCGGGGGCAGGGCCTCAGCCCGAGAGACCGTTGGGAGAGTGGCTGCTGGAGCAGTGGCTAAGAGGATCCTGGAAAAAGAAAGGTTTGAGATTATCGCTTACACGGTAGAGTTGGGAGGAGTTCGGGCGGAAAAAGTAGATTATGAAGAAATCGAAAGAAATGCTTTGCGTTGTCCGGACAGAGACGCCTCCATTGCCATGGGAAAAAAGATTGAAGAAGTTAAGACTCAAGGAGATTCTCTGGGTGGCGTTGTGGAAATCCTTGTACGAGGCTGTCCTCCTGGATTGGGAGAGCCGGTATTCGATAAATTAGAAGCTGATCTTGCTAAGGCGTTGATGAGCATCGGCGCAGTACGAGGCGTGGAAGTAGGAGCGGGTTTTAGGGTGGTCGGCATGCTCGGATCTCAATGCAATGATCCCATCGGACC
>Ga0210377_10001770_pt1 | contig 19307 bp, 17 predicted proteins | sample PLM4_65_b1redo_FD_155480 | JGI IMG/M metagenome (GOLD analysis project Ga0210377, IMG submission 155480) | Groundwater sediment microbial communities from an aquifer in East River, Colorado, USA - PLM4_65_b1 redo | ecosystem: Environmental > Terrestrial > Soil > Riparian zone | place: USA: East...
AGCGTGGGCGGGAATTGTTGGCGGTCGAGATGCCAGTTTCGTGCAGTGAGTTCATCCGCCAGGGCATACACATCCAACCCTGAGCTGCCATCCTGAGCTTGTCGAAGGGCTGTCGAAGGGTCGGAGCCGATGGCGAACACGCTCATCTCGGGATCGCTGATAACCTTCAACCCCGGTGTGGCATTCACCCCCTCCTGCAAACGACGCGCGGCTTTCATCACCAGATCGGTCAACTCAAGATAACCTTCTTCGCCGAGATAGTTCATCACCGCCCACGCCGCCGCGATCGGTGCCCCAGGCCGCGTCCCGCCCATCGCCGGTGAGGGATAGATCCCGCCGGGCCAATCGGTGGATACGAACATCTGATGGCGACGCAACTCCGCAGTCTTATACAAAATGACCGAGGCGCCCTTGGCAGCATAGGCATACTTGTGCAGGTCCGCCGAGATCGATGTGACGCCCGATACGCAGAAATCAAAATCAGGAACGGGATAACCCAGCTTGCGGACGAATGGCAGCATGAACCCACCCACGCAGGCGTCCGTGTGGAAGAGGATGCCGTGCTCCTGCGCGATTGCTGCCAGCTCGCGGATCGGATCCACCACGCCATGTGGGTACGCGGGCGCGGAACCGATCATCAGAATGGTATTGGCAGTGATAGCTTTACGGGCCGCCTCCACGTCGGCGCGGGAATCAGCCCGAACGGGGATATGAACCGCCTTCACTCCAAAGTACTCCGCCGCTTTTTCAAAGGCGGGATGTCCCGTGACCGGCAGGATCATTTCCGGCTGTTTGATCTCCGGGCGATTCTTGCGCGCCCAATCACGGGCGGTCTTGACCGCCATCAACAGCGACTCGGTGCCTCCGGAGGTGACCGTTCCGGCGGTGTTCTCATCGCCGCCCAACAAGGAGGCTGCCATGGCGACGATCTCTGTCTCGAACTTTCGCAGCGACGGAAAGGCGGTGGGGTTCAGTCCGTTCTCGGAGAAAAATAAAAGCGACGCTTCCTTGAGCAGGTCGTCTACATCCTTACCGGCGTGATAGACCAGGCTGAAGGCGCGTCCCTTTTGCCATTGCACATCATGATCGCGCGCCGCGCGCATGATCGCAAGAACTTCATCTTTGGTTTTTCGAGTGGAGGGGAATGGGAGTGTCATGCAAATAGTGTAGCAGAAAAACAGAGACTGGCTTGCGCCAGTCTCTTCTATTTCAGGTGTTCATCGCCTTCACACGTTGTGTCTGATACCGTTTGAGTCCGTTCCAGCCAACGAGCATCTTTTGCTCCTCATCATACAGCCGCAGGGACAGCGACTTGAGGCTGGCACGAATGGTCAGCGGTGTGACATGGAACAGCGGATTCTCGTAATAGCATTTGGGCAGGTTGTAATTGGGGATCTTGGCGCTCAGGTGATGGATGTGGTGAAAACCGATGTTCCCACTGAACCATTGCAGGATGAGCGGCAGCTTGTAATAGGAACTGCCCTGCAAGCCTGCTTTCATAAATTCCCAGCCTTCGTGGTTATCCCAGTAGGTTGGGTCAAAATTATGCTGGACGTAAAAAAGCCAGATTCCGATCGTGGTACTGATCATGAGGATCGGCAGCTGCACCAGCAGGTACGTCTTCCAGCCGATCAGCCAGCACATCAGAGTGATCACGGCGACCAGCCAAAAATTGGTCCACCAGACGCTGGCTTGCTCACGCCGTCCCTTGGCTGGCGGGATGCGATGCGTGATGACAAAGACCATCAACGGACCCACTCCCAGCAGCGCAAACGGGTTGCGCATGATGCGATAAGCGGTCTTCTTCCACCACGGCGCAGCGAGATATTCCTTGACCGTCATGGTGTACACGTCACCGGTGCCGCGCCGGTCGAGATCCCCGGCGGTGGCGTGATGGATGGCATGATCGTGCTTCCAACGATAGTAGGGCGTGAAGTTCAAAAAGGCAGTGATACGGCCGACCCAATCATTCGCCTTCTGCGACTTGAAGAACGAGCCATGGCCGCAGTCGTGGAAGATGATAAAGGTCCGCATCAGGAATCCCGCCGCGGGGATTGCCAGCACCAGCGTGATCCAGTACGAGATCTGGATGCTCCAGATCATCAATCCCCATAGGACAAAATAGGGGATGAGTGTATTTGCAATTTGCCAGAGACTACGTCCCAGGTGCGGTTTTGCATATTTGGCAACAATCGGCTGCCAGCGGATGTGCTCCGCTTCTTGTGATTCATTTGGGGTTGTGTTCATGCTTTGCCTTCCGTTCTGTTGAACAAAATAATTTGCCCCCACGTACAAGATGGTTACTTGAAAACCCGGAAGCGTGAAGATACAAACGGGCTCATAGTACAACGGCAATAAGTATACAAGAATTATCCGATTTGTGGATTAATATCAGGAAAGACTATTTAAACAGCAAACTTCTCTGCGGAGACCGAACAAACCGTGCATGTCAGCGGCTAGCAGTTCGCTGCTTCCTTCTGTTTCTCCCTTTCACCATCAACTTCTCGATCCATGCCACGAATGGTTCGGCGGGCAGATACTCCACCAGAGTCCATTTTGGCAAACCGCGCGATGCCAGCACTGCATTGGCGGCTTCGATGCCCGTCAAACAAGCGCGCTCCAAGAAGAATGACGGCGCGGGATGCCGCACCCAATCGCCCGCGCAAAACAGATTCTTCCACGGCGTCTCGATGCCCAGATGTTTCTCCTTCGGTCCCACTGTGGGCAGGGTATGCGTCTCAGGATTCCTCTGCAAATGCTGACCGATGCGATGCCCGCGTAATTCAGGAAACGCCTGCTCCACATCCATGATCGCCCGCGTCAGCAGCACGGCATCCGGCTGTGACAACACCTCCGGCGGACCGTAGACATGCACTTCCAGCGCGCTGCCATTCGTCTCACGCGCCCAGCGCCGAAACGGGTTATAGAGTCGATCCAGCCAGAAATAATTATGGACAGTGAAATCACCCGTGAAGATGCCCGCCTCGGCGGTCCTGCTCGGCTTCCGGTCAAACCACAAACGGATGACCGCATTCGACAGCGCCCGCGGGAAAAACAACTCATCCATGCCATCAAAACTCGCGCTCAAAATCTTCTTTGCATTGTTGGGATCGGTTGCCAGGATGACCTCCGCCGCACAAGCGGACTCTTCGCCCTCAGATGTGTCCCACGTCACCTGCCACTCGCCACTCTCCTGCGCAACCCGCTTCACACGACATCCGAGCCTGACTCTGCCTCCGAGTTCCGTTACCTTCGCTGACAGCGGTTCGCAGAGACACGTCCCACCCTCTTCGGGCAGATACGAGAACATCCATGCGTCGCGGCGCATCAACGTGTAAAAGCGCAGGAAAGCGATGAACCCCGAAATGGACACTTCATTCGGATGCGATGAAAGTCCGTTACGGGCGAGACCAAGAAAGAATGACTTGAGCGCTGGCGACCAATGCTTCGTCATGGAGCCGAGCGTCATCCCCTCCATTGGCTGATTCTCCGCAAACGGATCGATCCCCACCGCCATGATGAGTCCGCCCCACACGCTGAACAACGACGCCCAGTCACGGATATCGAGCATCCATAAAAATCCCCCGCGCAGGAACAACTGTAAATAATGGACCGGCGCAGGAAAGAGCGAATATCGGATCGCCGACCCCACCGCGGTCATTCCCACGAATGAGCCCTCTTTATAGATCCAATTCTCTTCCTGAGCGGGCACGAACACCGGGCGCAGAGAATGCCGTGCCAGCATCGCCTGCAAATTCCGATACTGAGACCAGATGCCATGCACGCCGTGTTCCAGCCGAAAAGAATGCTCACCGATCTTGATCGTTTCCCCACCCGCCAACCTGCCCCCAATGAATTTTTTATCCGCTTCCAGAATCAATGGTTTCAGTCCGCGCTCTGCAAGATGCAACGCCGCGCTGAGACCGGCAACTCCTCCACCGATGATGATGGCATCTGGACTCCAACGACTCCAGTCGTTGGAATTCCGAAGTCTGGAGACTTCGGACTCCAAAGCATTATCCGGGTGCATAGACGCTGACATCATTCCCATGCAATCGTTCACTCAAATATTCCAACGGACGTGCCTGCATCAAGGATGGCTCCGCATAGCACTGCTGAAAACAGGAGACACACGAAGTTGGCGCTTCGCCATATTTCCCTTTGGCAATTCTCCAGGCATCGTCCCATGTTTCAACGCTCAATAAATTGACAGCGCGTCCGCCCTGCTCGCCGCCTGCCTTCTCCATCGGTCGACAGGGATACGCCAGCCAGCCATCCGGCATGATGCGCGGGATCAGAGTCGGGTAACATTCATAGGGCGTTTGGTCGAGCAGAACCTTGAAATACGAGAAGCTCCCCATAATCGGCGCACCCTGCTTCTTGAGCCGGATCACCTTTTCGATGAAGGCACGATACTCCGGCGATGTGACCAATTCATAGCGCGGCAAATTATTCACCGACTGCGGCGAGAAAGAAATATGGACATTGTTCTCGGTGCAGAACGCCAATAGCATATCCATACCTGATAATGTCTCAGGCGTGATAACTGCATTCAGGATCAACTTGAAGTTGTGAATCTTTTGTAGTGCGGCAGCTTCGCGTGCGTTGGCGATCACCGTCTCCGCATATACATCCGGCACGCTGACGGTGTTCAAGGCTTGCGGGTCAACCGAGTCGAGGCTGATGATGAGTCTATCCAAATACTTCACCACAGAGAGCACGGAGTCCACAGAGCTTTTTAAAAGTTTTTTCTCCGTGCTCTCTGTGAACTCCGTGGTAAGTGCTCTTCCTCCGACTTTGGAAAGTAACGTCCCATTTGTGATGAGGCTGATCTCCCCGAATTTCAAATCGTTCCGCGCGTACTCCAACAGCTCTACAATTCCCGGATGCATCAATGGCTCGCCGCCAGTCAGCCAGAGACGATCCACTCCCGTGCGGATGACTTTCAAGATCTTTTTGGCATTTTCCAAAGTTGGGTTCGGGGTCACCAGATGATTGCGGCGTGAGCCAAAATCTTCGCAGTAGACACAGTTGAGATTGCATTGCATGGTCACGTAATAGACCGCCAGGCGCGGGGAGAGCGTAACGTTGCCGCGCATTAATCGGAGCCGGTTTTGCAGGTACGTGAACATGGCACGCATTATAAAACAGGATAGGCAGGGTCTGTTTACAGATAAGTCGGGTTGTAATGGTTGTACAATTCACGCAAACTTTGAATAAATGGGAGCGTCAAATGAACCAGGTCATGGATGTATTGATGAAGCGCAGGTCGGTGCGGGCGTATGAGGAGCGGGAGATCGGTGCGGAAGTACATGAGGAAATTTTGAAAGCCACGTTACGTGCGCCCACGGCGGGGAATTTGATGTTGTATTCGATATTGGACATCACCGACCAGGCGATGAAAGATAAGCTGGCGGTCACTTGTGACAATCAGCCGTTCATTGCGCGTGCGCCGATGGTCTGGATCTTTCTGGCAGATTACCAGCGCTGGTACGATTATTTCCTTGCCTCGGGCGTGGAGGAGCTTTGCGCACAGAAAAGCCTGACGATGCAAAAGCCTGAGGAAGGCGACCTGTTTCTAGCCTGCTGTGACGCGTTGATCGCAGCGCAGAATGCGGTCGTCGCAGCCGAATCACATGGCATTGGCTCGTGTTACATTGGCGACATCATGGAACGATACGAGACGCATAAAGAGATGCTCCACTTGCCGCAATATGTCTTCCCGATCTGTATGTTGGTTTTTGGCTACCCCACCCAGCAACAAAAGGAACGAGAATACACGCCGCGCTTCGATGAGAAGTTCATTGTGTTCGAGAATCAATACCGCCAACTCAACCAGGATGAATTCACTGAAATGCTCGCCGAACGCCAAAGCCGCCTGCCCACGGGTAAAGCCATGGAGGGGATCACCACGGTCGGCCAAGCTACATACTTGAATAAATTCAGTGCAGATTTTTCGATGGAGATGCGGCGCTCCGTGCGGGAAATTCTAAAAGTTTGGATGAAATAATCGGGTCAACAGAGGAATTATGTTATAATTCCAGAAATTCGGAAATTCCGATTTTCTGGAGAAAACCATGACAACGCTTCAAATACGCGGGAAAGGGACGATCACCCTCCCTGCCAGCCTTCGTAAAAAGTACAACCTGGAGGAAGGGGAAGTACTAACCGTGATTGACTTGGGAGGAGGAAGCATTCTGCTCAGGCCTATGGTCTCGCAGATAGATATGCTTTCGAAGCGCGCCGCGAAAACCTTGAAAGAGGATCATGTCAGTCTTGACGAGATACTGGAAACATTGGATGAAGAACGGAAAAAATATTTCGATGAGAAATATGGCAAAAAGGAATAGAGATACTTTATTCAATGAAAAAGTGCAATATCTTTCTGGATAGCAGCGTGCTCATTGCAGGAGTCCTATCTGAAACTGGCGCAACGCACGTCCTGTTAATGCTTGGGGAAAGTGAAGACCTTCTTCTGACGGTCAGTGAGATGGTGATCATTGAGTCAGAACGCGCGATTGCACTTAAATCTCCAAGAAACATTCCAGTTCTTCGAAATGCAATCGTGGCGTCAAATCTGACAATTGTGCGCGATCCGTCTGCCAGGGAAGTGGAAGCAAATCTTTATCTCATCAATGATCCAAATGATGTGCCCATCCTGCTTGCGGCGATGAGGTCCAAAGTGGATTATCTCGCCACGCATAACCGCAAGCATTTTTTGGACGATCCGAAAGTAACGGAAAGATCAGGATTGCAAATCGGTACACCCGGCGATGCGCTTGCATGGCTGCGAGAGAATATATGACAGGTTCATTATGAATCACTTTGTTGAATTCCGTTCGTACAATCTAAAGCCTGGCACACGGGACGAATTCCATCGTCTCCTGGTCGAACAGTCCATGCCCATGCTCAAAAGCTGGAACATGGATGTGGTGGCATATGGTCCGTCACAGCATGATGAAAATTCATATTACTTGATTCGCCGCTTCGACAGTCTCGCCCACCACAAGCAAAGTGAGGATGCCTTTTACGGCAGTGACGAGTGGAAGCAGGGTCCGCGCGAGGCGATCATCGCCTGCATTGAAAATTACACAGAATTCGTACTGGAACTGGATGATGCCACGGTGCAGGGGTTGCGGAAATAGGTAACATCCCCATATCGGAAGGGAAATCTCTATACAACGATTACCATCTCCCGGCGTACAATAAAGAATAAAGGAGTCTCCTATGAATCCTACAAAAACTGAGGAAGAGTTTGTCAAAGAGGGCGCGGAAAAAATGACCGAGAAAGACGTGGAAAAAGTGGTGGTCAAGTCGGAAGACATCCAGGAAAAGTTCAAGGCGCGCGGTCCGCTCAAGCGCTTTATCGAAGACGCAAAACTGCTGATCGCCATGGTCAAGGATTATTGGAAAAAGAACTATCGTCAGGTCCCGTTCGGGACGGTCGGCGCGATCGCCTTCACTTTGATCTATGTTCTCAATCCCTTCGATTTGATCCCCGATATTTTGCCCATCATCGGCGAAGTGGACGATGCCGCCGTCTTCGCAGCCTGCATGATGCTCATTGAGGGCGACCTTCGCAAATACAAGGATTGGAAGGATAACCGACCGACTCCACCGCAGATCACGGGCTGATCCCGTTTAATTTGCCATTCTGCGCTCTGTTCGTAGTGCTAGCGTCCACTACAGGCAGGTTGACTCAGTAACCAGTCAATGGCAGGCTGGGGAATGGCTTCATCCATCAGGAAGGTGAACTTGCGCACATCATCCACAACCTCATCAGGATAAATCCTGTCTCTGTATATCTGCCCCGTGCGGTCTGCTTCCACACCAGTGGCTAGATTGATCACCGCCCCATCGCTCAATCGAATGGGAGTGTTACCAGTGGTTAACCCAGCAGTAAACACACCAAAACTGCGCGTATCAGGACGACCGCGAAATGCGATGGTGATACTTTCGCCAGAACTGGCGGTATTCACGCCGGTCAACACAGCGACGGGAGGTAAAGATACCTTTAGCTTGTAAGGTTCGTTCACCTGGATCTGTACACGATCATTCAACATGGCTTGACCATTTCGATAGGACCAGACTTCCTTATTCCCATACGTGTCTACAAATGCTCCCACATCGCCTTCCCCCAGAATGGGTCCAATCCCTGCCAGCATGGGAAACATGTTTCCGCCATGATTTTCCCGCAGATCAACGATCCACCCACAGGGATTCTGTGCATCGATGTCACGGATGACCTGCTGTGCATTCGCAACATACTCATCCCCACCGTATCCCATAAATCCTTCCATGGCGATAAAACCAATTTTCTCCAGCAGCAGTTTTCCTCGTGGCGCAGGATTATCACTGGCTGTCATCTGTGCCGTTTGGTTGAATTCATCAGGCGTATAAAGGGAACTATGATGATCTCCCAGCAGTCCCAACGCAAAGCGGATCGCTCCATAGGTATCTGCAGGGGTCTGCGCATACTGTGCGACCTCGAACGTACTTTTTCGCAATGCATCCCAATCCATGCTTTCACGATAGATGGAATTTTTCTGAATAATATCCAATGCCTCATTCAAATAGGCGGACGCCTCCGCCGAAATCGGCAGCAATTGGAGTGTTGCAGAGGCGGTTGGTATTGGCGTTATCGTAGGGGAAGGTGTAAGAGTCGGTGGCGGTATGGTAGAAGTGGGAATTTGAGTTGGAAGAATCGGAATGGGCGTCGCTGCACTACCGCAGCCTGCCAACCATAAACTCACCCACATAATGCTGAAAGCCAACGACAGTTTTTTATTCATAATAGAACCTACCGATAAAATGAAATGTTTAGGTCTTTTAGATTACACAACTCTCATTCAAACAAGCAATTTCGGTATCAACGCTAGGACTTCGATGTGGCAGGGCACATTCTGCCACAACAAGGATAAAAAGACGAATTACCCGCCTGCAATCTTCACTTTGTACCCCAACTTCTGCAGGATCTCTGCGATCCGTTGACGCTGTTCACCCTGAATCTCGATCACGCCGTCTTTAATGGTTCCCCCTGTGCCACATTCCTGTTTGAGTTTCTTTGCCAGGGCTTTCATATCATCATCAGAAAGTACAAGATTCTTCACCAGAGAAACTGGCTTCCCGCCGCGTCCACTCGAGTCGCGATGCAGGTAGGCGGTCTGCTGTTGCGGCGGCAGTCCACCTGTCCTTCCAAGAGAGGGGCTAGGGGTGAGGTCCTTTTTCTTTCTTAAGTCACCTTGATCCGAAGACCAGACAGTTTTATTGTGCGACATGGTTGATTTCCAATTGATTTTGCTCAAACCGTCGTCCCCGGCGGCGAGACGCCGCCAAGAGCATAGAGGTAATTGAATGTTGGGGTAGTGTAGAAGAAAGAACACAGAATGTCAAATCCTTTTTAAGCGACAACGTGGTGCGGGATGATATCCTCCCGCACACTCTCAACTTGCGGGATGGCATCCCGCTCCATGAAAACCTGAGAGTCAGCGAGAGACTTTGAAAGTCTACCAGCTATAAGATTGGGCTCATCATAAACGGAGACAAAAATGATGGATCAAATCTTCAACTGGTGTGTGAATGTTCTGGTCTACTGGGCGGGCAACCTTGGTATTACGTACAAAGAGATCAATGTGTGGGTGTTTGTCATTATCTGGCCCATCGTCACGATCATCATGGGTATTGTCATCCTCTGGCAGAGACGAATGATCCGCCAGCTATCGACTGGAAACGACTCAAAACAGCAATGATATACTTCGTTGCATGGAGTCAGATTACAAGCAACTTGTTCGAGATCGAATTCTCGCCCACACATCCCTGATCCGTGCGGTGTTCACTGGGGGGCAAAAGGGATCGTCCCTGCCGTGGGTTAAGGTGGTGGTGCGACCCGTGGATCTCAAGGGACAGGTCCATTTGCAGTTTTCGTATTTCGACGAGAAAAAAGACATCACCAAAAATTATCTCGACGAAGCCGCCGCGAAAGTCGACGAGCTGCTAGAGATGCCATTCCGCAATATTTTCATTGAGAGCAGCGCCGGCAATGTGCAGGTCAACATCTCAAAGAAGGGCAAGGCATTGGTCAATGAGACCAAGCCAACCAGGTCCACGACCGATCTGTCGCATGACCGCCAGAAGAGCAGGATCCTGACCGTTGAAAATTCCGCGCCGCTGCTCGAAGCCGTGGGCATTCTCACGCAGGATGGTCGCATCAAAGCGGACATGCAGCGCAAGTACACGCAGATCAACGAGTTCCTGCGCCTGCTGGATGAAACCGACTCCTTCGAAGCCTTAAGTGGGAAACCGTTTCACGTCGTGGACTTTGGCTGTGGCAACGCCTATCTCACCTTCGCTGTTTACCACTATCTCCGCAACATCCTCAAGCTGGATGCGCATGTCACCGGCGTGGATATCAAGTCAGAGTTGATCGAACGACATCAGGAAAAAGCCAAAACACTCGGCTGGGAGCAGTTGACGTTTGAAGTTGGCTACATCGCGGACTATCAGGCAAAAACCGTGCCAGATGTAGTCCTTGCCCTGCATGCCTGCGACACCGCCACCGATGATGCCCTCGCCAAAGGTATCCAATGGGAGAGCAAACTAATTGTCTGTGCGCCGTGTTGTCAGCATGAATTGCAGGAACAAATGTCCCGCATCCCCATGCCAGAGCAATTGCTGCCCGTCTTTCATGACGGCATCCTGTTCGAGCGCATGGGTGATATTCTCACCGACACTTTCCGCGCCAACATTCTGCGCATCATGGGTTACCGCACCGATGTGACACAATTCGTCCCCATCGAACACACTGCCAAGAATCTGATGATCCGTTCGGTGAAGACCTCGGCTCTGGGGAACTCACGCTGGGTCGAAGAATATCGCAACCTGAAATCGTTCTGGAACGTCACACCGTATTTGGAAAAATTGTTGGGTGAAAATTACGCCCGCTTCTTATAAATAAGCGTCCCGAAGGTTCTTGAGATTAAGGTCTGTACTCCATCCAAACCTTCGGGACGATAAACAACATCAGGAGGTGTCGTATGCAAGTGCTCGGCATTGACGTTGGCGGCTCAGGCATCAAAGGCGCACCCGTGGACACGGAAACAGGTCAATTGCTGGGGGAACGTCTGCGCATCAAAACGCCCAAAGGCGCGGAACCAGAACCGATCGCGAAGGTGGTGGCAGAGATCGCGCGCACATTCAACTGGAACGGTCCCATCGGAATCGGCTTTCCGGCACCGATCAAGGGAGGTATCGCCATGATGGCGGCAAACGTTTCACAGAAATGGGTCGGCACGAATGCCGATGATCTGTTCACGAAGATAACAAAATGCGACTGCACCATGATCAACGATGCCGACGCGGCAGGGCTGGCGGAGATGAAGTTCGGCGCGGGACGCGGTCAGCCGGGCACCGTCATCATGGTCACGCTGGGAACGGGCATTGGCTCGGCGATTTTCTATCAAGGCAAGCTGCTCCCCAACACCGAGTTCGGTCATCTGGAGATGAATCGCAAAGACGCCGAACATCGCGCCTCCGATGCAGTGCGTCAACGTGAAGACCTCTCGTGGAAAAAATATGCCAGACGCCTGGATCGCTATCTCGCCGCCATGCAAAAATTGTTCTGGCCCGATCTCTTCATTATTGGTGGTGGCATCAGCAAGATATCTGAAAAATATATTCCCCTGCTGACCATTGAGACACCGGTCGTCCCGGCGCAGTTCCTGAATGAAGCCGGCATCGTCGGCGCAGCATTAGCAGCAAGAGGCGTGTCATAATTTTTGTACACGGAAGAAACGGACTTCACGGCTTTACACGGAAAAAAACCAATTTAAAAAATCCGTAGCTCTCCGCGTTATCCGTGCAATCCGTGTCCAAAGGTTTAAACAAACAGTCCCCGAATTCGGGGACTGTTTCATTATTACTGCGCCTTTGTCAGCGCGAACTTTTCTTTTCCAATGCGGTAGTTACCGTTCTGCTTGAGCACCTGCTCCACAGCATCTTCGGGGACATCTACAAACGTAAATTTCTCATCAATGCGGATCTTGCCAATGGTGTAGCCTGGGATGTTGGCATGGAAGGCGATCGTGCCGACGACGTCACTCGGGCGGACTCCGTTCGTTTTGCCTTTGTTCATCTTCAAGCGGACCATGCCCTCCTCATGCGACGAATCGCCACGACGCTTTGAGCTGCTTCCCCTTTCGAAACCTTCACGCCGACCGGGAAATTCCCGTTTACCGCGTCCGAAGTCCTTGTCAGACTTGCGCGGGAAATCGGCTTTGACATCTGCCACTTCCGCAATGGGACGCTGCTTCTCATCAGCGCGTGCGATCTTGATTGCGGCGGCAGCGATGTTCAATGGGTCATGCCCGGCTTCGATCAGTTCCTGCACCATTTCGAGTTCGCGTTTGTAACGTCCGCGTCCGAGCCAGATCTTCAAGTTTTCAACCACCTGAGATTCGCGGTGCTTGACGATATCGCTTGCGGTGGGGATTTCCATCTTGGTGATGGGCTGTTTGGTGAGTGCTTCCACTTCGCGCAGACGACGTTTCTCGCGTGGCGACACCAGTGTGATGGCAATACCAGTCTTGCCAGCGCGTCCGGTTCGTCCGATGCGGTGGATATACACTTCGGCGTCATCAGGCAGGTGATAGTTGAAGACATGCGAGATGTCATCGATGTCAAGACCACGCGCGGCGACGTCGGTGGCGACCAACACTTTCAATTGATTGGCACGAAAACGTCCGAGTACGCGTTCGCGTGCATTCTGGTCAAGGTCGCCGTGAATGGCTTCGGCAGGGATGCCGCGCACCACCAGTTCATTTGCCAGGGTGGCAGTCTCGGCGCGTGTACGGGCAAAGATCAAGGCGCTGTGAATCGGTTCGATCTCGAAGAGACGCGTCAGGGCACTGGTCTTATCCGATTCGTGGACAAGGTAGTAACGCTGCTCGGTCGTTGTCAGGGTCAGAGTGCTTCGTTTAATGGTGACAGGCTTGGGGTCGTGCATGAAGCGATCCGCCAGGGAACGGATCCGCGCAGGCAGAGTGGCGCTGAATAACGACGTCTGCCGCCCGGCTGGAGTTTCCGCCAGGATCTTTTCCACTTCTTCGATGAAGCCCATGTTGAGCATTTCATCCGCCTCATCGAGCACGACGGTCTTGATCTCGCTCAGGTTGAGGACTTTGCGCTCGAGCAGGTCGTTCAAACGACCCGGCGTGCCGACGACGACATCGACGCCGCGCTTGAGGTTACCGATCTGCGGACCGTAGGGCTGCCCGCCGTAAACCGCGAGCACACGCACGTTGAGATGCTTGCCATATTCAGTCATCGAATCGGCGACTTGCAAGGCAAGTTCACGCGTGGGTGCGAGCACCAACGCCTGGGGTTGTCTCTGTGGTTTGTAGTTTTGAAGAATGGGGAGGGCAAAGGCGGCGGTCTTGCCTGTGCCGGTCTGCGCCTGACCGATCACATCGGCTCCGGTGAGCATGATGGGGATCATGGCGGCTTGAATGGGGGTGGGCTCGGCGTAGCCAAGCTCAGTGATTGCCTGCATGATCTCATCACGCAGGTTCAGGGAGGTAAAATCGGTTGTCATCGTTTCCTTTTCTTGATGTCGTTGCGAGCGAAGCGAAGCAATCTCCCGTTTAATGGAAGTATCTTCTCAACAAAATTTCTCCATTTAATCGGAGATTGCTTCGGGCTATCGCCCTCGCAATGACATGTGTGCGGGATGTTCCGATGACTCCGTTTTCACTTCCTTCTTGCCAACCAAAGCTTCTCTTTTCAGATCGGCTCGCCCAACAAAAAAGCCCGATTACACGTTCATCGGGCGTTCGTTCAGAGTGATCAAAACAATTCCCAAAATGTTGCTCCCAGTGGAGCAACAAGAGTATAACATGGTTTGCAGGGATTCGAGAGAAAATGCACCCACAGAAATTCAAAGAATTGGGTGGAATGGTAGTTTGGTCAGCAACCAATCGATAACTCGGCATTGTATTTATGAAATGGTTATGGTTAAATGCCGGCACATTACTTTAGGAGTATGCTTTTATGGATGAATTTCTGAAAGCCAATCAAACATTGTGGAACGAATGGACAGGCGAACACGAGAAATCGCCGTTCTACAACGTGGAAGAATTCAAAGCGGGCAAGGAACGCCTCAAGTCCATTGAACTGGAAGAGGTCGGTGATGTGCGCGGTAAGACGTTGCTGCATTTGCAGTGTCATTTCGGCTTGGACACACTCGCTTGGGCGCGCCACGGAGCGGTCGTCACCGGTGTGGATCTCTCGAACGAGTCCGTTACGCTGGCACAATCCCTGAGTAGGGAATTGAACATCCCGGCAAATTTCGTCTGCTCTGATGTTCTCACCTTGCCCGATGCCCTTCAAGATCAATTCGATATCGTCTTCTCGTCGTATGGCATCCTGCATTGGCTGAGGGACTTGAAGCGCTGGGCGCAGGTCATCGCATACTTCCTCAAACCCGGCGGATTCTTCTACATTGTGGAAGACCATCCCTTCATGCGCGTGTTCACCTACGACCCGGCAGTGGGTCTCAAAGTGGACAACCCGTACTTCTTCACAGAAGAACCGTACCGGGCGGAGACCAACGGCTCCTACGCCACCAACTTCGAAGGCAAGAGCCGGGCATATTACATGTGGGATCACAGCCTCGGCGAAGTCATCAACTCGCTGATCGGCGCGGGGTTGCGCCTTGAATTCCTGCACGAATTTCCCGTGGCATTGCGCGCCAAGTTTCCCAGCATGGTGGAGGGCGAGGACCATTATTGGCGACTCGTCCACGAACACAACAGGGTCCCATTGCTCTTCTCCTTGAAAGCCAGCAAACCTGAATGACCCAATTTCCCGTCATTGGGAGGAGGCGCGAAGCAACGACGACACTTGCACCTGCACGCACACTTGCGCCAGGTGCAAGTGTCGCTCGCAATGACGAGATTGCATCTGGTTTATAATTCCGCATGGAAATACAATTCGAGTCTGAAAGATCAATCGTACAATAGAATAATCTGGCATTCATACTTTTGTTTTTCCACCTCAGAGGAGAGCGGCATGGATAACAATCTTCAACCCGGTCAGATGCTCGGTCCGTATCGCATCATCGGCAAGATCGGTCAGGGGGGCATGGCAACAGTCTACAAAGCATACCAACCGTCCATGGATCGGAATGTGGCGATCAAAGTCCTGCCGGGTCAACTGGCAGAGAGCAAGGAATTCACGGCACGCTTCCAACAGGAGGCGCGCATCATCGCCCGGCTCGAACATCCGCACATCCTGCCGGTCTTCGATTACGGAGAAAGCGACGGCGTCTCCTATTTTGTGATGCGCTATCTCGAAGCGGGAACGCTCAAAACGAAGATGGAAGCGGGGCCTCTTCCACTCAAAGAGATTGACGGTCTCTTCTCCCAACTCGCCGATGCGCTCGGCTACGCTCACGGTCACGGCATCATCCACCGCGACCTCAAACCCGCCAATGCCCTCGTCGACGAACAGGGCAACCTCTTCCTGACTGATTTCGGCATCGCCAAACTGCTCGAAAGCGCCTCTCCCCGCCTCACTCAAACCGACGCCATCATGGGCACGCCCGCCTACATCAGCCCGGAACAGGCAAAAGCCATGCCCGTCGACCAGCGCTCCGACATTTATTCCCTTGGCATCATTTTGTATGAAATGGTCACCGGGCGTGTGCCCTTCGTCGCCGATACACCGCTTGCCGTCATCTTGCAGCACGTCAGCGACCCCTTGCCGCTACCGTCTGCCATCAAAACGGACATCCCCGAATCCATCGAACGCGTCATTCTCAAAGCCCTCGCCAAGGAACCCAACGACCGCTACACCACCACTTCCGAATTCCTCGCAGCCTGGAAGCGCGCATTGGAGGATATTGGGACGGTGCGCCAGACTCCCGAACGGATTCCCACCCCCGCGCCGCGCACAGCCACAGCGCCGCTTCAGACCCAGGGGAGAGTTGTTCCCGTTTCACAAGCCACACCCAAATCTGGTGGCGTATCCACCGGTTTGATCATTGGCTGTGTTGCCGTGGCGTGTCTCGTACTCGCTGTAGGAGGCGTCGCAGTCTTCGGCACAAACTTCCTTGCCAACCTTAATCAAGTGACCGACGTGCCCGCCACAGACTTCCCCACCTCACCGCCCGCTACAGAAATCTTTGTCCCAGCCACGGAACATCCATCACCCACTGATATTCCCACCAGCGTTCCAGACATTCTCTACGAAGATGACTTCTCCGACAATACCCTGTGGGGCACACTCGATAATTCAGATAACGTGATCGAATATGATGGGGAGGCTTTCCGGATGAAGGTTTTCCAAAAGAACTGGTTCGTGTGGAGCACACCCGGTGGCGACGATTATGACAGCCTGCATGCCGAGGTCACTGCCACCAATAATGACGGGGAAGACACCACGTCCTTTGGCATCCTGTGCTTCAAACAGGTCGACCTCGCCTCGTTCTATTATGTAGCGGTGGCAGCCGATAGCGAATACATCATCGCCAAGGCGATCGATGGTGATACGGATGTCTTCCTCACCAACAACGATCAATGGGCATTCTCAGACCAGATCGAAAAGAACAAATCCTCCTACCGCATCGGCATGGACTGTGGCAACGGTACCCTCACGCTCTACGTGGACGGCAAACTGATCGACTCCGTCACCGACGACACCTACACCACCGGCACCATCGGTCTCATCACCTGGAGCGGCGCCAACGCCACTGCCGGAGATGTGACCTTCGATGATTTCATCGTGACAACACTCCCGTAAAATTTACACTCTGCCCGCAGAGCAAAAAAAGCGGCTTCCGAGCCGCCTCTTTTCATGTCGTTGCGAGCGTAGCGAAGCAATCTCCTCTTAAACGGTTGATTCTCCTCGATAAGATAATCCCATTTAACGGGAGATTGCTTCGGGATTTCGACGCTACCGCGTCTCAACCCTCGCAACGACATATTATTGTATTCCGTAGTTGTGGTTATAATTCCCCTCGCAATGGATGCTAAAACTCTGCACGTACTCGAATACCCAAAGATCCTCGAGCGGTTGAAAGGCTTCTGCGATTTCTCCGCTTCGATGGAGTTGGCGCTCGCCCTCGAGCCAACCGATTCATACGATCTCGCCCTTGCCCGCCTCACCGAAACGAGCGAAGCGCGCAAGTTATTTGCCGTTCAAGATATCAGCATCGGCGGCGCACATGACATCCGCCCGGGCGCGGACCTGGCGGCACGCGGCGGTGTGCTCGATACGCAACAATTGCTGGATGTCAAATCCACGTTGATCTCGTGCCGCGAGATCAAGAGATCGCTTGAACGCAAAACGGACGAATACCCACGACTTTCCCAGCTCGCGGCGGGACTGCCCGAAGCGCACGGTCTCGTCGACGCCATCTCGCGCATCATCTCCGAGCGCGGCGAAGTGTTGGATTCGGCTTCGCCCAAACTCGGTTCACTCCGGCGTGAGATCAAAATTTCGCACGACCGTTTGATGTCGCGTTTGCAGCGCTATCTGACCGAGTCTGCCAACAAGTTGCAGGAACCGATCATCACCCAGCGTGACGGGCGCTACGTCATTCCGTTGCGGGCGGAATTCAAGGGGCAGATCAAGGCAGTTGTCCACGATCAATCTTCCAGCGGCGCGACGCTGTTCGTGGAACCGCTGCCCATCGTGGAATTGAACAACGCCATGCGCGAACTGCAATTGCAGGAACGCGACGAAGAGCGGCGTATCCTCCATGAACTTTCCGCACAGATCGGCGAACACCACGACGAACTCAAATACGGCGTGGAAAATCTTGCCATGCTCGATCTTATCTTTGCGAAGGCGAAATACGCGGAGGAGTTGAAGGGGACAGAGCCAGTCTTGAGTCAAAGGTCAAAAGTCAAACGTCAGCCGTCAGATGCAGGGGACGTTCGACCTGCGACATTTGACCTTCCACATATCAAATTACTCCAGGCAAGGCATCCTCTGCTCGACTCTGCCACCGTCGTACCCATCGATGTTGATCCCAAGCCCGGCACGCGCGCCGTCGTCATCACCGGTCCGAACACGGGCGGCAAGACTGTTTCATTGAAGACTGTCGGTCTGTTCGCGCTGATGGCGCAAAGCGGACTGCACATCCCGGCGCAGAGCGGCTCGGAACTGCCATGCTTCCACGCGGTCTATGCCGATATCGGCGATGAACAATCCATCGAGCAATCGCTTAGCACGTTCAGCGGTCACATTACGAACATCATCCGCATTCTGAAATACATCGATCACCGTTCGCTGGTCATCTTCGATGAACTGGGCGCGGGCACCGATCCGCAGGAGGGCGCGGCATTGGCGCGCGCCATCCTCAATCACCTGCTCGAAACCGGATGCACAATCCTGGTCGCGACGCATTACCCTGAACTCAAAACCTTTGCCCATTCCACCGAGGGTGTCGTCAATGCTTCGCTGGAATTCGACATCAAGACTCTGCGCCCGACCTATCACCTAACGATTGGACTCCCCGGACGATCCAACGCCCTGCTCATCGCCCAGCGGCTCGGTCTGCCTCAGCCGATCATTGAATCCGCTAAAGGAGAGATCAACCCCGAAGACCTGCGCGCCGATAAACTGCTGGATGACATCCGTAAGGAACGCAATCGCACCTCGCGCGAGCGTCAGAAACTGGAGAAGGCACGCGACAAACTCGAATCACAAACAAAAGAAATCGAAAAGCGACTCGAGAAGATCGAAGATGAACGCCGCGAAGTGCTGACGAAAGCGCGCGCCGAAGGCGAGTTGGAAGTGGCGGTGTTGAGAAGCAACATCGACTCGCTCAAGTCACAGCTCAAGAAGGCAAAACAACCGCTCGAAGCGATCAAATCCATTGAAGAGAAGATCGAGAAGATCGAAGAAAAAGTCGAGCAACCCGTCGAACGTCGAATGTCGAACGTCGTAGAACAATACCCTGCGGGCACGCTGTCGTCAATACCCTTTGGGCACAATGTCGTCAGTCGTAAATCGTCAATCCAATTGGGCGAGCGAGTCACCGTCAGCACATTAAATGCTGATGGTGTGGTAACAGCCCTGGGTGAGTCCGATGCGGAAGTCCAGATCGGGAGTCTGCGCGTGAGGGCGAGATTGGTTGATTTAATGAAGAGATCCGGTGATGCAGTCATCAGTGAGCAGTCATCAGCGCAGAAGGCGGAAGGCAGTCCACGCACGATCTTGAGCGCGACAAAATCGCCCGGTCTCGAACTGAACTTGCGAGGCAAATTGGTGGATGAAGGTCTCGAAGAGTTGGAGAAATATCTTGA